>Ga0134122_10002074_pt1 | contig 14693 bp, 13 predicted proteins | sample KB302_FD_96461 | JGI IMG/M metagenome (GOLD analysis project Ga0134122, IMG submission 96461) | Terrestrial soil microbial communities without Nitrogen fertilizer from Kellogg Biological Station, Michigan, USA - KB3-0-2 | ecosystem: Environmental > Terrestrial > Soil > Unclassified ... | reverse complement strand
TGAGGTGACCGTCGGCAACAACGGCCAGATCAAAGTCGACCGCATGGTTGTGGCGGTCGACTGCTACCACGTGGTCAATCCGAAGATCATCGAGGCGCAGATGCAGTCGGGCGCCATCTTCGGCATGACGGCGGCGTTCTACGGCGAGAACAGCGTCAAGAACGGGCAGGTGCAGGAGCTGAACTTCGACACCTACAAGATGGTGCGCATGGCCGAAGCGCCACAGATCGAGGTCCACTTGGTACCCTCCGGCGGACCGAAATTCGGCGGCATCGGCGAGTGCGGTGTGGCGACAATCGCGCCTGCGATCACCAACGCAGTCTTCGCGGCGACCGGCAAGCGCGTGCGCTCGCTGCCGTTGAAGAACGTCAAGCTGTCGGAATTGGCCAGCCTGTAATCTTCGCTTTCAAAGTCAAAAGCCCTCGTACTGGAATCCCGGTACGAGGGCTTATCTTTCGCGAAGTTCATTTCAGCTCGATAAGAATGGCTGTGATATCGCGCGCACCATGAAGAACGCGCACAATTTCAACTGTGCTCTTATCGATTTGACGATAGAAGATAAGGTAGCGGCGAAAGCGCGATGAAACGCGAACAACTCGAAGCACCGCACCGAATCCCTGCACACGCCGGCCGAGCAGCGGTGTGTCGGCGATGAGATCGAATGTTTGCGATAACTCAACTCCGAATCGGCGAGCCGCCGGCCGATTATCCGCAGCAATGTAGGTAGCGATATCGCGGATATCGTCATCCGCCGCCTGCGTCGTCGTGACAAGGAGACTCATGCCCGGCGTGGGACGCGGGCAATCCCTTCACGAATGAGCCGGTTGAGCTTTCTCTTGGTCAGCCGTCCGGCGTTGGGTGATGCCAACCCCTCCTTGATCCGGGTGCGCATCCAACCTTTGACAACGCTACTGTTCCGATCTTCCTCGATAAGCGCGTCGACATAGGCATCAACGGAGTCAAAGCCTTCTTCTTTCGCGCGCTCCTGCGCCAAAGCTCGCGCTCTTTGCGAGAGGGAAACGGTAGAAGACATCTTGTTCATCGAGCACCTATAACAAATCACCACGTCGCCAGCGAGACTGCCGCTTTTGCGCTTCGCGCTTCAGGAGGCGACCGGCCGGAACCCTTACCGATGGTCCCCGAACTTGGCGTTAGTCCGACGCCAAACGGCAACAGACCGCGGGTCGAATTAACGCGGCTAAGCCGAAACGCTGCCTTGGTTTTTCGCCCCTTAGGGTCTTGCCGGGAAAATGTTATCGTTCAACCTGTACGCGCCGGGACTCGGGGGGCATGGCCAGTTTCTTCGCAGAGCTGAAACGCCGCCACATCTACCGCGTGGCGGCGGCCTACGCCGTCGTCGCCTGGGTGCTGATTCAACTCGTCAACAACGTAGCCCCGGCGCTCAGGCTGCCGGAGTGGGCACCGACGCTCGTAATTGTGCTACTGCTCGTTGGATTTCCGATCACCCTCCTCGCCGCATGGGCGCGTGAGCTCGCACCGGCGGAGGGCACGATCGCGCACGCAGCGACCGGCAAATTGGATGGGATTCTGATCGCCGCTCTCGCCGTGGTGATAGGACTTGTGTCGTATCAGCAGCTGGCGCCTACGCCCGGCGCAAGAACCGCGCGACAGACATCGGCAAGCACACCTGGGGCTTCGCCGACTCAGGCCGGCGATGTCTCGATCGCCGTGCTGCCCTTCGTGAATTTGTCGGCCGATCAGGAGCAAGAATTCTTCTCCGACGGAATCACCGAAGAGATCACGTCCGCACTGGCCAAAGTGCAAGGGTTGACAGTGCTGGGACGCACCTCGGCGTTTCAGTTCAAGGGGCAGAACAAGGACTTGCGCGATATTGGTCAGGCGTTGGGTGCAACGCACCTGATCGAGGGTTCGGTACGCAAGGCGGGCACACGCGTCCGCATAACGGCACAGTTGATCCGCGCCGACAGCGGCGCGCATCTGTGGACCGAGAATTACGATCGCGAGCTGACGGACGTCTTCGCCATTCAGGAAAATATTGCGCAGGCCATCGCCGCATCCTTACGCGTGCCCCTTGGCCTGCAACAAGGCGACACGCTCGTGGGCAGCCGCACGAAAGACGGGGCCGCATACGAGGATTATCTGCGTGCGAAAGCGTTGTTGCGAGGGCGCGTGGCGCGGAGCACCCGCAGGATCGAGCAGATCGCCGAGGCCATCAGGCTCCTGGAAGGAGTCCTTGCGCGCGATCCCGATTATGCGCCAGCCTGGGCGCTCTTGGGATTGGCCAATGCTTATACGATCACCTCCAGCCAACAATACTTGAACGGCAGCGACATCGAGGAGGGACGCCGGATCGCGAACACGGCATTCCCGAGGGCGGAAGCGGCGGCGCAACGAGCGGTGCAGTTGGATCCCAATCACGCGGACAGCTACTTGACTCTGGGGCGTTTGCAAGTCTCGCGCGGAAAATTGGCTCTCGCTGAAGACCTTTATTCCAAAGGTCTCGCGTTGGATCCGGGCAACCCCGATGGTCTCGGACTCTATGGCAATATGCTTGCCGAAGTAGGACACCTGAAGGAAGCCCTCGCGACGAAGCAAAAGGTTCGGGCATTGGATCTTTTGAACGCTGGGGACAACTCCAACACCGCAACGATTCTATGGCTGAATGGACAGAATGACGCTGCGATCGCGCTGCTGAAGGCGATGCCGCCGGAAAACGAGGAAAGAGCACTCCACCTCGCTCAGATGTATGCGGCGATGGGCCGTTACGGCGAATCCGCTGACACATTGATGGAGATTCGTTCCGGGCTTTATCCCCCGGAAATCGTGGAGAGCGCTGCCCGGCTTTTGCGTACGGCGCCGCGGGCGGCCTCGGCGCCGCAAACGCTACCGCGCTTCGGATATTTGAGCTTTGCCTTCCTTCACGTCGGTGCCCCCGATCGAGTCCTCGAATTGTACGAACGAAATATCGATGTCGGCTATTCCGCGGCCATCGATATTGCCTTTCTGTGGCACCCCTCATACGCCCCAGTGCGCAAGACTGAACGCTTCAAGACATACGCGCGCAGGGCCGGCCTCGTCGATTACTGGAAAGTTCGCGGCTGGCCGGATTTGTGCAAGCCCGTCGGCGCCGACGATTTCGTCTGCGATTAGGGCAACACGATGGGAAGCTTCTTCGCAGAACTAAAACGCCGCCACATCTACCGCGTCGCCGCGGCGTATGCCGTTGTCGCGTGGGTTCTGCTCCAGATCGTCAACAACGTCGCGCCTGTTCTCGATCTTCCGGTGTGGGTCGCGCGTGCGTTCCTGCTTCTCCTCGTCATCGGCTTTCCGATCACGTTGTTGATCTCCTGGACAAGAGAGCTCGCTGCCGCTGATGCCGCGACTCCAGCAACGACGAAGCTCGACTACGTCATCGCCGGCGGCCTCCTCGTCGTCATCGCGCTTATTTCGTACCAACAGCTCGCCCGGCCCTCAGGCGCCAACTCGCCACAGCCCGCACCGGTTGCCGCCCGCAGCGGAGCCTTCTCTATCGCGGTGCTCCCATTCGCCAATCTCTCAAACGATCAGGAGCAGCAATTTTTCTCCGACGGCATCACCGACGAGATCATGACGACGCTCGCCAAGCTGCAAAGCCTGCGCGTCGTCGCCCGTGAATCGGCGTTCCAATTCAAGGGCGAACGCAATGATATGCGCGCCGTCGGGAAGGCGCTGGGTGCGCAATACCTTATCAACGGATCGGTGCGACGGGCAGGCGAGCGCGTGCGTATCACGGCCCAGCTTGTCGACGCCAATAGCGGCGTCGGCTTATGGAGCGACAGCTACGACCGCGAACTGAAGGACATCTTTGCCACACAGGACGAGATCGCGCAGTCCATCGCATCGGCGCTTCGCGTACCGCTCGGCTTGGCGCAAGGGGTGCGGCTCGTTTCGAGCGCAGCCGATGCCGACTCTTATCAGCAATATCTCCGCGCCAAGGCACTGGTCCGCTCGCGCAATCCGCGGGGCGCGCCGGCGCTTATGGAAGCGTCCGTCCTGCTGGAGCAATTGGTCGCCCACGATCCCAATTATGCGCCGGCCTGGGCGCTTCTCTCGGAAGCCTATTCGCTGACGCCGACCTTTACTCCCGCGCTGCTCGGCGAAGGGTTCCAGGAGATGCGCCGCGTGTCCGATCAATTGCTGCCCAAGGCCGAGGCGGCAGCGGTACGCGCTATTCAGCTCGATCCCAATAGCGCCTCCGCCTATTCGTCCCTGGGCAGGCTGCGCGCACAACGCGGCAATCATGCTGAGGCCGAAGATCTCTACAAGAAGGCGCTCGCGTTCGACCCTAACAACGCCGACGTTCTTTTGTTTTACAGCAATTTGCTGTTGAGCGTCGGGCGATTGAAAGAAGCGCTCGCAATGAAGCGACAAGTGCAGGCGCTGGAGCCATTTGTTCCGGCATTCAATAGCAGTCTCGCCGCAGCTCTCTGGGTGACCGGAGACGACGCGGCTGCGATTGGGACGGAACGAGCCATGGCGGCCGATGCTCCGGAGCGAAGCTTCATCCTCGCGCTGATGTTGTCGGCCGCGGGACGATATGGCGAAGCTGCGGACGCGATTATGGAGACTCCTCCCGCTGTCCTGCCCGCGGCAGCCCGCGAAACTGCGCAAGTTGCTGCGCGCCTCCTGCGCACAGCGCCGGCGACAACTTCCCTACCCGGAGGCCTGCCGACACTCCAAGCTCGCCTCGCATGGGTTTACGCATTCGTTGGTGCGCCGGATCGGGCCGTGGAAGCCGCTGAGCGTCCTTTTGAATCGGGTGATATTTCATCGCTGGCCACAGCAACATTTTGGCATCCGGCTTTTGCTGCTGTGCGCAAAACAGAGCGCTTCAGGACGTACATGCGCAATGCCGGGTTCGTCGATTATTGGAAGGCCCGCGGCTGGCCGGACTTGTGCCGGCCCGTCGGCGCCGACGATTTCGTCTGCGACTAGGGCGACACGATGGGCAGCTTCTTCGCAGAACTAAAACGCCGCCACATCTACCGCGTCGCCGCGGCTTATGCCGTCGTGGCGTGGGTGCTGCTGCAGCTTTTCAACAATCTGCAGCCGATCATGAAGCTTCCCGACTGGGCGGGGACATTGGTGCTCGTTCTTCTGGTCGGCGGCTTTCCGGTGGTGCTCCTGCTCGCCTGGGTACAGCACCTCGCGCCGACTGATGGCGCGTCGCCAAAGACCGTAACGCGGCTGGACCTTGTTCTCGTCGGCGCACTCGTGCTTGTGATTGGGATATTTCTCTTTCAAGAGCTCGTGCCGTCACGAGCCGGCCGTACCGCGCAAATCAATCCTACAGCGCCGGCCAATGCCGCGGGTATCTCCATCGCCGTGCTGCCGTTCGTCAATCTCTCCTCCGATCCGGAACAGGAATTCTTCTCCGATGGGATGACGGAGGAGATTACAGCGTCGCTTACAAAAGTAGCGGATTTGCACGTCGTTGGACGGAGCTCCGCGTTCCAGTTCAAGGGCCTGAGTCCCGATCTGCGCACCGTCGGCCAGACACTTGGTGCGAGTCATGTAATCGAGGGCTCCGTGAGGAAGGCGGGCGATCGTGTGCGCATTACCGCCGAGCTCGTTCGCGCCGACAACGGGTTGCAACTCTGGTCGGAAAATTACGACCGGCAGCTGACCGACATCTTCACCATTCAAGAAGATATTGCCCAGGCCATTGTCGGCGCCCTGCGCATTCCATTGGGTATAAAGCAGGGCGAAACCTTGGTGAGAAACCGCACCAAGGACGATGCGACCTACGAAGATTATCTGCGTGGCAGAGCCCTCGTCCGGGCAAGAGGCAACACTCGACTCGTAGAGGCGGCCAAAATCCTGGAGACCGTCGTTGCCCGCGATCCGGAATTCGCACCCGGTTGGGCGCAACTCGCCTTGGCCTACGCGTATGCACCCTACTACGACCAGGATGTCTTCACAGGGGCGTCGTTTGCGCGTTGGAGTCCGGTTTTGGAATCCGCTCACTTGAAGGCTGAGCAAGCGGCGCAAAAAGCGATCCAGCTCGATCCAAAGAATCCTGAAGCTTTCCTTGTCCTCGGCATCGTCCTTGCTGCCCGTGAGAAGTACGTCGACGGGCACGAGTTGAACCTGCGTGCGCTGACGCTGGACCCCGATAATCCGGAGGTCCTCTACATCAACAGTATCCTCCTCGCCGATTTCGGCTACCTAAAGCAGGCCCTAGTGAGTGCGCAGAGGTTGAGGACGCTGGAACCCTTCGTCCCAATCTATAGCGCCCTTACCGCCTGGATCATGTCGATGAACGGTCAGGAGGATGCTGCTCTCGCCATACTAAAGCCGCTCGCCGCGTCTGGTAGCGGACTCGGAAATCCGGCGGGCAATATGGCGCGCATCTACGCGGGCCAGGGCAAATATCGTGAGGCGGCGGAAGCCTTGCAGTTGATCCCTGATGGAACGTATCCCGCCGAAATTCGGGAGGCAGCGACACGTGTGATCCGGAATGCTCCAGCGCCGGCAGAGCAGCCCATTCGGCAATTGGGCCTTCTCTCTTTTGTATATGCGTTCGCCGGCGCGTCCGATCACCTGCTTGACTATCGGGAGGAGGCTCACAAATTCGGCAAGTGGGCGGCGATCCACTATTATTGGGCGCCGGCCTATGCGCCAATTCGCAAGACCGAGCGTTGGAAGGCGTTGATTCGAGACGCCGGCTACCTCGATTATTGGCGCGCCAAGGGCTGGCCGGATTTGTGCAAGCCGGTCGGCACCGACGATTTCGTCTGCGATTGATCCGCCTTTTGGCGCTGCGGGCGGCGATCGCGCTTCGACGCGTTGTACCCCTCTTGCAAGAAAGGGTACAACGGAGGGCACCCCCAACCGATGGCGAATAACGTGTTGAGGGTTGGGTCGCCTTTGAATAGGCTCAGGCTTCAGAACGATGAATCGAGTGGTTGGGCGTAGTATGGCTTTGTCTGCCGGTAGGATTGGCGTCGCGTTGCTGCTTACCGCCGCGCTTGCGGCCTGCATGACCCCGAATGCGACGACACCGCAAGTCGCCACGCTTCCGCCGCCTCCAGGCGCGCCCGCACAAGTCCCGCCGGCGCCGCCGATGCTCCCGATGCCCAACCCGATGTACAAGGTGGGCGAGCCCTATCAGATCGGCGGGCTTTGGTATTACCCGAAGGAGCAGCCGGATTATGACGAGACGGGCGTCGCCTCCTGGTACGGCACGCAATTCCATGGCCGCCTGACCGCGAACGGCGAGGTCTTCGACCGCACAGCGATTTCCGCCGCGCACCCGACGCTGCCGATGCCCGTCAACGTGCGCGTCACCAATCTCGAGAACGGCCGCTCGATCGTCGTGCGGATCAATGACCGCGGCCCGTTCAAGAAAGGGCGTGTCATCGATCTGTCGGAACGCGCCGCCGATTTGCTCGGCTACAAGCAGGAGGGGACGGCGCGCGTGCGCGTGACCTTCATCGGACGCGCCGATCTCTACGGTCCCGGACCGGCGCCGCCGTCACAAGAGACGCCGCCGGAGATCGCTATGGCCGTGCCGGCCGCGCCCGTGGGCAAGGTCACCGCCGGCGAACTGCCGCCCGTCGCGGGCGCGCAAGTGGCGCCACCGCGCGGCGTCGCGAATTTGCCCAAGCCGGTGGCGCAGGCGAACACGGCGGTTCCGAGCGGCGAGATCCCCGACGGGCGGGTGATCGAGCTGCCGGTGCCCACCGCGACCGCGCTCTACGTGCAGGCGGGCGCGTTCAGCTCGTCGGCCAATGCGAGCACGGTGGCGGTCCGCCTCTATGGCCTTGGCGCCCGTATCATTCCGGGCATGAAGGACGGGCGGCCCATCTTTCGCGTCCGTATAGGGCCGTTCCAGCAGGTTGAAGATGCCGATGCGACGCTCGCGAAGGTCCAGGCGCTCGGCCATAATGACGTCCAGATCGTGGTCGAGTCTGCCACCAGCTGAACCGATTTTTCATGTTTGCAAAGGAATCATCTTATTGTGAAACCGTCATCCTGAGGTGCCCCGCGCGTGCTTCGAGGCGCTGCTTCGCAGCGCACCTCAGCATGACGAGCGCGGGGCCACGAAGGATTGCGTAAATGTGAGGAGCGAAAGATGGTGTTCTCGCAATATTTCAAAGCTTTGCTCGGCGCGGCGGCGCTGACGTCACTCGCCGGTGCGGCGTCGGCCCAGCCACAGACGAGCGCGTCGCACGCGATCCTGCTCGACTATGACAGCGGCGAAATTCTGTTCTGCAAAAATTGCGATCAGCCAATGCCGCCGTCTTCGATGAGCAAGCTGATGACGGTCGAGCTCGTCTTTCAGCGGCTGAAGGACGGCCGGCTGAAGCCCGAAGACACGTTCCACGTTTCGGAAGGCGCTTGGCGCCAGGGTCAGAAGACCAACGAATCCAAAATGTGGGTGGCCGTCAATTCGGACATCAGCGTCGACAATCTCTTGAAGGGCATCATCGTGCAGTCGGGCGGCGATGCTTGCGTCGTCGTCGCCGAAGCCATCGGCGGCACCGAAGCCGCGTTCGCGGAGATGGAAACCGCGCGCGGGAAGGAAATCGGCCTGACGAATTCCCACTTCGTCAATTCGAGCGGGCTTCCCGATCCCGGCCAGTACATGTCGGCGGAGGACCTCGCGAAACTTTCCGCGCACGTCATCAAGACCTATCCCGATTACTACGCCTATTTCAAAATTCCCGAATTCACCTGGAGCAACATCAAGCAGCCCAATCGCAACACGCTTGTGGACGAGAACATCGGCGTCGACGGGCTTAAGACGGGGCACACCGATGCGGCGGGTTACGGCATCACGGCATCCTCGGTGCGCGACGGGCGCCGCCTTATTCTCGTGATCAACGGGATGAAGAGCGAGCGCGAGCGCATCAGCGAAGCGCGCCGCCTTCTCGATCTCGGTTATCGCGAATTCAAAGCCTATCAATTGTTGAGCGCGGGCGACGCCGTGGGCGAAGCCGAGCTCTGGCACGGCGCGAAGAAAAAGGTGGCGCTGACGGTCAAGGATCCGGTGCGCGTGCTGATGCCGGTGAACGGCCGCAAGGATATGAAGGTAACCCTGCGCTATGACGGCCCGCTGCGTGCGCCGATCACCGCCGGCCAGCAGGTCGGCACGATCACTGTCGCCGTTCCCGGCAAGCCGGACAAAGTGGTGCCCGTGGTGTCGGCCGAAACCATCGGCGGCAGCGGCTTCCTCGACAACATGATGATGGGCCTGCAAGCGCTGATTTTCGGTAGTAAAGAGGTGTAATGCAGCGGCGCGGACACTTCATCAGTTTCGAAGGAGGAGAGGGCGCCGGCAAATCCACTCAGGCTCGTCTGCTGAAAGCGGCCCTGGAAGGGCGGGGCCATCGCGTGACGCTCACGCGCGAGCCCGGCGGCTCGCCGGGTGCCGAAGAAATCCGCAAGCTGCTCGTTGAGGGTGAACCCGAGCGGTGGACGCCGCTGTCCGAGACATTGCTGTTTCTTGCCGCTCGCGTCGATCACGTGGCGCGCGTTATCGAGCCCGCGCTGGCCAAGGGCGATTGGGTGATCTCGGACCGCTTCTCGGATTCGACCTATGTCTATCAGGGCGTGGCGCGCGGTGTCGGCGTCGATACCGTCGATGGCTTGCAGAAAGCGGCGCTCGGAGAGTTCGCGCCCGATCTGACGTTGGTGCTTGATCTTGATCCGCGTGAGGGATTGAAACGCGCGGGAGCGCGCGGCGGCGCGCATGAAAACCGCTTCGAGCGCTTCGATGATGCATTCCACACACGATTGCGCAAGGCGTTCCGTGACATCGCGGCGGCAAATCCTAAGCGTTGTGTTCTGATCGATGCCGGCCGCGCGGCGGAAGACATTGCCGCCGATGTCTGGCGTGCGGTCGAGAAGAGGCTTCAGCCATGAGTCCGGCGCGCAAAATCGTTGAGGCCGACGAGCCCGACCGTATCGAAGGTTTTGCGCATCCGCGCGAGACCTATGAACTGATCGGCCAGGACGAAGCGCTTGTGCGCGCCGCACGCGGCATCCGTCAAGGACGCCCGCCGCAAGCCCTGATGATCGCGGGACCGCCCGGCATCGGCAAAGCGACGCTGGCTTATCGCATCGCGCGCTATCTGCTGCGCTATGGCGCCACCGCCGAAGGCCCCGCCGATTTATCGGTGCCGGCCGGCGACGTTGTTGCGCGCCAGATCGAAGCGCAATCGCATCCCGGGCTTTTGGTTCTGAGACGGCCGGTGAACGAGAAGACCGGCAAACTTATGACGGTCCTGCCCATCGACGAGATCCGGCGGCTGCGCAATTTTTTCCAGCTCAGCTCGACGTCGGGCGGCTGGCGGGTCGCCATCATCGACAGTGCGGACGAGATGAACGACAACGCGGCCAACGCGCTGTTGAAGATCCTCGAGGAGCCGCCGCCGCGCGCGATGCTGATGCTGGTTGCGCACGCGCCCGGCCGCCAGCTTCCGACCATCCGCTCGCGCACGCAGCGGCTCGATCTGAAGCCGCTGGCCGAAAAGGTCCTTGCCGCGTCATTGGTCCGGTTGCTTCCGGACACCGGAGCCGATGATCGCGCGGTCCTGGTCCGCCTCGCTGAAGGTTCGCTTGGATTGGCGCTCAGGCTGTCCGACAAAGAAGGATTGGAGCTTGCGCGCAGCGCCGAGGCCCTGCTGCAATCCCGCAATCCCGACGTCAAAGCGACGCTGGCGCTGGCGGATCGTGTCGCCCGTGTGCAGGACGGTCTCGCGCATTTCGGCGAGTTCCTGAGCCAAGCGTTGAGCGCGCGCATCCGCAGCCGCGCCGCGGCAGGCGAGGGCGACGAACGCTCCGTTGCGCTGTGGGAACGCGTGGCCGCGTTTTATGCGCGCGCGGCCGAAGTCTATCTCGATCCCCGCCAGACCGTGCTGTCATCGGCGGCAGCAATCGCCGCGGCCAAGCGCAAGGGCGCGATTTAGCTTGTCCCTGGCGAGCCGCGCGTAAGCGCGGTGAGGGAAAGGGAACCCGTCGCGCTTGAATTGTTGGCCTCTCTCCGACAGGCTCCGCCGATGCTCGTCGACAGCCATTGCCATCTCGACTTTCCCGAATTCGCGCCGGAGCTCGATGCGGTTCTGGAGCGCGCACGCGCTACCGGCATCGGGCACTTTTTGACGATCGGCACGAGCCTGCAGCGTTTCGAGGCGGTGCGCGGCATTGCCGAGCGCGCGGGCGACGTCGACTGCACGATCGGGGTCCATCCCCATGACGCCGCGGCCGAGCCGCTGACGGGACCCGAACCGCTGTTGAAAGAGAGCGGCCATGGGAAGGTGATCGGCTTCGGGGAATCAGGGCTCGACTACTACTACAACCATTCGCCGCGCGAGGCGCAGATCGCGAACTTCCGCGCCCATATCGCCGCGGCACGGAGTGCCGGGCTGCCGCTGGTTGTGCATACCCGCGACGCGGAGGACGACACGATCGCGATCCTAAGTGAGGAACAAAGCAGAGGCGCATTCACCGGGGTGATCCACTGCTTCACCGGCACACGCCGGCTGGCGGAAGCCGCGGTCGGGTTGGGATTCTACATTTCGGTTTCCGGCATCGCGACGTTCAAGAAAGCGGACGATCTGCGCGCGACATTGAAGGATGTGCCGCTCGAGAAGCTTCTGGTCGAAACCGATGCGCCGTATCTCGCGCCGCAGGGCAAGCGCGGTAAGCGGAACGAACCGGCGTTCGTTACGTTGACGGCCGCAATGCTTGCGGACCTCAAAGGCATAAGCCCGGACGAGCTCGCGAAGACGACGACGGACAATTTCTTCCGCCTGTTCCAAAAGGCGAAGCGGTTGTGAGTGCGCTGATCGCAACAATCTTGGGCAGCGGCTCGTCGTCTGGAGTACCGCGCTTGGGCGGTCCGGGCGGGGCAGGGGACTGGGGCGCCTGCGATCCGGCGAACCCGAAGAATCGCCGCAGACGCTGTTCTCTTCTGCTGCGGCGCGGAGAAACATCGGTCCTCGTCGATACGTCACCGGATCTCCGTGAGCAATTGCTCGACGCGCGGGTGACGCGGCTCGACGGTGTGCTGATGACGCATCCGCATGCCGACCAGACCAACGGTATCGACGATCTCCGACCGCTCACCTTCCTGATGAAGAAGCGTGTCGATATGCATGCCGATACCGCGACGCTCGATCATCTGATGCGGCAGTTCTCGTATTGCTTCATGACGCCGGAGGGCAGCGAATATCCGCCGATCATCACCGGCCACATCATCTCCGAGCCGTTCGCGACGTTCGAGATCAAAGGGCAGGGCGGTGCAATTCCGGTGCTTGCCTTTTGGCAGATGCACGGGCCCATGCGCTCGCTCGGCTACCGTTTCGGACCACTCGCTTATTCGAGCGATGTCAGTGACTTGGACGACAAAGCTTTCGCTGCGCTTGAAGGCGTCGACACCTGGATTGTCGATGCGCTGCGCTATCATCCGCATCCGACGCATGCGAACGTGAAAACGGCGCTCGAATGGATCACACGCGTGAAACCGCGACGCGCGATTCTGACCAATCTGCATCATGACCTCGATTTCGAGCAGCTTCGGACTCAACTGCCGAAAGGCGTCGAACCGGCGTATGACGGCATGATCGTCGAGGTCGCATGAGTTCTCACAACCGCGCGGCGCATTGGAACGAGGTCTACGCGACCAAGGCGCCGAACCAGGTGAGCTGGTTTCAAGCTGAGCCGGTACAATCGCTGCGGATGATCGCCGCCTCCGGTGCGCACCAAGATGCCGCGATCATCGACATCGGCGGGGGCGCATCGGTTCTCGTCGATCGGCTGTTGGCCGCCGGTTTCACGGACGTCTCGCTGCTCGACATCGCCGAGAATGCGCTCGAGCGGAGCATCACGCGCCTCGGCCAAGCCGCCGCCAAGGTGAACTGGATCGTCGCCGATGTTCTATCTTGGACGCCTCAGCGCCGTTACGACGTCTGGCATGATCGCGCCGTGTTTCATTTCCTCACTGAGGAACGAGATCGCGTGGCATATCGGAACGTTCTCTCCTTAGGCTTGAAGCCTGGAGGCTCGCTGATCGTGGCGACATTCGCCGCCGACGGTCCCGAGCGCTGCAGCGGGCTAAAGGTTCGGCGCTGGTCGTCGGATGAACTGGCCCGGGAATTTCCCGGCTTCGAGATGGTCGAGACGGGCAGGGAAGAGCACTCCACGCCGGGGGGCGCGGTGCAACCCTTCGGCTGGACCCGATTTGAGAGGACCTAATTGTGCAGATTAACGGCAGTGGATTAAGCTGCGCCATTCGATTTGGGGTCATCATGAATCGCCGCTTTGGGATCAATAGTGCCGGCGCAATCGCTTTGGCCGCGCTGTGTGTATCGGGCTTCGCTCTCGCGGCGCCGCGTACCGCGCCCGTAAAGGATCCAGCCGCGCAGGCGCGTGCCCAGGAGCTGATCGATTCGGTCCGCGACGGCGACGGAGTTTTCCGGGCCGAGGACACCGGCAATGTCGTGCACATCCGGAGCGGCATGGCCTGCGCGGTCGGCGACGAGATGCTTTCGCTCGTGCGCGTCAGCATCAGGCCAAGTTTCACGCTCGGGGACGATGTCACGTGCGACTATACGATCCCGGGCGGCAAGGCCGTGCTGTTCGCAACGCGCCTTGGCGGGGCCAATTTTCAGACCTTCGCGGCGGAAGCGCAGAGGGTGTTTGCCGCCGCCAATGCGACGGCGAAGCCGGCTGGGCCGCTGATGTCGTTGGACTATCCCGGCATAGGCCGGCCGGCCGGGCAATCATTCGCCGTTACAGTGGACGGGAAGCCGGCCATCGCCTCGATGTGGATAGCGCACGAAGGCGACTGGGCATTGATGGTTCGCGCGACCTACCCCGAGCCGCGTCACGATCCGGAATATCTCGCGGCCGCGGTGATGATGTACGCGCAAACCACCATCCACGAGAACGCGACAAGGCCGCGGATTTAGCGCCCCCTCCGTTTCGCTGCGCGAAACACCTCCGCCGTAAACGGGGGAGGAAACTAATTCCAGAGATGACGCGTGGCGAGGCGGGCGCCTTCCGCGAGGCTGTGGAATTTCGCCCACACGATCGTGGGATGGACTTCCGCAACCGCGCGCGGCATCGAGGCAAAGCCGCAATCTGCGCCCGCGATCACGTTTTCGCGGCCGACAAGCCTCGCGTAGCGCTGGATGCGCTCCGAGACGAGCTCGGGATGTTCGACCAGCACTGAGCAGTGGCTGATGACGCCCGGAATGATGGCTTTGCCCGCCGGCAGCTTGGTATTGGCCCAGATCTTCCACTCATGCTCATGGCGCGGATTGGCTGCCTCGAACGAATAAAAATTGGCTCGAATTTTAAGGACTATGTCGACGAGGTGCTTGAATTCGATGTCGTGGACGCGCGGGCCCATATTGATACCGTAGCAGGTGTGATGGCGGATGCGCTCGGGCGGCAGATCGCGCAGGATGTGGTTCAGCATCTCGACGTAGTGATTGGCCCAGCGGCGTACGTCTTCGACGCTCATGTCGGGCTCGAGCATGTAGTGCATCGCGAGATGCGGATCGTCGATCTGGAGCATGAAGCCCGCGGCGATGATAGCCTGGTACTCCTCGCGCATCGCCTCGCCGACGGCCAAGAGGAACTCGTCGGCGGTCTTGTAGTAGCGGTTCAAATGGTAGCGCTGGATCTGACCCGGCGAGACCGCCGGCATGAAGACATCG
>Ga0134122_10002073_pt1 | contig 14696 bp, 12 predicted proteins | sample KB302_FD_96461 | JGI IMG/M metagenome (GOLD analysis project Ga0134122, IMG submission 96461) | Terrestrial soil microbial communities without Nitrogen fertilizer from Kellogg Biological Station, Michigan, USA - KB3-0-2 | ecosystem: Environmental > Terrestrial > Soil > Unclassified ... | reverse complement strand
GGTCGTGCAGTTCGTGGTCGCCGTGTTGTAGAACTCCGCGCGTGCGTGGAGCGCGTTGATCTCGCGCAGGTAGTCCAGGAAGATGCGCCGGATATCGTCGCGCGGGGCTTGCACGCGGTAGAGATAGACGTCCTCGGGCGGATCCTTGCGGTAGTTCGTGCGCACGCGGATCACGTCGCGCTCGTCGGCCACCACGTAGACGAGCTCGTACTGGCGGAAGAAGCCCTTGAGCGAGGAGTAGCCCTCGCCGCGCACCTTGCGCGCCTCGATCGACACGGCCAGGTGATCGTCGCCGAAGCCGAAGCTCACGAACATGTGCGCGATGGCGGGGCCCATCCAGTACACCGCCAGCAGGTCCACGCTGTCGAGCGCCCGCAGGTCGAAGGTGCGGTCGTAGTACGCGGGGGTGAAGTCGGTCTCCGAGCGGTAGTCGAAGTTGCGGATGTCGTGAACCGTCACGCGCTCGCCGTCGATCGTCGCATGGGCCGTGCGGGCTACCTCCGGCGCCCACGCGCGCTCGTTCGACGGGCGCAGCGAGACCCACCAGCCGAGGACGGCCAGCAGGGCGACGCCGTAGAGGGCCAGCGCCGGCTTCCAGCGCCTCCCGCTGACCAGGCCCACCACGGCGGCGAGCCCGCTGAGCGCGTAGAGCCCTGCGAGCACGAGGCGCAGCGAATCGGTGCCGGGGCCCGCCACCCAGAGGCCCAGCCCCCACCAGAACGTCAGGGCGAGGACAACCAGGGCAGCGAGCCAGCGAAGAACGGTCATCATCAGTTGCCGCGATGATCCGCACCGCCGGCGGCGAAGACTATCGGACCTTGGTCCGATAGAGCGGCTTAGCTCTGGCCCGCCGCGGTGATCCGTGGACGCTGCGGCAGCCACAGGGAGAACGTCGTGCCCCGGCCGGGTGTGCTGTCGCAGGTGAGCTCGCCGCCGAGATGATCCGTGAAGCGCTTGGCGACGGCGAGGCCGTAGCCGGTGGACGCCTCGCCGCCGGACGGCACCGGTCCGAGGCGTACGCCGGGCAGGAAGAGCCTCGCCTGCTCGGCGGCGCTGAGACCCGGACCCTCATCCTGCACGCGGCACACGACGCCATCGCGCTCGACGACGACGCTGACGCAGATGCGCGTCTCGCGGGGCGAGTACTTCACGGCGTTCGAGAGCAGGTTGTCGAGAACCGCCGCCACCAGCACCCGGTCGGTCTGGATCACCGGGAGGCCATCACCCGCCTGGAAGGTCAGCGCGATGCCCTTGTGGCCGGCCGCCCGCCGGTAGTAAAGGCAGGTGCGCTCGACCAGGCGCGACAGGTCGAACTCCTCCAGCCGCAGCGTGACCGCGATGCCCGCCGAGTTGTTCATGAGCTGGCTCACGGTGTGCGTCATCAGGTCGGTCGCGTGCGACAGCCCCTCGAGCCAGACGGAGACCTGGCGATCGGGATGTCCCTTCAGCGCCGGGATCAGGAGGTTGACCACACCGCTGGACACCGTCAGGAAGTTGTTCATGGCGTGCGCCGCGAGCGCGATGGTATGCAGATCGACGGCCGGCAGCCGCGCCAGCTCCTCGACGGCGCGCTCGAGGTCGGCCTGGGCGCGGGCGATGGCCTCGGAGGCCTCGCGCTTTGGATCACCGGGCCGTCCGGCCACGCCCGCGCTCATGGTGGTGTTCCGAGCGCCTTCTGGATCTCCCCGATGAGGGCGTGCTCGTCGAACGGCTTCCGGAGGTACCGCGCGTCGCCGGCGCGTTCGGCCCGCTCGCGCGTGGTCGTATCGTCGTGCGCGGTGATGAACACGATCGGAATCGACAGGCGCAGCTCGCCGAGGCGCTCCTGGACCTGGAATCCGCTCAGCCCCGTCAGATTGACGTCCAGCACGAGACAGCCGATCGTGGCCAGCTCGTCGCAGCCGATCAGCTCTTCGCCCGACCCAAATGTCTTGACGCTGAAGCCGGCAAGGCGGAGCAGCCGCCGCAGGGCGCGGAGAATGGACGGGTCGTCATCGACCACGGCGATCACTGGCGTCAATCACGAGCCTTCCGCTACGAGAGGCCGAGCTTCTCCACCATCCGGACGAGGTCGGCCACCGACCCGGCCCGCATCTTCTCCATGACTCGGCCACGGTGAACCTTGACGGTCTTCTCCGCGATGCCGAGGTCGCCGGCGATCTGCTTGTTGAGCTTGCCGGTGACGACCTGCAGCAGCACCTCGCGCTCGCGCGGGGTCAGCACGTCCAGCCGGACCTGCAGCTCGGCGCGCTCCGCGCGTTCACCTCGCTGCTCGCGACTGCGCGTCAGCGCCCGCTGCACGCAATCGAGGAGCTCCTGATCGTTGAACGGCTTTTGCAGGAAGTCGACGGCGCCGCCCTTCATGGCACGCACCGTGGTCGGCACGTCGCCGTGGCCCGTGATGAACACGATGGGGACCTCGCGATGCGCCGCGGCGAGCGCTTCCTGAAGGTCGAGTCCACTGGGCCCCGGAAGCCGGATGTCGAGGATGAGGCACGCGGTGCGATCCACGCGGGGGCTGTCGAGAAACGCCTTCGCCGAGTGGAACGTCTCCGCGGTGAGCCCGACGGAGCGGAAGAGCCTCGCGAGCGCGCGACACACCGATTCGTCGTCGTCCACGACGTAGACGATCGCGTCGTTCATGGCGCGGCGCGGTCCAGACTGCGGGATGACGAAGCATACCTCCGCGGCGGGCTTGGCGTCGTGCTGTCCAGCGTCGACTCGGCGTGCACGGTGCGCTCGCTCCAGGCTGCCCCTCACCACGCTCAGGGGGTGGTACGGGCGCCGAACAGTGCGAACGTGAACGTGTCGACCGTGATGGCCAGCCGGCGAGATGTCCCCATCGCCGGGATGGTGGCCGAGCGCTCGCGCACACGCCATACGACCAAGGTCGTATGGGATGGCGGGGGCCGCGGGCATCGGACTTTGGTCCGATGGCAGCGTCGGGCCATCGTTCCTACTCTCGGCGACACGACGCAGCCGACCGGGCGAAGAGGAGACGAGATGATAGCGAGAGCGCGAGGGATTCTCAGGCTGTTGATGGTGGCGGCGACGCTGGCCACGGTGACGCAGGCGGGCCCGGTCCTCGCGCAGAGCGTGGACGGCGGCACGCTGGCCAAGATCAAGGTGTCGAAGACGCTGACCATCGGCTATCGGGAGTCCTCGCCGCCGTTCTCCTTCGCCGGGCCCGACAAGCGCCCGGCCGGCTACTCCATCGATCTCTGCCTCCAGGTTGCCACCGCCGTCCAGAAGGCCCTGGGGCTGTCGGACCTCAAGCTCAGCTGGGTGCCCGTCACCCCCGACACGCGTATCGAGATGGTCAGGCGGGGAACCGTGGACATCGAGTGCGGCTCGACCACGGCCAGCCTCGGGCGGCAGGAACAGGTCGACTTCAGCCTGATGACGTTCGTGGACGGCGGCGGGCTGCTCGTCACCAAGGAGTCGAACCTGCGTGGCCTCGCCGACCTGGCCGGCAAGCGGATCGCCGTCGCCAGCGGGACGACGACGGAAAAGGCGCTGGGGGAGTTCCTGCGAGCGGAGTTCATCACGGCGCAAACGGTCATCGTCAAGGATCACGCGGAGGGTGTGACGGCCCTGCAGGACGGCAAGGTCGATGCCTATGCCTCCGACCGCGGCATTCTGGTCGGGCTCGCGCTGAGCACGCCCGATCCGACGCGCTTCGGGCTGTCCGCCGTGGCCTTCTCGTATGAGCCGTACGCGTTCATGGTGCGCCGAAACGACGCGGCGTTCCGACTGCTGGTCAACCGGGCTCTCGCCGACCTCTATCGGTCGGGCCGGATCGGACCGATCTACGACCGCTGGTTCGGCGCGTTCGGCAAGCCGAGCGTCGCGCTGCAGGGGATGTACCAGCTCAACGCGCTGCCCGAGTAGCCGGCTCGTCCGCCTGTCAGCGCTGGCCGATGGCGCGGCGGACGGCGTCGAGGAGGACCTCGCCGTCGAACGGCTTGGCGAGGAGCTCCACGGCACCGGCCCGCAGCGCCTGCTCGGCCAGGGGCCCGTCGGCGTGTCCCGTGATGAAGATGATGGGGACGGTGGACCCGGCGGTCTCCAGCACCTGCTGCAGGTCGAGCCCGCTCTGCCCGGGCATGCGCACGTCAACCACGAGACAGTCCGGCTTCTTCATGTCCGCGCGCTCGAGAAACTCCCGGGCGGACACGAAGGTCTGCACCCGGTAGCCGTCCGCACGCACCAGTCGCTCCAGGCTGCGACGGATCGATGGATCGTCGTCCACGATGAACACCGTGGCCGCCTCTTTCATGCCGGCACCGACGTGGTGGCCGGCAAGGCCAGGTGGAAGGTGGCGCCCCGCTCGGGATTCCGCGTCGCCCAGATCAGGCCGCCGTGCGCGTGGACGATGGAGCGGGCGATCGACAATCCCATGCCCATGCCCGCCGGCTTCGTGGTGTAGAACGGCTCGAAGATGCGCTGCTCGGCGCCGTCGGCCAGACCCGGTCCGGCATCCTGGACGGCGACGTGGACGGCGTCGAGCTCCATCCCGGTCCGCACCACGATGGTGCGGTCGGGAGCGTCGCACTCGACCATGGCCTCCATGGCGTTGAGCACGAGGTTGAGCACGACCTGCTGGAGCTGCGCGCGGTCGCCGATGACGATGAGGGGCGCGGCATGGAGCTCGAGCGTGCACGTCACGTTGCGGATCACCGCGTCGCTGCCCAGGAGCCGGACGACGTCGCGGATCAGCTCGTTGAGCTCGAGCGGCTCGCGCGACAGCTCGCGCTTGCGGAGCAGATCGCGCAGGCCGTGGATCACCTCGCCAGCGCGCTTGTTGTCGTCGACGATGTCCGCCAGGATGTCGCGCAGCTCGCCGAGGGCGGGCGGTGTCATGTTGAGGAACCGCTGGGCCGCCTGGGCATTGGTGAGGATCCCGCTCAGCGGCTGGCTGAGCTCGTGGGCCAGCGAGGCGGTCAGCTCGCCCATTGCCGAGACGCGCGTGAAATGGGCGAGCTCCTGGCGGTGGCGCTGGGCTTCCGCTTCTGCGCGCCTGCGCTCGGTGACGTCGGACTGGGACACGACCGCGCCGCCCTCGGGGCGGTTCAGCGGAAACACCGCCATCGCGAACCACCGCTCGGCGGGCGGCGCGCCGGCGACGTACTCGAGGGCGAACGACGCGCGGGCACGGGCGAGCACCGCCTCGGTTCCTGCCAGCGCGTCGCCGGCGGCGGGCACGCCCTCGTCGGCGCGGGCGCGGCACACCTGCAGGTAGTTGTCGTCCACGCCGGCGTCGATCATGGCGCCCTCGTCGTGCGTGAGCCGGATCCAGCCGTCGTTCACCGCGATGATGCGGCCGTCACGATCGAGGACCGCCACGCCGGTGTTGAGCGAGATCAGGATGGCCGACTTCATGACCTCGCTGGCCCGCAGCGCGTCCTCGGTCTCCTTCCTGGCGAGGGCGCCGGCGAAGACCTCGGCGACGAGGCGCAGCTCCGGCAATCGGGACGCGGCCGCCCGCTGCGAGACGCTGACGGCGTCGAGAATCAGGCCGCCGAGAATGCGGCCGCCCGCCACGAGCGGGATGACGAGGTCAGATCGCCCCGGTGTCGGGACCGGCTCGTCGCGCAGGAGCCGATGCCAGTCCGCGCCGTTCGACAGGGCGGCCGCGGACGACGCCGACGGGGCGGGCGCGCCCGGCGCGCTCCAGCGATGCGCGATGGTCACGCTCTGGCCGTCGTGCCCGTTCTCCGCCACGCGGAGCAGCATGAGGCGGGTGAGCGACAGGGATTCGCCGAGGCGCTTGAGCCAGGTCTCGAACGCCTGGTCCATCTCGTGGCTCGGCAGGTGAACGAAGGCGGCCGACAGCCGGGAGAGCAGCTCCTCGAAGCGCAGCCGCTCGGCCAGCGCCTGCTCGGCTCGCTGGCGCTCTTCGATGAGTGCGGCCAGACACATGAGCGGGATGGCCATGACGCTCAGAAGGACCTGGAGCGCCGGGATACTCTCGCGCGCGGGTAGGTCGCCGAAGGGGCCGTAGCCATGCGTCACGGCCCAGATCGCCACGAGCACCGTGAGCAGGAGACCGAGATTGGCACCCCCCGGACCGAAGCGCACCGCCGCCCATAGGAGCAATGGCAGCAGGAACGCCAGGGGGGACCGCGGGAGGCCCGGGATGGCCGCGAGGTCGGCGCTCGTGAAGAGCACGATCCCGAACCCGAGAAGCATGACGCCGAGGAGCAGGGCCTCGGCCTGACGCCGCCACGACGCCCGGCGGAACCAGGCCGGGGCCGCCGTGACGCAGATGACCACGGCCGGCACGAGCGCCAGCTCCGTCAAGACATTGGAGAAGAAACGGGCTCGCCAGACCGCGCCGTACGATTCCCCCCGCAACGCCGCCACGACGCCGGCGTCGAGGAAGGAGGACAGGAATGGGGCCAGGATGCCGCCGCCGACCACGAACGCCACGACTCGATGCAGCGTGTCGAAGCGGCCGGGAGCATCGCTGAATCGCCGGACGAGCACCGCGGCGATCAGGGCTTCACTGCAGTTGGTCACGAAGAGGGCCAGCACCAGGGGCCACTCGCCAATGATCCCCAGCTCCGCCACCAGGTGGGCCGGGAGCGCCGCGAGCAGGAAGATCCACCACCGCCGCGGCGGCGTGAGCAGGAGCGTGGCGGTCAGGATGGCGTTGGGCGGCCACATGACCGAAGGGGTGGCCGGGGGGAACCGCAGGATCAAGCCGAGGTTCGCGCCTAAGTAGTAGCTGAGGCTGACCGCCAGCGCGCTGGCCGCCAGTTGAATCGTCGTCATCGACCTCTATCCGACCACGGGCGTTGGGCGTAGGACCATGGGACCAAAGTCCTACCATGGCAGGCGAGCGTCTCTCGTGACTATTATCCCGGTGAGGACACGCGCATGAGTATCCAGTCGATCAATCCCGCGACCGGCGACGTGATCGAGACATTCCAGGAAACCACACCCCAGGAGCTCGAGCGGATCCTGGGCGGCGCCCAGGCGGCCTTCCACGACTGGCGTCGGCTGCCGTTCGCCACGCGCGCACAAAATCTGGTGAAGGCCGCCGCCCTGTTACGCGCGCGGAAGACCGACCACGCCCGCACCATGGCGCTCGAGATGGGCAAGCCCATTACCCAGGGCGAGGCGGAGGTGGAGAAGTGCGCCTGGGTCTGCGAGTACTATGCCCAGCACGCGGAGGCCTTCCTGGCTCCGCAACCGCGTGAGACCGACGGCTCGGCGAGCTATGTCCGCTTCGATCCGCTGGGGCCCGTCCTGGCGGTGATGCCCTGGAATTTCCCCTTCTGGCAGGTGTTCCGGTTCGCCGCGCCCGCGCTGATGGCCGGCAACACCGCGGTCCTCAAGCACGCCTCCAATGTCCCGCGCTGCGCGCTCTCGATCGAGGAGGTGTTCCGGGACGCCGGGGTGCCGCGCGGGGGGTTCGCGACCGTGCTGGTGGGCTCCTCGGCGGTGGCCGGGCTGATCGCCGATCCGCGCATCGCGGCCGTGACGCTGACCGGCAGCGAGCACGCGGGCAGCCAGGTGGCGGAGCGCGCCGGGCGCGAGCTCAAAAAGACGGTGCTGGAGCTGGGCGGCAGCGATCCGTTCATCGTGCTCGCCGATGCCGACGTGAGCGCGGCGGCCCGGACGGCGGCCGACGCCCGGCTCGTCAACAGCGGCCAGAGCTGTATCGCGGCCAAGCGCTTCATCGTCGTCGAGGCCGTGGCCGATCAGTTCCTCGAGCGGTTCGCCGCGGAGCTGCGCAGCCGGACGATGGGGGATCCGCTTGCGCGCGACACGCAGGTCGGCCCGCAGGCGCGGGTCGACTTGCGCGATGCGTTGCACCACCAGGTCGAGGAGTCGATCAAGCGCGGCGCCCGGCGGATGCTGGGCGGCGAGGTGCCGGCCGGTCCCGGCGCCTTTTATCCGCCGACACTGCTCACCGCCGTCGACAAGGGCATGCCGGCCTTCGACGAGGAGACGTTCGGTCCGGTGGCCGCGGTGATCCGCGCCAAGGACGAGGCGGACGCCGTGCGGCTGGCCAACGACTCCTCGTTCGGGCTGGGCGCCTCGCTGTGGACCGGTGATCGCGCGCGGGCGGAGCGTCTGGCCGCGGCGATCGAGGCCGGCGCGGTGTTCGTCAACGGGCTGGTGAAGTCCGATCCGCGCCTGCCCTTCGGCGGGATCAAGCGCTCGGGCTACGGCCGCGAGCTGTCGGAGTACGGCATTCGCGAGTTCGTCAACATCAAGTCCGTGTGGATCGCGTAGGGACCAAGGTCCAATGGAAACCGCGAGGATCCGCGACTAGATTGAGCGTGTCGCATTGACGCGACCGCGACCGCAGATGGTGTTCGTGCTTCGGCGGCTGAGCGCGAGTCTGGTGGGGCGAGGCCTTCGACCCACCGGTCATCAAGCCAAGGCAGACGGGGAACACAATGCCGACAGCCCACGACAGCACCGCGGATGCGGCTCCTGCCAGCCCCGGCGATCGACACACCGAGGGTCTGGTGAACACGGGGGCGCTGCAGAGCGCGATCTTCAACAGCGCCAACTTCTCGAGCATCGCCACCGACGCCAAGGGCGTCATCCAGATCTTCAACGTCGGCGCCGAGCGAATGCTAGGCTACACGGCCGCCGAGGTGCTGAACACGATCACGCCGGCCGACATCTCCGACCCGCAGGAAGTGGTCGCGCGCGCCAGGGCGCTCAGTGTCGAGCTCGGAACCTCGATCGCCCCGGGCTTCGAGGCCATGGCGTGCAAGGCCTCGCGGGGGATCGAGGACATCTACGAGATGACCTATATCCGCAAGGATGGGAGCCGGTTCCCGGCGGTGGTGTCCATCACGGCGCTGCGCGACGCTCAGGATGCCATCATCGGCTATCTGCTCATCGGCACCGACAACACTGCGCGCATGCAGGTCGAAGAGGAGCGGAAGAAGCTCGATCAGCGGCTGAGTGATCAGCAGTTCTACACACGCTCGCTCATCGAATCGAACATCGACGCCTTGATGACCACCGACCCCCTCGGCATCATCACCGACGTCAACAAGCAGACGGAGGCGCTGACCGGGTCCACGCGGGACGAGCTCATCGGCGCGCCGTTCAAGAACTACTTCACCGATCCGAGCCGGGCTCAGGCGGGCATCAACCGCGTGCTGAACGAAGGCAAGGTCACCAACTACGAGCTCACCGCGCGCGCACAGGATGGCACGCTCACCGTGGTGTCCTACAATGCGACGACCTTCCACGACCGCGAGCGTCGCTTGCGGGGCGTGTTCGCCGCGGCGCGCGATGTCACGGGGCTGAAACACTTCGAGCACGCGCTGCAGCAGAAGAACATCGAGCTGGAAGGCGCCAGCCGCATGAAGTCCGAATTCCTCGCCAACATGTCGCACGAGCTGCGGACCCCGCTGAATTCCATCGTCGGCTTCTCCGAAGTGCTTCGAGACGGCCTGGCCGGCGACATGACCGACAAGCAACGGGGCTTCATCGGCGACATCTTCAACAGCGGCATGCACCTGCTCTCCCTGATCAACGACATCCTCGATCTGTCCAAGGTCGAGGCCGGCAAGATGGTGCTCGACCTGGAGCCGGTCGTGATCTCCTCCTTGCTGGCCAACAGCCTGTCGACGGTCAGAGAGGAGGCCGCGCTGCACCACATCCGCATGGAGACGGATGCAGCCGAGGGGCTGGGATCGATCCAGGCGGACCCGCGCAAGATCAAGCAGATCGTCTACAACCTGCTCTCCAACGCGGTGAAATTCACCGCCGAGGGTGGCCGGGTGACGCTGCGCGCCAGCCGCGTGTCGCGGGCCGACGTCGGCCTGCTGTCCAGCGCGTGGACCGGCCGGCGCTTCCCCCTGGCCGAGAGCGCGTTCTCGGAATTCCTCAAGATCAGCGTCACCGACAGCGGGATCGGCATCTCTGCCGACGGATTGGAGCGGCTGTTCAAGCCGTTCATCCAGATCGACAGCGGCCTGGCGCGAAAATTCGAAGGGACGGGACTCGGCCTGGCGCTCGTGAAGCTGCTCGCCGAGCTGCACGGCGGCGCGGTGGCGGTGGAGAGCGCGGTGGGCGACGGTTCGTGCTTCACGGTCTGGCTCCCGCTCCGGCCCGCGGGGGACGCGGTGCTGACGACCGTCAGAGCGCCGGCCGGCCCTGTGATCGAAGCGCTCGCGGGGCCGCGCACCGCGCTGGTAGTGGAGGACGACTCCCGATCCGCCAAGCTGATCCGCGTGCAGCTGGAGCGGGAAGGCTTCACGGTCCTGAACGCGGCCACCGCCGAAGCCGCGCTGGTGCTGGCGGTGAAGCAGCCGTTGTCGCTGATCACGCTCGACATCTTGCTGGCCGAGGGGGACGGCTGGGAATTCCTCAGTCGCCTCAAGCAGATGCCGGACCTGCGCCAAATCCCGGTCGTGATCATCTCGATCGTCGCGGATCCCAGCAAGGGCTTCTCGCTCGGCGCGGCGGCCGTCTTGCAGAAGCCGATCTCACGACAGGAGCTGTACGAGGCGCTCGTCGGCCTTGGCCTGTTTCCGTTCGCCCGGGGCCGGGCGCTCAAAGTCCTCGTGGTCGATGACGATCCCAAGGCGGTGGAGCTGATCGCCGTCCACGTCGAAGGCCTGGCCAGCACCGTGCTGCGCGCGCACGGCGGGCGCGAGGCGATCGAGATCGCACGGCGAGAGCTGCCGGGCGTGATCGTGCTCGATCTCATGATGCCCGGGATGGACGGCTTCGGCGTGGCGGAGGCGCTCAGCCAACACCCCGACACGGCTCGCATCCCGATCCTGGTGGTCACCGCCAAGGACATCACCGCCGCCGACCGCGCGAAGCTGAGCCGCTACGTGACGACGATCGTGGAAAAGGTCGAGTTCGATCCCGACCGCTTCCGGGCTGAAGTCCGGCGAGCGATGTCGGGGCGCCGATTGGTCGCCTGACATGGCAAGCATCCTGATCATCGAGAACAATCCTGCCAACATGACGTTCGCGATCTTCCTGCTGGAGTCGGCGGGTCATACCGTGCTCAGCGCGACGGATGCCGAGGCCGGGCTGGCACTGGCGCGTGAGAAGCAACCCGACGTGATCCTGATGGATATCCAGCTCGCCGGCATGGACGGCCTCGAAGCCACCGGCCTGCTCAAGCGAGACGAGGCGACGCGCGCCATTCCGGTGATCGCCCTCACGGCGCTGGCGATGAAGGGCGACGAGGAGCGCATTCGCGCGGCGGGGTGCGATGCCTACATCGCCAAGCCGATGCGCTACAAGGACGCGCTGGCGACCATCGCGGCCCAACTGGCCCGAGCCTGAGCGGCCCGAAGGCGAGCTGAAGCTCCGAGAGAGTGGTCGTCCTGTGCTATCGTCGACCCACTTCGGAACGACGAGGGAGGACACCATGGGCCACTGGAGACTGGTCGCCGGCAGTGGACTCCTCGTGGCGCTGGCGCTGAGCTGGCCGGGGGCGGCCACCGCGCAGGTGCGCGCCGAGCAGCCGCCCAATCTCGAGCTCGATCCTTCCCGGTTCGAATTCTCGCTCGCGGCATCGTTCGGCCGTCCGGGCGGCTACGTCAGGGTCGGGCACAATGGCGAGCCGGGCTCTCGGGTGCGGCTGAACGACGATCTCAACATCGGCCTCTCGGAGGCGGTCGATGGGGCCGTCGCCTTTCATCTCACGCCGCGCGACGCCGTTCGCTTCACGTTCCTGTACTACTTCCTGCGGGGGCGCGGCCTGTTCGACCGTACGGTCAGCTACAACGACGAGGAGTTCAAGGCCCCCGGCTCACCCGGCCATATCTCGATCGATGCCGACTTCTATCGGGTTGGTCTCGCCTACGAGCGCACGGCGAGCGTGCCCGGAGGCTTCCTGACCGGCATCGTCGGACTCACGTATGTCCACCTCGACCCGAAGCTGACCGCCGACGGCCACAGCAATTCCGAAGATTTCTCCCGGTATGAGCTCCCCGTCCCGATCGTGGGGCTCCGGGTCGACATTCCGATGGGCAACGGCTACGCGGTCCGGGCCGCGATCGGTGGCGGGGGCCTCCCGCGGGTGAACAGCGGCCGCAAGGAGGCTGGCAGCACCGTCTATGTCGAGCAGATCCACGGAGACGCCTCGATGGCCCTGACGTATGCCGCCACGCAGAACCTCGTATTCGACATCGGGCCGCGTCTGACGTACTTCTTCCAGCACGAGACGAGCCACCACCAGAAGGACAGCGCCTTCGAGCTCGTCGACGTGGGGCTTCGCGCCGGCATGACGCTCAAGTTCTGAGGCGCGCCGAACGCCGACCCCGGTGAGGACGGCCCCACCGGGGTCTCACGTTCTGAAGCGGTCTCGCGCTAGAACCGGCGCTGCAACCCGGCCCCGAAGACGCGCCAGAGGGCCAGGAGGGCGACCGCGCCCACCACGGCCATGAAGAAGCCGGCTGCATCGCCCGGCCGATAGAGACCGAGCACGCGCCCGATCCAGCCGCCGAGCACGGCACCGGCGATGCCGAGGCAGATCGTCAGGACGATCCCACCCGGATCCTGGCCGGGCATGACAAACTTCGCCACGATGCCGACGACCAGACCGAACACGACCCACATGAGGATGTCCATCACGAGCTCCTTCGCAGTGTTGAGAACGCATTGTCCGTCGAGCGCCACCTCCCAATCTAGTCGACGGCCCCCGACCTCGCTATTGGACCTTTGTCACCCCGAGTCGGAGGCGCGGCGTGCCGCGAGACCCGGTGGGGCCGTCGTCTACAGTGACTTCAGATATTCACCGAGCTCGAGCTTCTCCGGCTCGGTCAGGCCCAGCGTGAAGACCTGGTCGTAGTGCTGGAGAACGTCGCGCAGGGTGGCAAAGCGGCCGTCGTGGTAGAAGCCGCCCTTCTGGTGTGTCCAGAGCCCCTTGAGCGGCGCCGTCCGGTAGGCGCGCGTCGGGGACCGATCCGACTGGAATGAGTCCACGCCGATGTCGGCGGGGGCGTGCAGGTTGTGGCCCGGCTCGGTGAAGAGCGGCGGGACGTGACAGGTCGAGCACCGGGCCTTGCCGGCGAAGAGTGCGCTGCCGCGCGTGGCCGCGGCCTTGTCGTAGCTCCCGTCGGGCGCCGGTGGCGCCGGGATCGCGAGCTGATAGAAGTGCAGCGCGGCGAGCTTCGGCGTGATCCGGTCCGGCTTGCCGCGTGTGTTCCAGGACTCAGAGCGGGCGGCAACGGGGAACTGTTGCGGATCCTTGAGGCGGGAGTCGACGTATGTGCCCACCCCGTGCATCTGGGTCACGGCGACGTAGGCATTCCAGTACGTGACCGACCCGAACCCCGTCCACGTGGCCAGGTTCACCCCGGCGAGCCCGAAGGCCGGTGGAAGCAATGTCGCGGCGGGCTTCCCATCGGGACGAAACGCCTTGCCGTCCTTGTCGAGCTCGGCGTCGTACTTGCCGGGCCCCCAGCTCGTGAGCACCTTCTTGACGGTCGGAACGTCGACCTTGAGCACGTCCGCGAGTGGCTGAAGATTCGGCGCCAGAGATGTCACCACGCCAACATCGAGGTCACGGTTTGCCCAGCCGTCGAGCCGCCGCCCGATACCCGGCGCGAACGAGTCGTCCACCGTCGAGTGGCACAAGGCGCAGGTGACGCCCATGGAGCGCAGCGCCCCGCCGCCGTCGAACAGGCCCTTCACGCCGACCACCGCGTCGAGCTTGAGCAGGGCCAGCGTGGTCGCCGGGTCCTCGAGATTCACCGCGCCCTTCTGGATCTGCTCGACGAGCGCAGCCGGCAGGGCCTCGCTGTCCACCTTCAAACCGAGGGCGAGCGCTGCCTTCGGGCTCAGGCCGGCGCCGACGCCTCCGTGCTTGTCGCCGGCGATCGCGCGATGGAGCTGGAGCGTATCGCCCCAGAACGCCTCGCTCCCAAACGTGTCGGAGCGGAACGTGCGGCGGCCTTCTTCGATCATCCGCCGGGTGTTGTCCAGCGTGCCGTCCGTCGTCGCGGGCGAGGCGCTCGGGGCGGGCGAGACGGCGGAGGTCCGCGTCGCGGTCATTCCGCAGCCGGTCACCGTCAGGACAACCGCGAGCCCAAGAAACGGGACAAGGAATCGGGTCAAGGCGCTCTCCTTATGCGGAAACTGTCGCGTCTCCGTTCCGGTGGACGTAGAGACATTGCGCCGTGTCCCGGCTGGTGAAGCGCACGACCAGCGCCTGGCCCTGGCCTAAGCGCGGTCCACCGCCGAGACGAGGATGACCCGGGAAGAGACGCACCGTCTCCGCGCCGCCGAGAAGCGACGTGTGCCCGTCCGGGACCCTGCGTCCCGCCAGTGCCCTGGCGACCAGTCCGATCTCGATGAACACGACAGAGGCAATGTTACGGGCGGCGCTCGGCCACCGATATTGGACCTTGGTCACGCCTCGCCAGGTACCGGTCGATCCCGTCCTCGATCTCGCGCGGGAACTCCGGCACCGGTCCGACGAGCCCTCGCGCGTAGACGCGCAGCATGATCTCCCGGAAGATCGGCAGCGCCGTGCGCCCGCCCGTTTCTTTCTCCCCGAGCGCGCGATTGTCGTCGAAGCCGACCCGCACCGCGACCGTGATCCCCTGGGGTCCGTAAGTCGACCCCACGAACAGCGCATCGCGGAACTCGCTGGTCGTTCCGGTCTTGCCCATCACGGGAATCGGGAAGTCGCGGCCGTTGAGGGCGTGGGCGGTGCCCCCCGGGAGTCGGACGACGCCTCGCAGTCC
>Ga0134122_10002071_pt1 | contig 14702 bp, 21 predicted proteins | sample KB302_FD_96461 | JGI IMG/M metagenome (GOLD analysis project Ga0134122, IMG submission 96461) | Terrestrial soil microbial communities without Nitrogen fertilizer from Kellogg Biological Station, Michigan, USA - KB3-0-2 | ecosystem: Environmental > Terrestrial > Soil > Unclassified ... | reverse complement strand
GAAATATGTTCCAGCGTCTGCACCGTCGTCACCTGGTAAACGCTGCGCGCCAGCCGCTCCCACCCGTCGATGATCGCCGGGTTCTGCATCCAGAACGCCGAGCGCGCCTCGTCCAGCGTTTGCGCCACGTTCCCATAAACAAGGCTCCACATCCGCACGCTCTGCTCTTCAATGGGATCGCCAATGGTCATCATTGGCAAGTTGCGGTTGAAGTCATTGGTTCTCCGTTCTCCACGCGCTCAATGGCGGCATCGAGAAAGATTTTCAAGTCGTCCAAGGCGGCGATGTAGCTCGGAACTCGATTCAACACCCTCCGTCCGTCAACGAGTTGCAGTGCATAACGAAGCGCAGTCAGTTCGCCCTCCTTCCGCTTGGCTTCAGAGTTGGCGAGAGCAAATCTCAAATCTTCGTTTTGCTGTAATGCTTCTCGCCTGTCTTGCATGATGGACTGCAAGTCTTTGTGCCTGTCATCCAACCGCTGTCGCAGTTCGGCGTTCGCAAGTTCAAGGCGTGTTCGCTCTGAAGATGGAAAGTAATCACCGTATTGCGTCTCGCTCATACCGTGCTCGCCTTGATCCATTCCGCTCGGTCCCGGTGTTGCGTCCACGGGATGCGCACATTCGTCCCGCCGGTACAATTGGCGCACGATTCCAGCGGGTGTTCGTGCTCCATCATCCACCGGATCTTTTCCTCCGTAATGCCTTCCACCCGCACCCCATCCACGAGCGGATCGGTGATGTCCGGAAACAGTTCCGGGAATTGCCCCGGCAGGAAAGCCGCCTGCGGGCAGTTGAAAAACCAGCCCTCGTGCAACGTCCAGCAACGTTTCCACGGGCAGATCTCCCACACCTTTTGCCCCTTGTTCTCGTTGGCGTGAAACATCTTCAGGAACGATTCAAACTCATTGCTCGCGCGGAAGTTGAGTTTGTATTCGTTCGCCTTGCGCTGCGCGTACTCGAGTGTTTCCTTTTTCAGCGCCGGGTACACGCTCACCCGGATCTCGTAATCCATCTGCTTGGCCTTCAGCCAGAATTCCTCCGGCATCCGGTCGAGCAACGTTCCATTCGTCAGCATCCCGTAGCGATCGGCAATGCCGCTGCGGGCCTGCACGTCCATGAACTCCAGGAACTTCTTGTTCAACGTCCCCTCGCCACCTTGCAGGCAATGGAAATGGAAATGCGCCGCCTTGGAGAGATGCGCCAGATCGCGCGCCATGCTTTCCGGCTCCATGAACCACCGCGTCGCCACCGCGCTCCCGTGGTTGCACGACGTACAGGCCAGGTTGCAATGCCGCGCCAAATTCGCTTCGAGATTGCCCAGTTGGATCATTGGTTCTCCTTTCGATACACCGTCATCCCGCCATAGGCGCACCCCGCCTGATAACGCGACAGCCATTCGCGCCATTCTTTCGTCGGGAAACCGAGCATGGCGTGCGCCGCATTCACCGCGTTGTGAAACCAAGGATGCTCCGGGTAATTCCGGTTCGGCTCCGCCATCTTGAACTGGATTTCGGGCGACGTGTCGTGGCACAGCAGGAAACCGCCCGGCTTCACCTTCGCGCCATAGTGCAGCGTGTCGAGAATGACCGCGTTCAACGTGTGATCGCCGTCGATGAACACCACGTCGAAATCATCCGGCAGGTGCATGAACACTTCGCGCGATTCACCGATTACGAAATGCGCGTCGGGAAACGGTCGCGTGGGCACACAGAGCGTGCCCGATTCAATCCCCCAGTATTCCAGCTCGATACCGTTGGCCGCGCAAAAGTCGCGTATGCCGCGCGAGGTGTGCCCCTCGTACACGCCAATCTCCAGAAACTTCATCCGCCCCGCGGCCTTGAACTCGAACAACACTTGTTCCAGGACTTCCACGTCCACCAGTGTCAACGCTCCGTATGTCATAAATTATTTTTCACCGCAGAGGCGCAGAGGCGCAGAGTTCAGGTGTCGATGAGCTTTCGCCTCGGGACTGTTTCCTTGTCCCGCTCCATCTCTGCGACTCTGCGTCTCTGCGGTTCAATTTCTTGCTCATGCCGTGCTCTCCTTCCGCCAATCCCCGCGCTTCACTTCGCGCCACGGTTCCGTCTGCATTGTGTGCGCGCAGCAAACCCCGCACGCCTTCAGCGGTTCGGTGCGCGTGAGAAAAGCCGCCAACTTTTCTTCCGTGATGCCCGCCAGCGGCAAACCGTCCGTTTCCGCCGGCAGTCCCATAAGCGCCTTCGGAAAAAAACAGGATTGCGAGCAGAGATAGAAATGGCCGCGATGCACCGTCTGGCAATCGGTCTTCCAGCGGCAATCGGTGAAGGCCTTCACGCCGTCGTCCGGCTCGGCTTTGATCTGGTTGTAGAACGCATCGAACTTCGTCACCCCCAGCCCGAAACGAAACTCCTGCCGCTTTTCCTCCGCCAGTTGCAGCACGTCCTCGGGCAAGCCGGGATAAACCGAGATTTGCAGATACTCCAGCTCCCGCCAGAACTCCTCCGTCATGCGCGGCAGCAACCGGCCGTTCGTGATCACGCTCGTGCCCTGGTCGATCCGCAACCGCTTCACCAGTTGCAGCACACCCACGATCAGTGGATGCAACAACGGTTCGCCGCCGAGGATCTGGATCGAGCGCGTTCGCAAAAACGGTTTCAACGCCAGCAAGTCCCGCTCGATCATGTCCAGCGGCATCGCCCACGGCTTCATCACCGGCGAGGCGTGCGAACACGACCGGCACGAGAGGTTGCAGTGCTCGGTCACGTTGAGGTCGATATGGGGAACGAAGATCATGCCGCCTCCGTGCTCTTCTTTGGTTCGTGGAGGTGTATTGACCTTACATTTGGAAAATCAACTTCTACGCGGTTGCATTTGATGTGACATAGGCCAAGGCGTTCCGCGAAGATGTCCGAATACTTGGCCGAGGATGTAGCGACACTTTGCAGTTGGCCGAATTGTATTCTCACCAGCACGAAATCTGAGTGCTGATCTTCGCGCCGTATCCATCCAAAGGCCGATAGTTTGCCCTCACTCCCAGCCCATCGATCCCATGTCACTTCCGGGAACTCGTTCAGGACGCTCTCGATTGTCTTCACTGCGTCGGGATTCACGCCGCCTCCTTCACGTACTTGAACTCCACGCGCGCCACTTCTCGATCGGGCGTGCAGTTCATGTTCTCGCAAAACATCTTCACGAATTGCTCGGGCGTGTAATCGGGAAATCCTTCCCGCCGGCATTCCTCCTGTCCGTAAACAGGATCGTCGAGCATCGCACTCAACTTCTCCCGCCGCACGCTCACGATCTCGACTACTTTCAATTTCTCCATTGGCTCGCCGGCTTTTCGGCCGCGGCATTTGCGCACCGCCTGCAACTGCATTCCCGGTTTCGCCCAATGCCAGTTCAAGCGCCGCGTCACGTCCTTTAATTCATCAAGGACTTGCTGCTGGGTGTGAATGAAGCTGGCGTTTCTCATGTCGCCTCCGGCCATTTCGCGTCCACGCCGCGCAAGGCATACAGAGCCTCGCCCAGTTTCATTTCCGTCTCCACCATGCGCGTCAGGCGATTGCGCGCCGCGTCCTTCAACTGCCCCGTGCCACCGCAAACACATGGCTCGAATCTCTCCGGCTGCCCGTCGCACACATCACAGCTCTCGCCCTTCTTCGGCTGCGTGAGATAACCCACCTGCTCCATGAGCCACACGATCTCGAACTGCGCATCCACGGAAAACGAATCGAGCCGCGCCCGGATATTGTTCAACCGCTCTTCCCGTCTCTGTTCCGCTGTTTGTTCGAGGCTCATATCGCCGCCTCCAACACGTTGAACGCCTGCGCCTTCGCTGCTTCCGCCCACTGCGCCGAATGCTCGCCGTTAAAATTGGGCGCGCAGCTCCACGCCGGTCCCTTGTCGATGCACCGCTCGTAGTTCTTCGCGTTCTTCTGCGCGGTGTAGGCCGCGCCCAGGTAGCGATAGTGCAGCAGTTTCAGCAGCGGTTTTTCGGAGACGACTGGCGCGCAATCCTCCAGCGCATGTTTGCCCCGCAACCAGCGCACTTTCGCTTCCGGCCGGAACACCACCGGCTTGGAATAAACCGGCGCCTGAATCCCCATCGGGTTCAGTTCCCAAATCTGTTTGTGCCAGTAACCGTTTTTCGGAAGACCATCCCCCACCATGTTGAAGCCCGCAGTGCCGATGACATCAATGCTGTATCCGTAAACGAAATCTTTCAGGCTTTTAAGCAACGTGCGGATGTCGGGATGCCAAACCATTTCGTCGCAATCCACCCAGATGCACCAGTCCGCTTTCCCGCGCGCGCACGGATAAGTGTCATACGCAAAGTGCAGGTTGTAATCCTCGTCGATGCCGTTCGGTCCCGGCCAGTCGAACAGGCTCACGCTCGGGTGCGACGCGAAAATCTGCCGCGTGCGATCCGTGCTCCCCGCGTCCCAGACCAGAATCCGCTCCGCGAACTGCCCGTAGTGCCGCAAAAACCACGGCGCCATCGCCTCCTCGTTGTGGACCACGGTAAAAACCCAGATTTTCATTTCAACATCTCCTCAATCTCCGCCCGCACCGTGGGTGTGATCCCGCCATGCGACCAGAAAGCCTGTTTGCGATCCGCCGGGTAAGGCGGGTGCTCCACGTCGAACCAGGTGAACCGGTTGTGCATGAACCGGTGCGCGTAGGCGCCCATCGCCGTGAAATCCATGTTCGATTGCGGAAACTCATTGCGCCCATCGAGCATGAATTCCTCGAACGGCCGCCGATGCACCGCCGCCACGTGCGCGCGATAAGCCGGGAAGAAATCGATCGGGAAAACCACGGTGTTCATGCACATGCCGTAAATCTTCGTGTCCCAGCCCACTTGCCGATCCGTGGCCGGCTTCCATTGCGCGCAATCACTCACGCATTTCTGTCCGGGATTGTGCGGGTCGTCCCACATCAGGCTTTCCCACGTGCGAAAGATGTAATACGGCTTGCCGCCCGCGAAATAATGCCCCGGCCGCGTCGGCATTTTGAAAATGCAATCCGCGTCACACGTCAGCACGTATTTCGTTTCTGGCGGCACGATCAATTCCGCCTCGGCCAGCTTGACCATGTGTTGCAGCATTCCCTTCCCCGGCACTTCATCGTAGCCGTGCAGTCGCACCACGAAGCGCCCGAGCAACGGCGTGAACAGGTGGGCCTCGTGCTTCGGGTGCGCCACCGTCACCCCCTGGAATCCGGTGCAGAACTTCGCGATCGAACGCAGGCAAAATTCCAGCCACGGCAGATCTTTGGCGTGCGTCACGATCAGGATTTCCGTCGGGCCATCCACCGCCGTGGGATTAGCTTCCATAAAGGTTCCGTTCTTCACGTGCTGCGGCACGTTCGCTTCCACCGAGTGTGGCCCCACGTGATGCACGCAGCCGAATTGCGCCGGACAATGAAACCAAACGTCGGGATGAAAACACCGGCTCGGATAGAGCGGCGGTTTTTTGTTCGGGGAAAACCATAGGCATGTCGCGCACGTGTCCATTCATTCACACGAAACACACACCTGAATCGCACGGTGTAGAAAGCAAGTCTGTCGGTCCATCAAACGCCACTTCGTTCAATGGCATAGCTGAGCGGTGAAGCCATGCGTCAGGATCGCGTTTTCTGATTTCCTGCTCGAAAGCGACCGCCTTTGCGAACTCCGCCGGGCGCTCGTTCTTCATCTTTGCCCATTCAAAGTCTGAATGGTTTGGGCAACACCAGCACGCGGATCGCGGGGGCTTGGGCCAGCCCATATCTTCAACCAACTTGACGGCTTGCTGGCGGCTCAGTCGCACATCATGAATCAGCGGGAAGCGTATCAGCCCATTTTGGTATTCCTCGCCGTCCATCATGCGCAAGGCCCGCGACGCCTCGTCAAATGAGAACCCGATCCAAGCGCAGAACTTTGAGCGGGTCAGTCCGTAGGTTTGGCGAATCCATTTATCCATCGCCTCAATCTTCCATCGCCCGGTGCAATGGTTGGACAACTTGCTCACAGTGCCAAAACGTGTGGAGAAAGCGGGTATCTGCAAATCCGGGTCCCGGGTCTTGTCTTTGTATTCGTAGAAAACTGTCGCGCGCTTTGGGTTCCATTCCGACGCCTTTATACGGTGAATTTCCACACCTACGGCGGCCAGAGCCGGGAACAGCGTTTCGTTGTAATACTTCCAGGTAGATGCAGCTTCGAAACCAGTGTCGGCGATCCCGGCAATATCTGGTCGCTTTAGTTTCCCTTGAACGATAAGCGCGCCAATCCCCACAGATTGCGTTCCTCCGCCGCACCGCCAAACTTGTTTTATCGGTTTGTTCATCTCAAAACGGCACGTCGTCGTTTTCGGTTGGCGGCTCGGCGGCGGGCGGTGCCGCGGCGCGTGGTGCCGGTCGCGGCGCGGCGGCGTCGCCCGTGTGCGGTTGCGGATCGAGAAAGATCATCGACTCCACCACCACGCCCAGCTTGCTTCGCTTCTGCCCCGTTTGTTTGTCGTCCCACTGGTCAAGCTTCAACCGCCCCTCGATGTGAACCCGTGAACCTTTGCGCAGGTATTGCCCCACGTTCTCCGCCTGCTTGCCGAAGCAATCCACGTCCACGAACGTCACTTCCTCCTTCTGCTCGCCGCCATCCGTGCGCCACGACCGGTTCAAGGCCAGCCCGAATTTCGCGATGGCCAAGCCTTTGGGTGTGTAGCGCAACTCCACGTCGCGCGTCAGGTTTCCGAGGAGCTGGACCTTGTTATACGATTGCATGGTTAGAGTTTCTCGACCGCTTCCTTGAAGGCTTTGATCAAGCACTTCTCACAAATCGCAAAATTGGTCGTGTTGAATTGGCATGTCGCTTTGAGTGGCGCAGTGCAAAACTGGTATTTGTCATGCGTGCCAAACTTGATGGATGGCAGTGACGCAATAGAGTCCTTATCTGTAGGAATTGTTTCCTTGCAGATATCACAAATCACGGTCGTCATTTCAGTTCTCCTTGCATCAACAAATCCGTCAGTGAGTTGTCTTTCACGCGATGCAACACCACCGCGCTCGGCAGCACCCAGCGCCGCGCCTGTTCGCGCGTGATTTTTTCCGGCGGCTGCGCGCCATTCGTCTGGCTGGGTTGCCCATTCACCACTCCCCAGATGTGTTGGATCAGGTGGCTCGCGTCGTGGCAATCGCCGTTCACTTCCTCCCGCATCGCGTAATCAAAGGCCACCTTGCTTTGCCGCAACGCTCTCGGGATGCGCCGCACCGTGTCGGCCGGATAAACACACGAACCGTTCACGTGGCCATAGCCGCGCTCCTTCACCACTGGTCCCATGAACGGCTGGCCGGCGTCGTCGTATTCGCGTTGCAGCGTGTCCAGCCAGTTCGCTTTCAACACCACGCAATCACTCTCCAGCCACAGCCACGGCGCGCTGCCATGCCCCATGTATTCCGCCACACGCGCGAACGCCCAGTTGGCCGCGGCGGGATAAGATTTCTCCTGTGGTGTTGGGTAAACAAAACGCGCCACACTTTGAAATGCTCCTTCCAGTAATCCGTAGAGGTCTTGCGCTTTCGTCACCGGGCATTCGCCGTCATGCGCAATAATTGCTTTGTGGTTCGAGCAGCCCTTCATCTTCCCCAACCACTTCGCATGATGAATCGCCTGGTCGATGTCCTTCGCACACACCGGAAACACCACCGTGATCTTTTCCCGATTGGCTTTTGGCTCTTGGCGATTGGCTATCCCAAACATCTTGCCCATGAACCGCTCGACCTTTCCCTTGCTCAACTGCTGCACCAGCGATCCATCTTTTGATTTGTGGAACAACACCACGTCCGGCCGCAGCAAGCTCAGGTCGTCACCGAACGTCGGCGGGAATCCATCCACGTCATTCACGAATTGCAGCAGGTGATTGATCCGGTGGACGTGGGGAAACACTTCCAGTTTCGCGCACGCATCCCACGGCGCCGCCCGGCACAACATGCCGTTCAACGGCGAGTAACTCATGAAGTCCGGCGGATACACCCCCACGCAATCCATGCTCCCCAGCGCGTCGTAGATGTAGCCGGAAAACGGCTGGCCGCCCGCCTTGTGCGCCGCCTCGATCATTGCCAGCCAATTTCTTTTCAGCGGGATCGCGTCCGGCTCCCACCAGAAAAACGGTTCCGTGTTGTGCTGCAAGTCCAGCCAGCGCACGAGGTTTTGAAACGTCGCGTTCTTCCCCTGCGGCCACGCTTCCGGCGCTTCCGACGGCAGCACTGTCACCGCGCGAAAAAGTTTTTGCGCCGCCGCCGTGATCCGGGCCGCGTCCACTCCCGCCGCCAGCGAAACGATCGCTCGATACGGCAACAACCCATCGAGCACATACGCCCACTCCAAGGTGGCAAGCGCATTCGCCTCGTCACGCTGACAGACTGAGAAGGAGACGATCATGCCTTGATTAGTTCCGATCGCTGCGCCGACACCGAAGCCCGCGTTGGCCCGTCGCTATAAAGGTCTGCGTCGCACGGAGCCTCCAGTTGGTCACAGTGGGTCAGAACCAACTTGTATGGATTGCTGCCCGCATCGGCCTGGCACCGGGCACGAAGGTCGTCCGCGTTCAATGGAGCAAAGCGAAGCGGCCCTTGAAACTGGTTTTGCCGGTTCGTCAGGTCTTCGAACGACATCGCGGCGTCCTCGCCGGGTAAACGCCCCGCCCCATGCCGCGTCAGATAGGTTCGCGACACGTAATAAATTTCTTTCTCCGTGATGCCCGCCTGCGCGCACAGGATTTCCACATTCTTCATCCCCGTGTTGGAATGCGTCACGTGCGGAAAAAACTCCTTGTTCCCCTGGTCGAGCAACAAGCCTTGCGCCCCTTCGAAGACTGGATCGGTGCATTGGCCTATGCCGAGCGGTTGCACGCAGTCGTGGCGCTGAACGCGCGATACGCGCTGGCATCAAATGATCCTGAACCCATAATGTTTTCCTTTTGTGTTTGGTTGTGTGGTTTGTGACATGAGTTAAATCTTCGGGAGGTAATTCGCGGCGATCACGATCCCGCGGCAAAACTTTTTGCCATCTTCCATGATATTGAACGTGGCGTGTGGGACGGACGTTCTGTACGTCCACGTGTAAGGCTTCTCCCGTCCAAAGAGTGCTTCCACTTTTACGCATTGCGATTCCTTCGCCTTGAAACCGCAATACTCGCAATCACACACATGGCGTCCCGTCACCACGCCGCCCGAATGCAAAAGAAATGCGCCGCCATCATAGCAGCCCACCTCATCATCTATCACCCCGCGTAATTCGGCGTTGTCGTCCGAGTAACCAAAAATGACGAGCAATCCATCCGCCTTGGCCTGCTTCGCTTCAGCCTCCGTGATCTCATTCCCGTATTCCCGTCCGTTGAGTTTTTCCGCCAATGCTTCTTTGGTCATGGTGTGGTGTTACCTCATCGCGTTGCAGAGGCGTTCAATCTTGCGAACTGTTGAAGGATGGATGCGCGTCCAGCTTTTTGCTTTCGCAAGGATGGCTTCACGCTCGCGCAGTGTCTTGGCCGCTTTCGCCTGCTCGACAATCCCGAGCTTGGGTTTCTCGTTCAACATGAGCGCGAGTGAGCCACAGCCCGACCAGTCAGTTCCATTGGTAGAACTACCCATGCCCCGAACACACGCGATGCCCCTGTTCTGGACATCACGCCGGCATCACCGCCAAACACCGGTCACAGTACATGTGCCGCCGTTCGAGCATCGGGCCGAGCTTCACCTGCGGGTGCAGCGTGAACGTGTGGCCGCATTCCAGGCGGACAAAGATCCGGTTGCGCACCAGATCGTAAGTCCGCTGGATGATCTTCCGCCGCATCTCATCTCGTCCCCTGGCCGATCAGCGCGCCGGAATTTTCCAGCGTCTCCATCAGCCCATCGAGTCCCTTTTTCGCGCTCGCGCCCGTCGTGGTCGCCGTCGTCGTCGTCTCGCCCGGCCGCGGCGATACCGCGCGCAGTTCCGTGATCTGTTTTTCGAGTGAAGCGATCTTCGAATCTTTTTCCGCCGTCACCGCCGTCAACTGTTGCAGCAACGCGGGCGCCGCCGTGGCCCAGCACATCTGGCGCGCGAAATCTTCCGGGGCCAGTTTGCCCGCCAGTGAATGATCGATCAGCGCGAGCCGTTCCCGCACGCCCTTGTTCCATTCCTCGTCGCCCGCCCGTTCCTGAAATACCGGCAGACCTTTTTCCTTGTCGGTCAATTCCGCCTTCACGCGATCGTAAACACCGCGCGTCTCGGCCTGCTGCCGTTCCTGTAGGCGCGTTTGCTCGGCCATGATCGTCTGGTAGTTCTCCCGCGCCTTGGCGATTTCGCCCGCCCGCTCCGCCTCGATCTGTTGCAGCGCAAAAATGGCGTTGCCGAGTTGCACCTGTTTCAACTGCGGCAGTTCGGAAATGATTTCCTCCAGTTGTGAATCCCGGAATTCTCCCGCCGGCAGTTTCAACACTTCCACCACGCGATCGCCCGCCGCGCTCTTGGCCGCGCCCATCGCCGCGTCGGTCTTGTTTTTGAAATACTCCTGGAAGCGCGGATGCTGCTCCACGTTGGTCAGGCGCAATCGCTCCGAGTAATCGTTCAGCTCCTTTTCCTTCGCATCCACGAGTTTCTTCAGCGATTGATATTCCGGGTTGTCTTCCAGCCGGGCCTGTTGCGCGGGCGTCTTGGCCGCCTTCTCCATTTCCTCGATGCGCTTGTTCGCGCTTTCAAACTTGCCGCGCAATTCGTCGCGCTCCTTCTCGATCGCTGCCTTGGAATCCTTCAGCGCGCGCCATGAACTTTTGCCCGCTTCAGATTTGATGTCGGCCGGCGTGTCGTCCTCCACTTTCGTCGTGGCGGTTTTCTCCTCCGCTTTTGCGGCGGGCGCAGCCGGAGGCGTGGCGCACGGTTGCGCTTTCCCGTCGGCCTGCAATGCCTTCGTAAACTCCGCGTCCAGATCCGGCGAGTCCAGAATCGACGGCTTCGCGGGTTGCGATGATGTGGTCACAGATGTGGCAATGGATTCAGGCATACTTATTCAGTGGGTTGAGGTTCGCTGAGTTCTGGGAATTCTTTTTCCGCGCCAAACGTGATCGGCACTTCCGCGCCATCCACCGGCGGCGCTTCCGCCATCAATTCGATCAGGCGCAACACGCGACGGTGCGCGAACACCGCCTCGATCGTGGAGTTCAATGGGATCTCATGTTGCAGCACGGACATCACGGCTTGGAAATGTGGTGTCTTGAGCAACGTGCGCGTCTCCGCCACCAGGTCTTCCCGGTTGCGGAAGTACTCGAGCGAATACCCAAAACGATAAGGCGCGATCGGGCGCGGCGGCGTCACCGGTGCCTGCGGAATGGATTTCTTACGCCAGAACATTATTCCTTCCCGCCTTTCTTGATCTGCTCACGCTGCGCGGCCTGCTTTTCCTCCGCGTGCCGGATCTGCTGGCTCGTTTTCAAATCATTGATCGCCAGACTTTGATCGGCCTGTTGCCGCTCGATGGCCATCTTCTGTTGCGCCTGTGTGTCCTTGAGCTGCATCGCGTGCTGGGTCTTCACAATTTTGGGATCAACCTGCGCTTCCTGCGATGGTTGGAAACCGGCCGCCGCTTCCATCTGACGTTTGATGTCTTCCGGCGCGTCCTTGTAATTCATCGACTCGATCAGCTTCGCGTGCTGTGCCGCCGCCGATTGCTGCTGCATCTGTTCGGCCTGCGCTTTCTGTTGCTCCTCGTGCTGCTTCTGCGCCTGGCGTTCGAGCTGGTCCGCAAATTTCGTCACCTCCTGCAACTTGGCCCACAACGCCTTGAACTCGTTCTGTCGCGATTTGTCGCCTTGCAGTTTGTTCAGGTGTTCAACCACGTGCGGGCCGGCCGCGTGCAGGAAGGAAAGGACTTCGAGCGGTTCCGCGCCGTGCTCCAGGCTCGCCGCCGCGCCGCTCATCGCCTTCAAATGTTCCGTCGCGTGAATGACGCTGTTTTGCGTCGGCGTCACCGCCACCGGCGCCCCGATTTTCAGCGCGGCATTTTCCAGCATGGCCATCGCCTGCTGGTCGTTCGGCCGCAATTGCTTGTCGCGCGGCGGCACGTAGCGCGGGACTTTGCTCGGGCCAAATTCCGCCGCCACCAAATCCTCCATCCACGCATCCTTGCCCGCTTCACCCAGCATCGGCACGAATGGTTCGAACCGTTCGAGCGATTGCTGCCGTTGCACCTGCGAGCCGTTGCCGATGTTCCGGCACGCGCGCACGGAATCGACGCGCCTCAAGTCCACGATCGTCACGCCGCGTTCCCCGCACCGTCTGCGAAACTCGCGCACGCTCTTCGCCTCTTCGCTGTTGTCCGAGTCCATCACCTGCTCGGTCGTCACGCGGCGATACAGTTCCTCGTAGAATGGATCGAGCTGCCCGTAGAATCGGCTCGTGCCGCTGTTCGAAAGCACCGTCGCGTTCTGGTACTGGATCTCCACTTCCTTCGCCGTGCGCGGGTTGCCCGCCGGCTTCTCCATCTTCGCTTTGAAAATCCCGGTGTTGCTCGAAAGGTTTTGGTCGAGGAGTTGGTTCGCATCGATCAGCCCGCGGCTGTTCGCGAAAATTTGCGCGTTCTGAACGTCGTAACCTTCCGGGATGATATTGAAGTCGCCGGCCTGCACCAGATTCGTCTTCTGCCGCGAACTCGCGTCCTTCGCCTGCAACGTGATTCCACCGGAGAGAAAAGCGTTGTCCACGATTTTGCAGAGCAGCCGGTTTTGAATCTCGATCGGTGCGTAGATGTCGTGCCCAATCCCGCACGCGCCATTCCATGAGCCGTCGAGCGTTTCAAAAAAGAACCCGCTCAACACCTCGCGCATGTTCTTGAACTGGCCGCGCTTGCAGAAAAGGAATTCCACCTGCGGTGCGCCCTCCGCTCCGTGCTCGGCCGTGTTCGATGGCACACTCCCCGGCGAGGCCGACGCCCCTTCCGCCTCGCGCACGATCATGTGGGTGATCGTCCCGTCAAATTCCTTCACCAGCAAATGCGCCACCTGCACCGTCGGTTGCTTGGTCCCTTCCAGAATATCCCGGTCGCGCATCATCTGTTGCACGTACTCGTAGGAAAGTGTCGGGTTCGTTTGCGTCTGCCGTTGTTCAGGGATCGATGTTCGAATCGCCTGGGCGACGGCTTCAGTGTCCCATCCGGCGTCCGTCGCCACCTGTCGGTTCGCGATGTATTGCCACAGCTTGTGCAACTGCATCTTCTCGCGGATCGCGCACACTTCCAGTTCCTCGATCGACGCCTCGGTGGCGTCCGGCACAAATACTTTGCTGAACTGCACGCGCTTGAAGTGCCAGCCCCACGTCGTCGGGAACATCACGAAGCCTTTCCCGAAGGCCACGTAATCATGGAACACGCCGTTCATCTGGAACTCGAAGCCGTTGTATTTTTTCAACAGCCAGTCGAATTCCTCCGTGACGATCCCGCTTTTGATTTCCGTTTCGTCCGGGTCGTCGAGATTCAACCGCACCTCGCAGTAGTATTGGCCGCCGGCAAAAAGATCGTAGTAGGGAACGAGTGCCGCGGAGAGTGCCGCCTTGCCGCCGCGAAAATTGACGTTGGCCCGGTAGGCTTGCGCGTTCTGCTTCAGCTTCACCGCGTCATAGGGCGCGTTGCCGTCGAGCATCCCCTTGATCTTCGCGTTGAACCGCGCGCGCTCCCGTCCGGAGTAAACCAGTGCCTGTACGATCTGCTGCGCGTCATGCGCATCACGCACCCGTTTCGTCGGCGCCTGACCGGAATCAGAAACCGTCTGGAGTGGTAATGCCGTCGTCGCAGTCATTTATTTTTCAAAACCGATGTTCACGACGAACGTGGAAATTTTCTTGGTGCCCTTCATCAAGCGCGCGTTGAGTCCGTGTTCCTCCAGCCGGATGTCCTGCTTGTCCATGAACTTGCGCACCCGGTCCTGCCGCTGGATCAAATCCTCCTCCGACCCGCTCCGGTCGTGGGCCATGTTGTAAATGTGCGGTGGAAGAAGTTTCTTGAGATGCAGTTCCAGCCAGTCCGCTTTGCGGTTCAAAACGTTCACCATGAACTCACGCTTCAAGCGGCTCGCTTCGGCTGGCGAGAACTTCGCTTCAAGGTCTGGCAATGACTGGGCGCGCACAGATTCCGTGTTTACTGTTAATCGTAACAAAAGCAAGCATTTACGATTAACATGGCGGGAATCCGCTTATCCTTTAGGGGAGTGGATACTGCAAATCGAAGGCATCCCGGCGCTCCGCGCACCCGCACGATTTCCCAAACGTCGCCGCGTACCACACCTTGAAAGCACTGCCGCCAAACGGTCCGATCGTCCGCTCGATCACTGAACCGATCCCCTTGTCTTCCGGCTGGGCCACAAGCGCGAGCATCTTCGCCCAGAGCGGCCATTCATTGCGCGGCACCACCGGCGATCGGTGCGGGTTTGTTTCCGTCACGAAATTGTCCGGCAAAATTCCCGCAAGCTGCTCCTCCACTTCGCGTTCGAACTCCGATCCGATCGGCAGGTTGTTCGCCACGCGATGTTGCTTCACGCGGATCAACAGGTCGCGCCACGTCGGCGCCGTCACCAAAAAATTCGTCTCCGCCTGCCGGTAGCGAAAGCCGCCGTTGGGCACTTCATCTTTGTTGATCAAAAATTTCATTCCTCACGATCCTTTCTCGCTTCGATGCGCATTCCTTCCTCCTCGCGCAGCACCCAGTCCCGCACCTGCCCGTAGCG
>Ga0134122_10002068_pt1 | contig 14708 bp, 19 predicted proteins | sample KB302_FD_96461 | JGI IMG/M metagenome (GOLD analysis project Ga0134122, IMG submission 96461) | Terrestrial soil microbial communities without Nitrogen fertilizer from Kellogg Biological Station, Michigan, USA - KB3-0-2 | ecosystem: Environmental > Terrestrial > Soil > Unclassified ... | reverse complement strand
CGGATCGAATAGGCGATATCGATCTCGCCGCGCTTTAGGGCTGCCAGGCGCGTAGCCTCATCGGGAATGACCTTGAAGACGAGGCGCCTCACGCTTGGCGGTTTGCGCCAGTACTGGTCGAAGGCCTCCAAAATCAGCTCCACGCCGGGCGTGAAGGAGACAAACTTGTAGGGTCCAGCGCCAATTGGGGCCTTCTTGAAGCCATCGTCGCCGACCTTCTCGACGTATCTGCGCGGGACGATCCAGCCGGCCGCCGACGCGCTCGTATAGAAGGTAAGAAAGTCGGGCCACGGCCGCTTGAGCTTGAAGCGGATATGTCGGGAATCCGACACCTCGATCGCGGCAACGCGGTCCTTTAGCAGGTCGCGCGCAGCGCCATGGTAACGCTCGAATGAATACCTCACATCGTCCGCTGTAACGGGATCGCCGTTGTGGAAGCTTGCGCCTTGGCGCAGCACGAAATCGTAGCTGAGGCCGTCGGCGGAGGCCGTCCAAGCTTCGGCGAGGCTTGGTGCCGAGGCTTGGCCCGGCATGGGCTTCACCATCGCGTCGTGCAGCGCGTAGAGAACCATGAAGGCCGTGATGATGCCGGAGACCTCGGCCGGGTCGAACCACGTGGGAGCCAGCGAGACGTGCACTCCCCATGTCAGCTGACCTTCCTTAGCCGCAACAGCGATGTCCGGCGCAGTTGCCGCCGATCCAAGGGCGAGGAGTGCAAGAACATGCCGGCGGCTCAATGCGGGGGTGGCGTCGCGGGTCGGAGCAGGGGCGGCTTCTGCCATGCGCTTCGCTCCCAGGTTGCTGCCGGTGTGTCGCCCATCTTGCGCCCAAAGCGCCGGACGGCGGACGTGTTGCGCGCGAGAATGCGCCGCTTCTGAAGCATCGGCAAGGCCCTTGGAGGAAATTGCGGGGCCGAGACATCGGACGAGCGCGCGGTTGGCCGCTGCTAGACGTTGTGCGGACTGCAACTGCCAAAAAACCGGCAAACTGGTGACGATCGGCATGCCGTTGGTGTCCGATCCGGGCGATTGCTGGCTCTACGGCATCAACATCGACTGGGCGGGCCGTCTCGTCGAAGCCACCAGCGGGCAGCCGCTCGACGTCTACTTCCGGGACAAGATCTTCGCACCGCTCGGCATGAACGACAGCGGTACCAGCCCACGGCCGAACACATCCAGATCCAATTTGCAGAACCACCGATACGCCAGGTGTAAACCCACTTCCTGTGTCAGTCTGCGCTCCGAACGGATGCCGTAGCAGTAGCCGATGATGAGCATCCGAATCATGAGTCCCGGATCGACGGAAGGAGCCCGATGTCGCTGTAATGCGGTTCAAGTTCCTTGTGCAGGTCCTCGAGCGCCACCGTCACGAATACATTGATCCGGCGCAACGGGTGGTTCGCTGGAATGCGATCTTCCAAACGAAATTCGTAGAAAAAAACGAGCCTGATCGCCCTCCGCCGCCCCATCATCGCACCGGCCTCCGCTGCTGATGTTCAATCAGCCATCGGATCATGGTTCGCGGCCGCACACACAGCCTTTTTCGACAGCATCGATCCTGAGCAGTCATCAAAAGGCGACGCCGGGACCTACTGGCGCCTGGGGGTCAGCATTCCAATTCTTTAGGCCGCGGCAGGGGAGGTGCGCGACGCACGAAATCTCGCCCCGGGTAATCGCGTCGGACGGAGGCGGCAAGTTCTCCGACGAAGAATTCGGCGTAGGGAGCGAAAAATCGGCGCGGGTCCCAAGCCGCAACGGTCCATCTGCCTATCGAAGCGCCTCGGTGCACGACTGGCGTAATCCGAACGCCATCGCGAGGTATTCGTACTGGCGAGGGGACAACGGCAATTCCGTGTCCGGTCCTCGCAAGGGCAACAATCGCTTGGGGCGCCGCGCTCTCTAGGATCACACGCGGCCGGACATGCGCGAGTTGACACGCTGCCTCGAACCATGCGCGCGATGCAAAACCTCGGCTGAGCAGCAATAGCGGTTCATTCTCCAGCTCCGCAGCCTCTAGCAGTGGACGTCGGCTGAGCCGGTGGCCTTCAGGCAATACGGCCAGGAGGAACATTGGATACAGTGCCCGTCCTACGAAGCGGGCGTCACCGGCGGGCATGATAGCCACTTCGATCTCGCGACGGTCGAGCAAGTCCCCGAGCTGGACGCCGCCCGCCTCCTTTAGCTCAACCTCGACGAGAGGATGCTGGCGCTCATATTCGGCAAGAAAATCTGCCAGAAGGCCTTCTATCACTTGCGGTGTAGCGCCGACGCGCAGCAAACCAACCTGCCCGGCCTTCAAGGCTCGCGCCCGCTCGTTAAGTGAGGCAAAATCTGTCAGCAATCGGCGGCTATGATGTAGCAGGTCCTCTCCCTGTGACGTCAGCCGAACGCCACGACCCACCCGATCGAACAGCGAGATTCCCAACTCGATCTCGAGGGTACGGATCTGTCGCGAAAGCGCCGGTTGGCTCACATGCAAGCGCTCGGCCGCGCGGGCAAAACCGCCAGCATCGACTATCGTCGCGAAAGCACGAAGATGGCGAAAGTCCATGGCTGATTGATAACAAAATTGCACCAATAGGCAATCAATAATTGCATTGGACGCATAGAAGCACGAGCCTACGCTCTTCTTAGCCAGCCGCCCGCTCCGAAGATTTCTGGAGAGCAACGGCCCTTGAATGGAGATAGCCATGTTTGCCAGTCGACTCGTCAATGCAGCCACGTTGGTGGCTGCGCTCTGTCCTTGTTCGATAGCGAAGGCCGATATCGCGACCGAATGGAATGTGATCGCGGTCGAAGCGACGGCCGTTCCGCCGAATTCAATTCTGCAGTCGCGTGTGCTCGCGATCACCCACGCTGCCATGTACGATGCTGCGCGCGTGGCAAATCGGAAGCCGGCGCTGTTTGCTAAGAATGTACAGGCCAACGGACCGAGTTCAGTCGAGGCAGCGGTGGCCGCTGCGGCGCTTGCTGTTCTAAGACGCCTCGCCCCGGCGCAATCCGCAGCCGTCGACGCCGCCTATAAATCCATGCTGTCGAGCATTGCGGAAGGGCCGGAAAAGGCCAACGGAGTGGACCTCGGCCAGGCCGTGGCGGAAAAGCTCTTGGAATTGCGTTCGACAGATGGATCCAGCCGCAAGGCGGACATCAAGCTGAAAGATGGGCCAGGCTCCTATCAATTGACCCCGCCGCACTCTATGCAGCCGATCCTGGCGCATTGGTCTGCGGTGACGCCTTTTGTGATTCGGCTCGACGACAGCTACAAAACCAAGGGCCCGCCCCGGCTGGACGGTGCGCAATTCAAGGCCGACTTCGATGAGGTGAAGCTGCTCGGCGCGCGGCATAGTACTGCGCGCACCGCTGATCAAACCGCGGCAGCCGTGTTTTGGACGGTACAGACCGGCGTACCGTGGTTTGCGGCAGCAAGGGCGGCCGCGGCCGATCGCAAGGGGACCGTGCTCGACAACTTGCACCTTTTCGCCCTCTTGTCGGTTGCCGTCGCGGACTCCCAGATCGCCTGCTTCAAAGACAAGTATGATCGCCTGCACTGGCGGCCCATTACGGCGATCCGAATTGCAACCACTCTCAAGATTCCGACGCTTGCGGGGGATGAGACTTGGGAGCCGTTACTGGGCACGCCCCCACACCCTGAATATCCTTCGGCTCATGCGTGTTTTTCAGGAGCCGCCGAGGCGGTTTTGCGCGGCGAGCTCAAGACGGATAGCGTGCGTGTGAGCGTGACTTTTCCGCCAGTGTTTGGCGTGACGCGTACCTTCAGTAGCTTCTCTGCCATTTCCAAGGAGGTCAACGATGCGCGCGTCTGGGGCGGGATTCACTTTCGCAGCGCCGATGTCGACGGGCACGAGCTCGGTCAGCGGGTCGGCGAGGCGGTTTTGCGCGATTTCGGCGCAACCTCCCCTAGTCACTGATCACCGTGGCTGCCATCTCGCTGAGGCATCATGTTCGATCTGGATCAATTGATCGCCGACTGCCGTGCCGCGCTTGCTGCGGATAGCTCTCACAACCTCGTCCGTGAACTTGTCGCCAAGGCAGTATCCGATCCGGCCGCCGTGCTGAGGGGACTGGGCGAACCGAAGCGCGCTCAGCTCCAAAAGCTCTATCACGCTCCCGACCTAACCATACTCAACGTGATCTGGGCGCCGACCATGACAATCATGCCCCATGATCATTGCATGTGGGCGGTGATTGGCCTCTACACCGGCCGGGAGGACAACATCTTCTGGCGGCGCATCAAGGGCGATCCGCACGCGTGTTGAGGCGGGCGGCGCACGCGCTCTATGCGTGGGTGACGCGGCGCCGCTTGGGCACAATGTCATTCATTCGGTGACCAACCCGATTCCCCGACTGACTGGTGCGATCCACGTCTATGGCGGAGATTTCTTTGCTGCGAAGCGAAGCGAGTGGGACCCGGAGTCACTACCTGAGGAGTGCTTTGACGCGGAGCGAGCGGTCCATCGCTTTGAAGAGGCCAATGCAGGGGTCACCTGCGCTGAGTAGGACCACAAGCACTGTCCATGTCAATCACCGCGCTACGGCAAGATCATTAGGCAATTCAGCATCCGCTCGGAGTAGCGCGGTTTCCCCTGAGAGCAGGGATACGGCGACAGTTGCGACGGCAAATATAGGTCATCAACATCAGGAGCCGTATGATGCTGCTGCGACCATCCCTCGCCCGGCGTGTCACGATCTTGATTCTGTCGATCTGCGCGATGGGGTTGCTGTTGGCGGCGTCGACGGCGACGGCGCAACGTGCATTTGTCATCAGCCTCGCGGCCGAGAAGAAGCTCAAGCAACTACCGACCGGACCGCTATTCTGGCAGGTGGAGAATTTTTCCACGCTCGCGGAGGCGCAGACCGCAGCGGGCCCAACGTCGCTCGCTGCCGAAGTCGCAGACAAGGTCTGGCTCTTCACCCTTGGTCCGATGGGCAGTTCGGTGCGCGGCGGTAGGAAGATCGTCGAAGTCGGCCCGGTACACCACCCATTCACCGCGCCCGAGTATCTGTTGCGCATCAACTACGTGAGCGGACCGCCCGGGGCCACAACGCGGGTGCACACGCATCTGGGCTCCGAAGCCTTCCACTCGCCTGCCCCCTCCGGACATCGGCGTGGCTTCCGCCTCCCGCGACGGCGGACCGCGGTAGATGAACCGTCGAGGTGTGACGTGCGATGGGTCCGCCACATCGGTTAGTCTGAAATTTGTGATCCCCAGCGGGCTGCGGGCGGTCAACCAGCCTCCGGACAATAGCAAGGAGCTTCAGATTCCCCGATCCGACACATTCCGCCGCTCGGATCGAGCCGCCTTTGCGACGTCGCGAGCCGGGCGCCTGGCATCCTGAATTCCGGCGTATCCGCTCAACCCGAGCCATTGCTCAAAGCGCGAGCGGAACTCACGCGAGCCCTCTAGTTCGATCCCACCGGAGCCGATCGCGATCCGCACCGGAATATCGCCCATCCACACTCGCGTCATCGTCCGCAAGTCGGTCGCAACAAACAGACTGACATCGAACCCCGGATCGGTTGGGCAAATGCCGACCTCCCCATCGTCGCAGAGGAGCCACCAGGTACGTTTCGATACCGGCAGATCGGAAAAATCGAATTGGACCGAGACGCGGCCGGGCGGAAAGGCGTTTGGCTTGACGGTACGGCGCATGTCCCACACAAGTGTCCTCACGTCGAGTTCGTCGCGGCTGAATTTAGAGCGGAACCAGCGTTGACCCCATTCGCCCAAACGCTCGACGATTGGCGCGAAATCTTTCCCGGCCTGCGTCAGGTGGTATTCCGGCCCCTTCGGACCGCTCATGCGCTTGACGACACCGATCTCCTCGAGTTGCTTCAGCCGCAGGCTCAGCAACGTGCGTGACATTAGGGGCACGCCGCGGCGCAGGTCGTTAAAGTGAGTGGTCCCGCACAGCATTTCGCGGAGCACCAGTGGCGTCCAGCGCTCGGCAAAGACTTCGGCACCCTTGGCCACAGGGCAAAACTGACCGTACCCGCGCATCCATCCCTCGCTAAGATTCTGTCCAATCGTTCAGGGCTCAACTGGTATCAGGCGCTTTGCGCACCTGCGAGTCCAGATTCCGGACTAGCCCGGCTCGACGCTAACTCGCAAATTGCCGCTCATCCGCCCATTGCCACTCATTTGCGGTCGGCGAGTTGAAGGAAACAAGGAAAACCAGATGAAAAGTCTCAGATTGGCATCCATTTTTCGAAAAGTTGTGCTCGCCGGCGCCCTGACTAGCTTGGCGGAGCCCGCTGTGGCCAACGTGATCACCGACTGGGACGCGAAGGCCGTCGCCGTGGCGGCACCCGCGCCGCAGGGTCAGCGGGAGCTGGCCATGGTCCACGTCGCGATGTTCGACGCGGTAAACTCGATCGAGCGGCGCTACCGACCGTACCTGGTTCAGCTCACTGCGCTGAAGACGACATCACAGGAAGCGGCGGCAGCGACGGCGGCCGGCACCGTACTCGTAGGACTCCATCCAGAGAAAGCCGGAGAGATGAAGGACGCGCTAGCGACCTATCTCGCCACAATTGCGGACGGAGAGGCGAAGTCGGACGGCATCAAGCTCGGTGAGGCAATCGCCGCCAAGGTGCTGCAGGCGCGGGCGAACGACGGCGCCAATGCTGCGGACGCCTATCGACCGAAGACCAAGCCTGGTGTGTATGTGCCAACACCAATCACCGTCGCCTCAGTCTGGCCGGGCGTCGCGCCATTCGCCCTGGCCAAGCCATCACAATTTCGACCGCAGCCGCCGATCTCGCTCGAGAGCAAGGAATGGAGCACCGATTACAATGAGCTCAAGACCTATGGCGGCAAGACCAGCACCAAGCGTTCGTTGCAGCAAACAGAGACGGCCCGCTTCTGGCTGATGGTGGGCGCGCCGGCCTATCATCCGGTCCCGCGCCAGCTTGTCGCGGCAAAACAGATGAGTGTCATCGACAGCGCGCGGTTCATGGCGCTCTTTGCTGTCGCCTTGAACGATGCCTACATCGCGGTTTTCGACGCCAAATATCATTACGAGTTCTGGCGCCCGATCACCGCGATCCGCAACGGCGACATCGACGGCAACCTGGCCACCGAGCTTGAGGCGACCTGGCAGCCGATCGACAACACGCCAATGCATCCGGAATATCCGTGCGCGCACTGCATCCAGAGCGGGGCCGCGGTGGCTGTCATCGAATCCGTGTTCGGTTCCGCGGACATTCCCGAGGTTTCGGTGTCCAGCTCGACCGCGCCCGGCGTCACCCATCGCTGGACCAACCTCGTTGTGTTTTCCGACGAGATTGCGAACGCCCGCATCTGGGCCGGGTTCCACTACCGGTTCTCGACACGCGTCGGGACGGATATGGGCCATCAGATCGGTGAATACGTTGTGAAGAGCGTGATGCAACCACAACCCGTGACGGGCTCGCGCTGATGAATGCTTCTGCCGGACTCCCAGAAGCGGGTCCGGCAGAAACCCGTCGCAGGAATGACGGGTGGGGGCGGACTGCGGGACATTGAACCCGCGGAGGATGTCGGTCTAACGGATCGCAGATATCCCGCTGGCCTCGCCGCCGGATCAGTGCCCAGCCTCAGTTGCGCGCTTCCCGCGATGGTGCGGCCTTTTGCTAGCGTTCCACTTGGGCATTTGGGGAACGTGCGGCGTGGTACGGATTGCAAGAAATGTTCATTGTCCAGGCCCTCATTTGCAGACGATTTGAGGTAACCGGGTCGGCGGCACGGCGCATGAATGAATGTCCGCAGCTGATGAGTAACTCGCCCGCGCGACTGATGGCGGTTGCATTGAAGCTGCAGACGCTCGGTCTGCCGGCAGACAAGCGCAAGCGCCTCGATGCGCTCCGTGCGCAGGCCCGCGAGGCAAATCGTGCGGTGGAGGCAACTCAGGGAACCGAGCGGGCGGGAGCGGCGGAACGTCTTATCCGCCTGCGGCAGGAGTTGCTGGAGCTGGTCAAGGATGCAGCGGCGTCTGATCAGACAAAGCGCGGTTCGGTGCTAGCTCAAGTGCACACGTTCACCCGCACTGGCGGCGTCAACATCGTACCCATTCTTACTGGGGTCGGCGGCAAGCTGCTCGTTGTGACCAATGGTGTGGGACCGTCCGCGTCACGCCAAGACTCGAATGACGCGCGCGCGCGCCAAGGTGGCAGGCCCAGAGGGTACGACACCGTCCATCGCCGTGCTTCACGTGCCGGATCTGACCCGCGGCAAGCTTGACCGGCTGCGCGACGGCTGGGTCGATGCATATAAGATCAACTACCTCGCAGGAGAGGCGCTCAACCGGCGTTGGCCGGAATGGCTCTCGGCCATCGGCAACATCGGCCCGGAGCTGTGGGACCTGGTAGGCGCCCGACTCGATGCGGCGTTGAAGCAGGCGGGCATCAGGCCTGGGGCTCGTATCATCTGGATGCCGTCAGGCGCGCTCGGCATCCTGCCGCTCGGGATCGCGCAGGACACTGCCACCGGGCACCGGCCGGCGGACGACTACGAGATCGTCTACGCACCGAGCCTGGAGGCGCTGACGGAAGCGCAAAGCCGCATCGCCGAGACGGCGCCAACCTTGGCTGCCGTCGTCAATCCATTGGGCGACCTCCCCGGCACCGAGAAGGAGGGAGCGCTGGTGGCGTCCTACTTCCCCTCCAAGGCGCGTACGGTGCGGGACCACGCAGCCGCCACGCCGGAGGCGGTGCTCGCCGCACTCAAGGGCAGGAGCTACTGGCACTCCGCCACCCACGGCACCTTCTCCTGGGACGACGCGCGCCAGTCAGGTCTCTACATGTCTGGCCCCGCGCTGCTGACCGTCGGCAAGCTCCAAGAGACCGACGGCCTCGGCCGCCCGCGCCTGGTCGTGCTTTCCGCCTGCGAGACCGGCCTCTACGACATCAAACGCAACCCCACCGAATTCATCGGCCTCCCCGCCACCTTCACCCTCCCCGGCACCTTCACCGCGCTCGGCGCCGCCGGCGTGCTCGGCACGCTTTGGCCCGTCGCCGATACCAGCGTGCTGCTGGTCGCCAAGTTCTACGAGTTGCACCTGGGTGACGGGCTCGCTCCCCCCACCGCCTTGCGCCGCCCGCAATTGTGGCTGCGCGAGGCCACCAACGCTAACCTCGCCGTGTACGCCGCCAGCGCCGCCAGGCAGGGCCGGCTGCAGCGCCGTCACCTCTCCGAAATCGAAGCCGACTTAAGCGAGGAGGGCCTAGAGCGCTCTCGCAACGACGCCGCCATCCAATGGCTTCCACCCTCGGAGGGGAAGCCCGAGCGACGCCACGCAACCACCGCCGCAGACCACGATCGTCCCCAAAGGCCAACCAGTGGTCGTGCCTAAGTAGTCACGAGGGGTCGCAGGCTGCGACGTCATTTGAAATGTCCTTAACCAGGGTGATACCCGTCGAGTAACGCCGCATCCGTGGCGACGTTTACGCTCCACACTCGAATCGAGACTCGCATGTTCAAGAAGATCGCTCTTGCCGCCGTTGTCGCCGCCATCAGCACGACCGGCGCAATGGCCGCCGAGTACTATGTTGTCCAGGAGAAGGCCACAAAGAAGTGCAAGGTCGTCGAGACGCGGCCGTCAGCGACCGAGACCACCTGGATCCAAGTCGGCCCGCTGCCTTCAAGACCCGTGAAGAGGCGAATAAGCAGGTCACGGTGATCTGCAAAGAGAAGATGAACTAACGTTCATCGAAAAGCCCGGCGAAATGCGGGCTTTTTTATTTGTCAGTTCAACGAAGACGTCTCGAATCTCCGTCGCGCTCCATCGAAAATATTTCAGCGGATTGCTGCGCTGCGATCCAGGAACGAGGTAGTCGCGCGCCCGTTTCCTATGCACGCCGATCCAATGTGCGTTCAAGGAGAGAAGGATGATGAAATCGCTACTGCTCGCGGGCGCTGCGGCTTTGATGCTAGGCGGCCTCGCAATTCCGGCCAGCGCCGCTCCGGCGGTCGGTGGGCTGAAGACGACTGCCGCCGAAACGTCGGCCGTCGATCACGTAAATTACAGGCGCTGCTGGCACCGGCATGGCCATCTCGTCTGCCGACGCGGGTACCGTAATGGATATGCGCCGTACTACGACGACGGCTACTATGGGTACGGGTACGGACCTAGCGTCGGCCTGTACTTCGGTGGTAGCGGTCACGGATGGGGTGGTCACCGTGGCCACTTTGGCGGTCACCATCGATAAAGCCAAGAGGGTCGGCTTTTTGCCGACCCTTTCTTTTCGCAATTTCTCTGGAGAACGCGGGGGGAAGTGCGACCTTACTTCGGCGCCAGCACTCGGGCTCGCCAAAACCGCTGAAGTTGGCACTACTCCGACCCGTTCGGCTTCGCGCTAAGTCGCGCTCACTGGGTCTGTTGCTAGGGGTCCTTCGGACGCTAAGCGGAACAGTCCCTTGGGAAACGCTCAACCAAAATGACATCGGCCACATCCAGAAGGCATTTCCGAGTTGGTGGCACTACATCGGTGGTCAGAGCGAGCGGCCGCGTGCCCTTTGTTATCAGACGCAAGGGTGGCCTCGTTCTAAGCGGTTTTTTGGGGGTGACAGAAGTGGGCGAAAACCGCTCTCCATTGGTTTGCTTTTAGCCCTAAGAGTTGCGCAGAGTTGTCCAGGCGGGATCAAGCAACGGTCGGGACACAAGGCCGATGATGTCAGAACATGAGCCGCATATTCCTATCCGCCGGAGGCTTCTGCTGGGCCTGGCCGCCCTGGCAGTCGGCGGAACGCTCGCTGCCATCCTCGCTTACCATTACGAATTCCAACTCGCGCCGCTCTGGTACAACGTGATTGGCGTCGATGTCTCCAATCACCAGGGCGACATCGATTGGCCGGCTCTTGCCGGCAGCAATGTCGCGTTTGCCTACATCAAGGCCACCGAGGGCGGTGATTTCCGGGACAAGCACTTTCAGCTCAATTGGGAGGGGGCCAAGAGGGCGGGGCTGGCCCGCGGGGCCTACCACTTTTTCACGCAATGCCGATCAGGCGCCGAACAGGCCAAGAACTTTATTGCGACAGTGCCGCGCGAGCACGGTGCGCTGCCGCCCGTTATCGACGCCGAGCATATGGGCCCGTGCCGCACCGGCCAGCAAGTCAGCAGTGTTATTCGGGAGATCACGACCCTCCTCGACGCCATTGAAGACCACTATGGTCGGCGCCCGGTCATCTACACGGGCTCCGAATTCGATGCCGCGTATCTGCAAGGCCAGCTAGCAGGCGAGAGGTTCTGGTTGCGGAGTTTATTTTGGCCGCCCTCGTTCCGAATGGGCCAATGTGTGATCTGGCAATTTCAGGACGCCGGCACACGTGCGGGGATCAACCGTCCGGTCGATCTCAACGTTTTTCGCGGGTCCTTGAGGCAGTTCGAGGCCTTCGCGGCTGACGAGCCGGACCGCTGACTGGCCGGTCAGAACCGATCCGGAGGCTCATCGTGCTTCCATGGCTGACATTCCCTGGTAGCAGCTCAGTATTCCAGGAGGACGCATGACCGAGACCTTGAAAACCGGCATCCCCGCGGTCGATCGGTATCTCATGAACGGGTACGACGAGGTGCGGGGATTTTCCTCTCTGTTCGCGGCGACGATCTGCGGACATTTACTGCGTCGGCAGAGCGAGTTTGGGATCCGCGGCTCGGTGGCGGAGATCGGCACCTTCGAGGGCCGATTCTTTATTGCGCTGGGGCTTGCAGTTGGCGAGGGAGAGCACGCCTATGGGTTCGATCTGTTTGCCTGGCCTGGTAGCGAAGTGCTAGAGCGACTGTTGGCCAACGCCGATGCCTATGGGTTGGCGCGTGATCGCTTCACACCACTTTCGTTCGATACCGGCAAGCTGACCGCGCAAGAATTTTCCCGTCTGACAGGCGGAGCACCCTTGCGCTTCATCCATATCGATGGCGATCATTCGCCGCAAGCGTTGACACAGGATCTCCGCCTCGTGCAGCAGTGCCTGCATCCTCATGGTCTCATCTGCATCGACGACATGCTGCATCCGGCGTTTCCATTCCTCGTGGTCGTGGTCCACGACCATCTGAAGCGGTACCCGGAGATGCGCTTGATATGCGTGATCGACCGCGAGAACATCGTGCGGGCGCCAAAATTCCTGATTTGTCGTGCCGAGGCGGTCAAATTCTACGAAACCGATCTGATGGAGTGCTTCAAGGCGCAGCACCTTACCATTGGCGGCGATGCAATGGGGCACGTTTGCGTCGTGCTCACACCGGACCCGGGCCTTGCAGACGTGCGCGACGATATCGCAGCGCGCGAGGCCGGCCGTTCACCAGGCATCGATGATGCCGGAGTCGGTTAGCCGGCGATGAAATCTGGGAATCTCGCGGCATCTGTGATAGCGACCTTTGGTCAAGTGCGGGAGTCCCGACGCGGCAGGTCTCAAGGACCTTTGTTAGCGGGCTTTCCGCCTTTATTTGGGGTGGTCGCCGGCGCAATGCGCGATTCAGAAGCCCGGCGGAATATGCTGTTCAATGCGGAGGCTTGTAGGTTCCTCGCCGAGCGGGCCAATGAGCGCTGCGAGCGACTGGCTAGGCTCGCAAGTCACGTGAAGAAGCGGTAGCCAAGTAGCTGGCCCAGCTAAGAAGCTTGCGCCTGTAGTTGCTCCAGGTTTTACAAGAGAGTCGCGGGAAGACCATAGACCGGACGATCAGGGCGATCCTGGAGTATCCGGACGCCTGAGAGGGAAACCGGCATGGCTACCGCTGGCAAGATTGTATTTGAGATCAAGATAGCGGTCGACATCGTACTGGCCGAGGACGGCATGCATTACGTCGATTCAAGCACCGTGAAGGGCGACGCTGTGCATAGCTGGACCGAAGGGCCATTCGATACTGAACGCAAGGCGCGCGAGAACCTGCAGTGGCAGTTCGCCGTGCCGTTGATCGAGAAGCTATAAGCGTAGAGACAGGCCGGAGCCGACAAAATCTCAAATCCCTGGTCGTCTTTTGCGATAATCGAGCGCCATTCTCTGCAAGGCAGCCCTCTTGAGCGGTTCGACGCTGCGACTATTTTCGGAAGCAATTGAAAATAATGCTATAGCGAGCTTTTGCCGCGCCTCCTCTTTCGCAACAGGTTCGCTCCTGAAGTGGTCGGCGATGTCCTCCCACGCTGAGTCGAAAGCGGTGCCAATTGTCTTCAGCGCCTCCGGCCCGAATGATATGCCATTCATGAGTTTTTCAGCCCTAAGAGCGTCGGTGCGTGTTGCAAGGCTAGCGTAGGCATCCGCTACCGAAAGCATGGCTCGTTTGGCCTTCGGATCACTCATCGACAGGGCGAGCAGGCGTGTTTCTGCTTCGAGGCGCCGCCAGTGTTTGGAACTATCAGTAGGCATGGCGCGCGGATGAAATTGGGTCTGACACGCGTGGCGACCTGTGCCGACGAGGCCAGGTTACTGACGTCCGCAGAAATCGAACATCAGCGTCAAGCCTGCACGCATGGTACTGATACAACCTGGGGTAACTACAGGTACAACAGGAATCTCAAAAGCCTGCTTAGTAGGTCCGGCCCCACATGACGCGGGTCGGAATGCTCCGCTTTTGGCCAGGTGCCATCGAGCGGAATCACCATAGGCAAAGAAACGGAAATGGCTAAGAAAAAGGGGAACGCCGGCTCCAAGAAAATAGCAGCGAAGGGCAAGTCGCGCGTCAATGCGAAGGCCCAGAAAAATCGAGCGGCCAAGGATGCGGCGGCCGTGAAGGTGGGCTCGATGCCGAGGCTCAACGCGAGGTCGAGGCCGTTGGCGACCGGTCGAACAAGCGGAGCGGCGGCGGCGGGAAAAGGCGCACTGGCAGCTAGCAGCAAAGCAGCAGAGATTGGCCGATTGCACGCGCTGGGGCATAATCGACCGATGAACATTGTTGACGAGCATCCAGGACACAAGGATTCCGTTCGCCGCGTTATCATCAACGCCTTTGGACGGGATGCGGAAGCGCGGCTCGTGGATGATCTGCGGCTCGCAAGAGATCTTGTTATCTCTCTTGTCGCCGAAGAGGCAGGAGAGATTTGTGGCCACGTCGCGTTGTCTCACATGAAGACACCTCCTCGCGCCTTAGCCCTCGCGCCGGTGTCTGTACTCCAGGCAAAGCAGCGTCAGGGCATCGGGTCCACACTCATCCGATGCGCGATCAAATGTGCCCGAGACGGCGATTATGAGGTCATCTTCGTGCTCGGCGAGCCGGACTTCTATAAGCGCTTTGGCTTTGAGAAGAAGCAAGCAGAGGTCTTTCGAAGTCCGTTCGCGGGCCCTCACTTTATGGTCTTAAACCTTGTAGGGCGACCGATGGCGCCAGGCGATGTCACCTATCCTCACGCCTTCGAAGCGTTGGAATGACTGCTTCTGATGCTTTGGCTCGCTACGCCTTGACCTACCTTCTGCGGGGCTCGGGGCGCACCCGTCCACCCATGGCACTTCTCTGCCTTCCAGGGATCGTGAGCAACCGGGACCTCTCCGAACTAAGCGCATCATCCTCATCTAGCGGCCACCCACGCGAACCTCAGCACCAATCTTCCACCCGCGCATGGTACGCGAGCGCGATATCGCTATCTCGAACGCGTCTGCGCCAATGAGCTGTCAGCCAATGCTGCGGCGATTGAGGCGGGCTTTCGGAAAAGGCCATCGCCCTTCGATCAGATTAGAAAGCTCCTGAACAAGCATCTGTCGAGGCTTACCGCCGACGAAAAGTGCG
>Ga0134122_10002067_pt1 | contig 14715 bp, 4 predicted proteins | sample KB302_FD_96461 | JGI IMG/M metagenome (GOLD analysis project Ga0134122, IMG submission 96461) | Terrestrial soil microbial communities without Nitrogen fertilizer from Kellogg Biological Station, Michigan, USA - KB3-0-2 | ecosystem: Environmental > Terrestrial > Soil > Unclassified ... | reverse complement strand
TTCGTGGCCGCCACTACTGACCCGACTGCCATACGCCCAAACCTCCGCATGAGGAGCATGGGCTCGCAGCAGGGCGAGAACCCCGCTGTCCTAGATCACCACTGTTCTTGCCCGGAACACCACTGTTCTGGCTCAGATCACCACTGTTCTGGCTCAGATCACCACTGTTCTGGCTCCGATCACCACTGTTCTGGTGCAGATCACCACTGTTCTGCTCCAGATCACCACTGTCCTGGCCCGGAACACCACTGTTCTGGTCCAGAACACCACTGTTCTGGCTCAGATCACCACTGTTCTGCTCCAGATCACCACTGTTCTGGCTCAGATCACCACTGTTCTACTCCAGATCACCACTGTTCTGGTCAAGTCACCAGTGGGCTGGCACAGCTCACGACTGAGCCGGCCCCTCATTCTATGCCGGACGGCCCTTCCAGGGAGAGGCTGCGCGGGGCCTGCCGGCGCGCACGTCTAGCGACCGTATCGTGGCTGCGTGATGGGGCGCTTAGTCTCGCCCTGCAAAGGCCAGGCACCTGGCGAACTGGCCCAAATCACTGGTGAGCTGGAGGGGCGCCGCCGCGACGATCTTGGCCGTTCCAGCGAATGTCTCCGCCTCGGTGCCGAGCTGGAGCTCGGCGCCCCCAGGGAAAGCACAAAGCCCTCCTGTTACGCCCAACTTACGCTATGATTCCGCCATGGCTTCCGCCCCTCCGTCGCGTGACTATGCCGGCCCCGGGGCGCGGAAGGAGGCTCTGCGGAAACTGCCGGAGAACGTGCGGCGGATCGGGCCTCGCGGCGGCGGATCGGGCGGATTGGCAGCGTATGCCGAGCTGCGCGCCGCGTCGTCGTTCTCGTTTCTGGACGGGGCTTCGCCTCCGGAGGATCTGATCACCCGGGCGGCGGAGCTGGATCTTCCGGCCGTGGCTCTGGTCGATCGCAACGGCGTGTACGGCGCGCCGCGCTTCTATCGGGCGGCCAAGCAGACGGGGATTCGGGCTCTGGTGGGCGCCGAGGTGACGGTCGGGGATCGGAATGCGGCTCCCCCGGCCGCGGCGCTCGTGGTGCGCGCCGCCCGTAGGCGCCGGGATCCGGAGGAACCGGAAGAGCAGCCCCCGCCGCTCATCGCTCCGCCCGGCGCTGACGGCGCGGTCCCCGAGCTTCCTCGTTTGACGTTGATGGTCGAAAACCGGACCGGCTACAAGAACCTCTGCAAGCTCATCTCGGCCGCGGCGCGCGACCGGCCGAAGGGGGATCCGCGTGCCTCTTGGGAGTTGGTCGAGCATCACGCGCGGGGGCTGCGGTGTCTCACCGGCGGCGAGGAGGGCACGGTCTCCCGGGCGCTCCGCGCCGAAGGACTGGACGGCGCGCGGCGCGAGATGGAACGGCTGGTGGCCTTGTTTTCCGGCCGGGTCCACGTCGAAATCGGCCGTCACCATCTGCGCGAGGAGGAGCACGCGAACCGCGCGTTGATCGATCTCGCCCAGCGGCTTCGCCTGCCGCTGGTCGCGACCAACGGCGTGCGCTACGCGGCCCCCAAGGACAAGCCGCTGTTCGACGTGCTCACCGCGATCCGCCACCGGACGACGCTCGATTCCGCGGGAAAGTTGCTCGCCGCTCACCGCGAACGCCACGTGAAAAGCGCCGCCGAGATGAGGCAGGCGTTTGCCGATCTGCCCGAGGCGCTGGCCGGCAACGTCGAGTTGGCCGCGCGGCTCGATTTCACGCTGGCCGACCTCGGCTATCGGTTCCCCGAATACCCCCTGCCGTCCGGCGAAACGCCCGCGTCGTACCTGCGCCACATCACCTGGAATTGCGCGCCCGCGCGCTTCCGGCCGTTCTCGGGTAAGGCGCAAGCGCAAATCCAGAAAGAGTTGGACATGATCGAGAAGCTCGATCTCGCCGGCTATTTTCTGATCGTCTGGGACATCGTCCGCTTCTGCCTGGCCGAAAACATCCTCGCGCAGGGGCGGGGCTCGGCCGCCAACAGCGCGGTCTGCTATGCCCTGTCGATTACCGCGGTCGATCCGGTGCGGATGGATCTGCTGTTCGAGCGCTTCCTTTCCGAAGAGCGGGGCGAGTGGCCGGACATCGACCTCGATCTCCCCTCCGGCGCGCAGCGCGAGAAGGTGATCCAGTACGTCTACCGCCGTTACGGCCCGCACGGCGCGGCGATGACTGCAAACGTCATCACCTACCGCGACCGCTCGGCCGCGCGCGAGACGGCGAAGGCGCTCGGCTACTCGCCCGAGCAAGTGGACAAGCTCGCCAAGCAGCTCGGACGCTGGAGCTACGACCGGTCGCGCGGCGATACGAAGTCGTTCGATGCGGAGCTGACCGCCGCCGGGTTCGATCCGGCCGAGCCGCGGTTGCAGCTGTTCACCGAGATGTTCGAGAAGATCCAGCACCTGCCGCGCCACCTCGGCCAGCATTCGGGCGGCATGGTGATCGCCGCCGGGCGGCTCGACGAGGTGGTGCCGCTCGAACCGGCTTCGATGCCCGGCCGCACGGTGATCCAATGGGACAAGGACGACTGCGCCGATCTCGGCATCGTCAAAGTCGATCTGCTCGGCCTCGGCATGCTCGCGGCGCTCGAAGAGGCGGTGCCGACCATCCGCACCTACGAGAAAAAGCACGTCGATCTCGCCCACCTGCCGGCCGACGACCCGAAGGTCTACCGGATGCTCCGCGAGGCGGACACGGTGGGAGTCTTCCAGGTCGAGAGCCGGGCGCAGATGTCGGCGCTGCCGAGGAACCGCCCCGAGAAGTTCTACGACCTGGTGATCCAGGTCGCGATCATCCGCCCCGGGCCGATCGCGGGGAACCTCGCGAACCCCTATTTCGAGCGCCGGATCGGCCGCGAGAAGGTCACCTACCCCCATCCTTCCTTGGAGCCGATCTTGAAGCGCACGCTCGGCGTGCCGATCTTTCAAGAGCAGCTGCTGCGCATCGCGATGGTCGCCGCGGGCTTCACCGGCGGCGAGGCCGAAGAGCTGCGCCGGGCGATGGGCTTCAAACGCTCGGTCGATCGCATGCGCGCGATCGAGGAGCGCCTGCGCTCCGGCATGACCGAGCGCGGCATCACGGGCGAAGCGCAGGACCAGATCGTCCAGGGGATCACCTCGTTCGCGCTCTACGGCTTCCCCGAATCCCACGCCGCGAGCTTCGCCCTGATCGCCTACGCGAGCGCCTACCTGAAGGCCCACCACCCGACCGCCTTCTACCTCTCGCTCCTGAACGCCTGGCCGATGGGCTTTTACCACCCCGCAACCCTGATCAAAGACGCCGAACGCCATGGAGTGCTCGTTCGTCCGCTCGACGTGCAGACCTCCGGCTGGAATTGCCGCTGGGAGGAGAGAAACGTTCCCGACGCCGAATCGGGCGCACCTGCACCCGTAGGGGCGGAGCTTGCCTCCGCCCGGAAGTCCGAGCTGGATCGCCGAAGCGTCCCTCCCCCCGGGGAGGGGGCGGGAAGGAGCCGGGGGGAGGACAGGAGGGGGGCGCCCGTCGGCGCGATCCGCCTCGGCTTCAAATTCGTCCGCGGCCTGCGCCACCACGCCGCGAGGGCGATCGAAGCGGAGCAGGCGACGGCGCCGTTTACCAGCGTCGAGGATCTCGCCCGGCGCTGCCGGCTCCATGCGCCGGAACTCGAAATGCTCGCGAGCCTCGGCGCTCTGGAGGGTCTCGGCGCCGTTTCCCCGAACCGCTCCGGGGCCAAGCTCCGCCTCCCCCGCCGTGCCGCGCTCTGGCAGGCCGCCCGGGTCGGCCGTCCGGCCGGACCGTTGCTCGAAACCCTCCCCGACGAGGCGCCCTCGCCACTTCCCGAGATGACGACGCAGGAAAAGACCCTCGCCGACTACGCCGGACTCCAGCTCACGCTTGGCCCCCATCCGGTCGCGTTCTTCCGCGAAGGGCTGGCCCGCCACGGCGTGGTCCCCGCGGCCGACCTGCCGCGCCACCGCGACGGCGAGCGCGTGCGCATCGCGGGTTCGGTGATCGTCCGCCAGCGCCCGGGGACCGCGAAGGGGATGCTGTTCCTGACCCTCGAAGACGAGTCCGGCATGTGCCAGGCGATCGTCGCCCCCGATCTGTTTCAAGAGAACCGTAAAATGATCGTCGGCAACCCCGGCCTCGCGGTCGAAGGCAAGCTGCAAAAGCGCGACGGCACCCTCTCCGTCCGCGCCGAGAAATTCTGGCCGCTACGCGACCTCGCAGCGACGCCGAGCCACAATTTTCGGTGAGATCCCCATGATCCTGGACGCTTCCTCTCTCGTCCACCGCTCCCGCGGCTTCCCCGTAAGCGAACCTACCCGCCGGGACTCTCCAATTGGGCGAGGAGCGCCTCCAAATCGTCGAGGTTGACCGGCTTGACCAGGTGGCCGTCGCATCCGGCCTCCTTCGATCGCGCGCGGTCGACCTCCTGGCCCCAGCCGGTGAGGGCGATGACCTTCACATCCCGTCCCCAAGGCTGCTCTCGGATGAGGCGCGTCGCCTCGTAGCCGTTGAGCTTGGGCATTCCGATGTCCATCAGGATCGCCTGCGGGCGGAATCGTTCCGCGAGCTCTACCGCCTCGACGCCGTCGTGTGCCGCGCGAACCTCGTTGCCCAAGAGTTGGAGCATCTTGGCCATCGAGAGCGCGGAGTCCCGATTGTCGTCAACCACCAGAATACGGCGCTTCGATTCCGCCGAATCCGGGGAAGGCTCGACCGGCGCTTCGGGCGCCGATTCCGTTCTGGCCTTCAAGGCCGGCAGCTTGACGATAAACGTGCTGCCCCGGCCCAAACCGGGGCTCGTCGCCACGACCGTCCCGCCGTGCATCTCGACGAGGCCCTTGACCAAGGCCAAGCCGATGCCCAATCCGCCGGTGGCCCGCTCGATCGACCGATCGACCTGGCTGAATAGGTCGAAGATGTCCGGCAGGGCGTCGGCGGGAATGCCGATTCCGGCGTCGCGGACCGCCACCGAGACCTGATCGCCGTCCCGCACCGCATCGATCCAGATGTGCCCGCCGCTCAGGGAGTATTTCGTGCTGTTGTTGAGCAGGTTGCCGAACACCTGCGCCAGTCGCGTCAGATCGGCGTCGAGATGGATCGGCTCCTCCGGCAGGGAAACCGTCAGCTCGTGCCCCGCCTCCTCGATCGTCGGCAGCGACGTCTCGATCGCGCTGCTGATCACGTCGGCCAGAAGCACCCGCCGACGGCGCAGTTCCATCTTGTTGCGGCTGATCCGCGAGATGTCGAGCAGATCGTCGATCAGGCGCACCATGTGGGTGAGCTGCCGGTCCATGATGTTGCGGGTTTCGGCGACGGCGGCCGGGTCGTCGGACGCCAACCGCATGATCTCCAGTCCGTTGCGCAACGGGGCGAGCGGATTTCGCAGCTCGTGCGCCAGCAGGGCGAGGAACTCGTCCTTGCGCCGGTCGGCGTCACGCAAGGCCTCCTCCACCCGCTTCCGCTCGGTCACGTCGCGGGCGATCTTCGAGGCTCCGATGATGCGACCGTCGGCGTCGCGGATCGGCGAGACGGTGAGCGAAATGTCGATCTGGCGACCGTCCTTGGCCTGGCGGATCGTCTCGAAGTGCTCGATCCGCTCGCCGCGGGAGAGCCGGGCGAGGATCTCCCGCTCTTCGTCCAGCCGATCCGTCGGGATGATCAAGGTGATCGGCCGGCCGACCGCCTCTTCGGGAGAGTAGCCGAACAGGCGCTCGGCCCCGGCGTTCCAGGTCCGAATCACGCCATCCAACGTCTTGCTCAGGATCGCGTCCTCGGACGACTCGACGATCGCGGCCAGATGCGCCAGGGCCTCGTCGTCCCGCCGCCGCTCGGTCACGTCGCGGAAGACCAGCACCACGCCGACCGGGGTGCCGGACTCGTCGAACATTGGACCGGCGCTGTCGTCGATCGGCCGCTCGGTGCCGTCCCGCGCGATCAGGACCGTATGGTTCGCGAGCCCCACCACCACGCCCTCCCGCAGAGCGCGTTCCGCGGGGTTCTCCGCGGGCTCGCGGGTGTGCTCGTGGACGATGTGAAAGATTTCCGGCAGCGGCCTGCCCGCGGCCTCCGCCTCGTTCCACCCGGTCAGGATTTCGGCCACCCGGTTGAGAGATTTCACCCGGCCGGCCGCGTCGGTGCTGATCACCGCGTCGCCGATGCTCGCGAGGGTGATCCGCAGCCGCTCCCGTTCGGCGCCGAGCTCGCGCTCCGCCTGCTGTCGGGCGACGAGGATCGCCGTGGCGTTCTGAAGCGCCACCGAGCGGAGAGCCCCGTCTTCGTCGTCGTTCGGCGGCATCAAGAAAATCCGAGTCGTTCGGACGCGAGGGCCGTGCCGCGCACCCGCGCGGCGATCTTGGCGAAGGCCGTATCGCGGGTGGTTGAGGTGTCGTCGCAAAAGGGCGAAAAGCCGCAATCGTCCGTCGTTCCGAGCCGCTCGACGGGGATGTATTCCGCCGCTTCGAGCACCCGGTCGCGAACCTCCTCCGGGGTCTCCAGCCGCGAATCGATCGGCGAGATGACGCCCACGAAGATCCGCTGGTGGGGTTTCTGGTGGTCGCGGATGATCCGCAGGACGTGGCGGCGGTCTTTTTCGCCCGCGAGAGCGATGTAGAAGCTCCCGACCTTGAGCTCGAACAGGCTGGGCAGCAGCTCGGCGTAATCGACCTCCGCGCTGTGCGTCGAGCCGAGGTCGCCGCCCGGGCAGGTATGGACCGCGAGCCGCTCGCGATCCGCGTCGGAGAAGCGCGACAGCGCGAGGTTGTTGAGATCGATGAAGCTGTGGAGAAGATCGCCCGAGGGATCGACCTTCACCGCGAATCGTCCTTCGGTGAAATCGACCTGGACCTTGTAGGCGCCCTTCTCAAGGCACCTTCTGACCTCCGTCTCGTGCTCGTCGAGCAGGTCGCGAATGAACTCTTCGCGCGGGTACCCGGCAATCTCTTCCGCGGGGTACATGAGACTCAAGGCCGAAGGCGAGATGACCGCCTGCTTGACCGGCCGTTCGGTATACCGCCGGGCCGCCTCCAGATAGCTGTCCGCGTACCGCCGGTAGCGAAAAGGGCCGCCGGTAAGCCGCGGCATCTGCCGGGTATGTCCGAGCGCGAACGGAATCTTGAAGCCCTCCGCGTCGGTGTTCGGCAGGCCATGCACGCAATAGGTCCAAAAGTTGTGGAACTTACGCTGTTCGCCGTCGGTGACGACCGGCGAGCCCGTGGCTTCGAACCGCTCGATCGTGTCCCGGATGGCTTCTTCGTACAGCGGATCCAGACCCGGATCGGTGCCGGGAAGAGTCGCGAGCGCCGCCACCAAACCCGGAGGTCGCGGAATGCTGCCGATGGGCTCCGTCGGGATCGCCGCCATGGGCTCCGATTCCACCCTCATAGGCTCTCGAACAGCCGTCTCAATTCTTCCATGGAAAAGGGCTTGACCAGGTGGAAGTCGAAACCCGCCTCCTTCGAACGATCGCGATCCCGTTGCTGCCCGAATCCGGTCATCGCGACGATCCGGCTGTCGGCGAGCCCTTCCTCCCTGCGCATTCGGCGACAGATCTCGAAGCCGTCGATTCCCGGCAGCAGGAGGTCGAGCAGCACGATCTCCGGCTTCCTTGTCGCGACGCTGCCGAGGGCGCGCTGTCCGTCCAGGGCCACTTCGACATCGTGTCCGTCGCGTCGCAACAGAATCGCCAAGCTTTCCGCCGCATCGCGATTGTCATCGACCACCAGGACCCGCCGGGGTCTCGCCCGATGCTCGTCCGACTCTTCGGGCGCGATGCCCGGCGCGGTCCCCTGGTCGGCCAGCACCGGCAGACGGACGATGAATTCGCTGCCGCGCCCTTCGCCGTCGCTCGCGACGAAGACGTTGCCTCCATGCATCTCCACCAGCGTCTTGACCAGCGACAGGCCGATCCCCAATCCCCCTCGTGACGCCACCCAGGGCCGCAGGTCGCCCTGCAGGAACAGCTCGAAGATCTTGGGCAGGATCTCAGCCGAGATGCCGATACCGCGGTCTTTGACCCGGATCAGCGCCAACTCGTTTTCCCGGCCGACTTCGAGCTCGATTTCGCCCTCTTCCTCTTGATAGTTGGCGGCGTTGTTGAGCAGGTTGGCGATCACCTGGGTCAAACGGGCCGGATCGCCCAGAACTTGAATCGGCAACGGGGTGACGGTGACGCTCAGCCGGTGCCTTTGCGAGTCGATCAGCGGCTGGCTGGTCTCGATCGCCCGATGCGCGATCGTCACCAGGTCGAGCGGTTCGAGCCGCAGCTTGATCTTGCCCTGGGTGATCCGGGAGACGTCGAGCAGGTCGTCCACCAGGCGCGTCAGCTGGGCGACCTGGCGCTCGATCACCTCGCGGCACCAGGCCTGATCGGCGTCCCCGGCCTCCGGCCGGCGCATGATGTTGACGGCGTTCTGGATCGGCGCCAGAGGGTTCCGGAGCTCGTGCGCCAGGAGGGCCAGAAATTCGTCCTTCCGATGGTCGGCTTCCTGCAGCCGCTCGGCCAGCTCGACCTGTTTCGCCATCGACGCTTCGAGCTCGGCGGTTCGATCCGCGACCCGCTGCTCCAGCTCTTGGGTCAAGCGCTCCGACTCACGGGTCTTCCGATACAGCTCGGTGAACACGCTCACCTTGGCGCGCAGAAGCTCCGGCACGATCGGCACCGAGACGTAGTCGACCGCGCCAGAGGCGTAGCCTTTCATCTTGTCGAGGTCGGAGAGATGGACCGCGGAAACGAAGATGATCGCGGTCTTCTGGTAGCGCGGGTGCTGCCGGATGATCTCCGCCAGCTCGAAGCCGTCCAGCTCGGGCATGCTGACGTCCATCAGGACCACCGTGATGTCGGTCTTGAGCAGCTGCTCGAGCGCCTCCCGCCCGGAGCTGGCGGTGATCAGGTTCTCGCCCAGCGGGTTGAGGATGGCCTCGTAGGTCAACAGTTTGCCGGGCTGGTCGTCGACCAGCAGAATGTTGACCCTGTCGCTCGGATTCATCAGCGAGCCCACCGATACGTCTAGCGATGCAACCATAAGCGTAGCGCGGAAAGCAGCTGTTCGGTATTGACCGGTTTCGCGAGGTAGTCGGAAGCGCCGGCATCCAGGCACTTCTCACGATCGCCTTTCATCGCCTTGGCGGTGAGCGCGACGATCGGCAGCCGCTGGAGCAGCGGATTTTGCCGGATCGCGTGCATGGTCTGGTAGCCGTCCATCTCCGGCATCATGATGTCCATCAGCACGATCGCCACGTCGTCCGTCGCTTCGAGCGTCGAGATCGCCTCATGGCCGGTGCCGGCGGTCAGCACCGCCATGCCGCGGCGTTCCAGCACGCTGCTCAAGGCGAAGATATTGCGGAAGTCGTCGTCCACCACCAGCACCTTCTTGCCGATCAGATCGTCGTCCGACTGGTGCAGGCGATCGAGCATCAGCTGCTTTTCGACGGGTAGATCCGAGACCACGCGATGGAGGAACAGCGCGGTCTCATCGAGCAGCCGCTCGGGCGACTCGACCCCCTTGACCACAACGCTCCGGGCCAGCGTGTGCAGCCGGGCGTCCTCTTCGGGCGACAGCTCCTTGCCGGTGAAGACCACCACCGGCAGATCGGCGAGCCTCGCGTCGTCGCGGATGTTCTCCAGGACCTCGAAACCGGACATGTCGGGCAGGCGCAGGTCGAGCACGGCGCAATCGTACGCCTCGCTGCGCAACGCCGCGAGCGCCTCGCGGCCCGTGCCCGCCGCCTGGATCGCCACGTCGTCGTGGCCCAGAAGCTCGGCGATCGAGAGCTGCTCGGCCTCGTTGTCTTCGACCACCAGCAGCCGCTTTCGCCGCGGCTGGGCGTAGTCCTTGATCCGGGCGACCGCCGCGTCCAGCCCCTCGGTGGTGGTCGGTTTCGACAGGAAGCTGAAAGCGCCGCGCGCCAGGCCGTGCTGGCGGTCTTCGTCCAAGGTGACGATCTGGACCGGGATGTGGCGCAGGGTCGGGTCCTGCTTGAGCTGGTTCAGGACGGTCCAGCCGAGCATGTCGGGCAGGAACACGTCGAGCGAAATCGCGGCGGGACGAAATTCGCGCGCCAGGACCAACGCGTCGGTGCCGCGCATCGCCACCAGGGCCTTGAAGCCGTGGGCGTGAGCTTGGTCGAGCAGAATGCGGGCATAGTGCGGATCGTCCTCGACGATCAGCAGAATCGAGTCGCCCTCCTCCAACTCGTCCCGATCGTCCGGGATCTGCTCGACCGGCCGGTCCGAGCGCACCACCGGCAAGGCGACGGAGGTGCTCGTCAGCTTGTCGCCGGGGGCGGTCTTGGCCGGCGCGGACGGGCCGACGTAGGTCTGCGGCAGGTAGAACGTAAAGGTGCTGCCCAGGTTCGGCGTGCTGCGCAGCTGGATCTCGCCGCCCAAGAGGCTCGCCAGCTCGCGGCTGATCGCGAGCCCCAAGCCGGTGCCGCCGTACTTGCGGCTGGTGCCGGCATCCGCCTGCTGGAACGCCTCGAAGATGATGCGCTGCTTTTCCGGCGGGATGCCGATGCCGGTGTCGGAGACCTCGAACGCCACCACGCCTGCCGCCCGCTGGAGGATCGGATGCTCGAAGCTCCAACCCGCCGAGGCCGCCGAAACGGCGAGCCGCACGCCCCCCTGCTCGGTGAACTTGAAGGCGTTCGAGAGCAGGTTCTTGAGCACCTGCTGGACCCGCTTCGAATCGGTGACCATCGTCGGCGCGAGGGCGGGATCGATCTGGACTTCGAGCGTCAGCCGGCGGCTCTCCGCCTCGTGACGGAACGGCCGGGCGACGGCGTCGAGGACCCCCGAGACGTTGATCTCCTCGGCCACCACGGTGACCGTGCCGGAGTCGATCTTCGAGAGATCGAGGATGTCGGTGATCAGGTTCAGCAGGTCGGTGCCGGCGCCGTGGATGGTGCGGGCGAATTCGACCTGCTTGGGCGTCAGGTTCCCCTCGCTGTTGTCGCCCAGCTGTTGGCCGAGGATCAGGATGCTGTTGAGCGGCGTCCGCAGTTCGTGCGACATGTTGGCCAGGAACTCGGACTTGTACTTGGACGTGAGCGCCAGCTCGGTCGCCTTTTCTTCCAGAGCCCGGCGGGCGCGCTCGATCTCTTCGTTCTTGCGTTCGACCTCGGCGTTCTGCTCGGCCAGTTGCTGCGCCTTTTGGGCGAGCTGCTCGTTGGTCTGCTGCAGCTCGCGCTTCTGGGTTTGCAGCTCGGCCGCGAGCTGCTGCGACTGGACCAGCAGCCCCTCGGTCTGCATCGTCGCCTCGATCGAGTTGAGCACGATGCCGATGCTCGCCGTGAGCTGCTCCAGGAAAGCCAGGTGCGAGGCGGTGAAGGCGGAGAGCGACGCCAACTCGATGACCGCTTTCACCTCGTCCTCGAACAGAACCGGCAGCACGATCACGCTCTTGGGCGTCGCCTGAAGCAGCCCGGAGCTGACCGGCACGGTCTCGACCGGCAGGTCGGTGATCACCATCCGCCGCTTGTCGGCGGCGCATTGGCCGAGCAGCCCCTCGCCGAGGCGCATGAACTGGGCGTGGCCGTTCCGGCCGTCGTCGGCGAAGGTCGCGACCAGTTTCAGCTCGGACGAGTCGGCGCCTTCCTTCCGGTAGATCACGCCCTGGTGCGCGTTGACCAGCGGCGTCAGCTCCGAGAGCAGCATCCGGCCGACGGTCGCGAGATCGCGCTGGCCCTGGAGCATGCCGGTGAAGCGCGCGAGGTTGGTTTTGAGCCAGTCCTGCTCGGTATTGCGGTCGGTGGTCAACCGCAGGTTGTCGATCATCGTGTTGATGTTGTCTTTGAGCTCGGCCACCTCGCCGCGCGCCTCGACCTGGATCGAACGGGTGAGGTCGCCCTGGGTGACCGCGGTCGCCACCTCGGCGATCGCGCGCACCTGGGTGGTCAGGTTCGCGGCGAGCAGATTGACGTTGCCCGTCAAATCCTTCCAGGTGCCCGCGGCGCCCGGCACGTTCGCCTGGCCGCCGAGCCGCCCTTCGACGCCCACTTCGCGCGCGACCGTCGTCACCTGGTCGGCGAAGGTGGCGAGCGTGCCGGTCATGTCGTTGATCGTCTCGGCGAGCGCCGCCACCTCGCCCTTGGCGTTCACGGTGAGTTTGGGTTTCAGGTCGCCGTTCGCGACCGCGGTGACCACCTTGACGATGCCGCGCACCTGCTCGGTCAGGTTGACCGCCATGACGTTGACGTTGTCGGTGAGATCCTTCCACGTCCCCGCGACGCCCGGCACCTGCGCCTGGCCGCCGAGCTTTCCGTCGGTGCCCACCTCGCGCGCCACGCGCGTCACTTCGGCGGCGAACGCGTTCAGCTGGTCCACCATCGTGTTGATGGTCAGTTTCAGCTCCAGAATCTCGCCTTTGACGTCCACGGTGATCTTGCGCGACAGGTCGCCGCGCGCCACCGCCGTCGTCACCTCGGCGATGTTTCTCACCTGGGTGGTCAGATTCGCGGCGAGCAGGTTGACGCTGTCGGTCAGGTCCTTCCAGGTGCCCGCGACCCCCGGCACCTGCGCCTGGCCGCCCAGCTTGCCCTCGGTACCTACCTCGCGCGCCACGCGCGTTACCTCGCCCGCGAAGCCGTTCAGCTGGTCCACCATCGTGTTGATCGTGTTCTTCAGCTCCAGGATTTCGCCCGACACGTTGACCGTGATCTTGCGCGACAGGTCGCCGCGGGCCACCGCGGTCGTCACCTCGGCGATGTTTCTCACCTGGGCGGTCAGGTTGCCGGCCATGAAGTTGACGTTGTCGGTGAGCCCCTTCCAGGTGCCCGCGACCCCCGGCACCTGCGCCTGGCCGCCGAGCTTGCCCTCCGTGCCCACCTCGCGCGCGACGCGCGTCACCTCGCTGGCGAACGCGTTCAGCTGGTCCACCATGGTGTTCAGGGTGTTCTTGAGCTCCAGGATCTCGCCCGAGACGTCCACGGTGATCTTCCGCGACAGGTCGCCGCGGGCCACCGCGGTCGCCACCTCGGCGATGTTCCGGACCTGGCCGGTGAGATTGCTGGCCATCGAGTTGACGTTGTCGGTGAGGCCCTTCCAGGTGCCCGCGACACCGGGCACCTGCGCCTGGCCGCCGAGCTTGCCTTCGGTGCCCACCTCGCGAGCGACGCGGGTGACCTCCGCGGCGAAGGCGTTCAACTGGTCCACCATGGTGTTGATCGTGACTTTGAGCTCCAGCACCTCGCCCTTGACGTCCACGGTGATCTTGCGCGACAGGTCGCCGCGGGCCACCGCGGTCGTCACCTCGGCGATGTTGCGGACCTGAGTGGTCAGGTTGGCGGCGAGCAGGTTGACGTTGTCGGTCAGGTCCTTCCAGGTACCGGCAACACCCGGCACCGCCGCCTGGCCGCCCAGCCGCCCCTCGGTGCCGACCTCGCGGGCGACGCGGGTCACCTCCGAGGCGAAGCCGTTCAGCTGGTCCACCATCGTGTTCAGCGTCTCTTTGAGCTGGAGGATCTCGCCGGAGACGTTGACCGTGATCTTCTTCGACAGGTCGCCGCGGGCGATGGCGGTCGCCACCTCGGCGATGTTCCGGACCTGGGCGGTCAGGTTACTGGCCATAAAGTTGACGTTGTCGGTCAAGTCTTTCCAGGTGCCGCCGACCCCGGGCACCTGCGCCTGGCCGCCCAGCTTGCCCTCCGTGCCCACCTCGCGCGCCACGCGCGTCACCTCGCCGGCGAACGCGTTCAGCTGGTCCACCATGGTGTTCATGGTGTCTTTGAGCTCCAGGATCTCGCCGGAGACGTTGACCGTGATCTTCCGCGACAGGTCGCCGCGGGCCACCGCGGTCGTCACCTCGGCGATGTTGCGCACCTGGGCGGTCAGGTTGCCGGCCATGGCGTTCACGCTGTCGGTCAGGTCTTTCCAGGTGCCGGCGACGCCGGGCACCACGGCCTGGCCGCCGAGCTTCCCCTCGGTGCCGACCTCGCGCGCCACGCGGGTTACCTCGGAGGCGAACGAGCGCAGCTGATCGACCATCGTGTTGATCGCTTCTTTGAGCTGCAGGATCTCGCCGCGGACGTCCACGGTGATCTTGCGCGACAGGTCGCCGCTCGCCACCGCGATCGTCACCTCGGAGATGTTCCGGACCTGGGCGGTCAGGTTGCTCGCCATCGAGTTGACGCTCTCGGTCAAATCCTTCCAGACGCCGCTCACACCGGGCACCTGGGCCTGGCCGCCGAGCTTGCCGTCGGAGCCCACCTCGCGCGCCACGCGGGTGACCTCGGAGGTGAAGATGCCGAGCTGCTGGATCATCGTGTTGACGATCGTCGCCGAGCGGAGGAACTCGCCTTCGAGCGGCCGGCCGTCCACGTCCAGGCGCATGGTCTGGGTGAGGTGACCCTGGGCGACGGCGGCGATCGCGCCGGTGACTTCGGTGGTCGGCCGCAGCAGGTCGTCGATCAGCGTGTTGACCGAGACCTCCATCTCGCCCCACGCCCCCCGCGACTGGTCGAACTTCGCGCGCTCCCGGGTCCGGCCCTCTTTGCCGACCACCTGGCCGACCCGCTTCAGCTCGGCCGCCATCTTGCGGTTCGAGGCGACGATCTCGTTGAACGTATCCGCGATCTTGCCGTCCACCCCGGCCCAATCGCCCGGCAGGCGGACGGAGAAGTCGCCATCGAGCATTCCGCGCAAGGCTTCCAGGAGCTGCCGCCGGTCGAGAGACGACGCCAGAGAAAGGGGGAGGGGGGCTTCGGCTTCAATTTCGGGCTGACGGGCTCTAGGCA
>Ga0134122_10002062_pt1 | contig 14725 bp, 13 predicted proteins | sample KB302_FD_96461 | JGI IMG/M metagenome (GOLD analysis project Ga0134122, IMG submission 96461) | Terrestrial soil microbial communities without Nitrogen fertilizer from Kellogg Biological Station, Michigan, USA - KB3-0-2 | ecosystem: Environmental > Terrestrial > Soil > Unclassified ... | reverse complement strand
CTGCGCGCCGTAAACCTGCTCGAAATCATCTACGATTTCCAAGATAGGTGGCTTGGTGCGGTCGAGGTGCAGGCCCGTGTCCGGCCGGAGCGCGTCAGCCCACGGAGGCGCGAGAAAGACGACGATAAAATGATCGCCCGGGTGCCGCCGCGATCTCACAAGCTCCTTATAACTGCCCTTTGCGAGTTCGATCGGCGCCTCAAGCTGCACAATATTCCGGGCCGTCAGATCGAAGACGGCGGACTCGACCTCAAAACCGATACCCCTGGCGCCTGGTAGATGCCGCAAAATCGCATAGAGGCCGTTGCATGAACCTGCGAATGGGTCGACGACTCCGACAGCACGACTGCCCAGCGCTGGCAGGACCACCCCGGCAATGTCACTTCCGATCTTGTTTCCGAGAGGGTCTTTGACCGCCTCTAGACAGGTACGCGCCAGGATGCGGACCCCCCGCGCGTACCACGCCTTCGGCGGCAGCCCATAGAGATGGACGTGGTCTGGGTCGTTGAAGCAATCGCGTCCATACTTCTCAACCTCCCAAAGCTCGACGAGCTGATTGCGTTTCGCGGGGCTAAGCAAAAAGTCACGATCGTACTTTCGGATCTGATCTGGTGTCGCCACGACCTACCCCACAACTTGTGTCGCCACGCCCCGCTCCCATGTGGGCATCTTATGCCCGAGGTTAACAGGCGCGGCCCCGCCCGGCCAGCTATTGCGCCAAGGCCAAAGGGAACTGCGACGCCTGTCGCGAAGATCTCCTCGGATGAATGATGAATGAATGTCATCTCTGTGCAGACGATTACCCGTGAAGGCGGGCAATGACGCCCACAGGGTCATCACGGATAGCATGGGGCACAATCTGCCGCGGGAAGCCCCGCAGATCTTCGCCGGAGCTATCGTTGAGGTCGAGGGTCTTGCGATTACCACTAGCCCCGCGAGCGACATCACGATCCGAACTCCATCCCCGGCCCTGCAGCGCAGTCCTCAAAGATAGGGGCACCGCCCCGCGTTGGACGTGCTGGCTACGGGCAGAAAAGCCAAGGATGCCGGCACGCCTCGAGGGGGCTTGGCGGCGGCCCCGTTGGGGTCGCCGGCCGCGGCAACAGGCGCTCGCTTTGCTTTGGCAACCGCGTCATCACGGTGCCGCGCGTTGTCCATCAAGCGCCGCGCCAGCGCTAGAGCCGGCGATCCCTCACCCTAGATTTTCGCGGCCCGACCGGGCACGCGACGCACGCGACGCGGCGCGGCGATCCAGATCGCAATCGCGGAAATGATGCAGCATCCGATGATCAGGACAAAGGCCGGCCTATAACTGCCGAAGGCATCCTGGATAACACCTGCCAGCCACGGGCCGGCGGCACCGCCGCCAATCAGTGCAATTGTGATGGTGCCGAAGATCGAACCGTAGTGCGGGCCTTCGAAGATCTCGGCGACGATCGGCCCCATCACGGAGGTCAAGCCATAGCCGAAAAAGCCTTGCGTGAACACCATCGCGTACAGCAGCAAATTTGATGGAACATGCTCTAGCGCCAGGAGGGCTGCATATGAGACGGCGAAGCCAAGACAGCCCGCGGTCCATACCCACTCGCGGCCGATGCGGTCCGACAGCGCCCCCAGCAGAATCTGACCGGGGATGGCAATGATGCTCACGCCACCCAGCGCCCACGCTGCGACCACCGGCGTAAATCCCACCTCGACCAGATACTTCGTCTGGTGCACTTGAACCGCGTACCAAGCGACGAGGGCCAGGAAATAGCCGAGTGCGATCCACCAGAAGCGGTCGGTCCGAGCTGCGCGGGCGAGCGTCCAATCGATCGCCGCCCAAGCCGGATCGACGACCGTCACGGCTTTGCCTATCGCCGCCGCATCCGGCGACCCGATATCGCCATCGGGGTTCTGGCCAACCTCGGCGGGGCTCTTGCGCACCAGCAGCGTGAGGGGCGCGATCACAAGCACAACGAGCAATCCCATGGCGACGCACGATGCGCGCCAGCCTTGGGAAAGAATGATGCTTTGCAACCACGGCAACAGCAGAATGGCACCCACACCTGCACCCGCGAATGCAATGCTGATGGCGAAGCCGCGGCGGCGCACGAACCAGTTCGGTAGGAACTGCGAGTGGGCGGTGTAGGTCATCATGTTGGCGCCGCCGCCAACGGCAACGCCGAGAGTGGCATAGAGTTGCCACGGGCTGGCCACCCATGGCGCGAGCAGCAAGCCAGCCGACATCAGCGCCACCCCAGTCATGATCACCATGCGAGGCCCGCGTATATCCATGACGCGGCCGACCATCGGGCTCAACACCGCAGAAACGAGGAAGCCAAAGGAGAACGCACCCGCCACCAGGCCACGGTCCCAGGCGAACTCGTCGATCAGGGGCGGCATCAGCAGCGAGAACGCCGTCCGACCGGTGACACCGATGGCCATGGTCACAAAGGCGACGCCGACGATCAGCCAACCGTAGTAGAACGGTAGCCGCGATGACCAATGCTGTGAGGGTAGCGCCATATCCCGCCTTAACCGCTGCTGATGGCATGCAGCGGAGGCTCTCCGCGGGCGGTCCGCGCAATATTCTCGGCGATGACGGCGGCGCGTGCCTCAAGCATGCCTTGCGTCCAACCGGAGACATGCGGCGTCATGATCACGTTGTCGAGTTCGTTGAAGGGCGACGACGATGGTATCGCATGTCCGCAGGTCGTGGGATATCGGTACCAGACGTCGAGTGCAGCGCCCGCTAGGCGGCCATTGGTGAGCGCGGCATACAATGCAGACTCTTCGACGATTTCGGCGCGCGCCACGTTAATGAGATAGGCTGACGGTTTCATAAGGGCGAGCCGGCGCGCATCAAGAAGGCCCCGCGTTTCAGGTGACAGTGAAAGCGTGATGGCGAGATAGTCCGATCGGCCGAGCAGGTCGTCGAGCCGCTCGGGCCCACCGATGAAGGCGACACCGTCCGGCGCATCGGGCTGCGCCCGCCGACGCACGGCACATACCGTCATGCCAAAGGCTCGGGCACGCTGCGCAAGCGCCTCGCCGATATGGCCAAAGCCCAGAATACCGACGGTCTTGCCGGTGAGCTCCGGCCAGAGTGCAGGCGCCGGCGCTCCGACTGCCCATTGGCTTTCCCATTCTCCAGCTCGCAGCTTTTGATCGAGGCGTCGAAATGAGCGCGTGAGCGCAAGCATTGCGCCGATAATATACTCGGCAATCCCAGCCTCGTGGCCAAAGGCGTTTGCGAGCGCGAGCCCGGGCCGAAACTGAGTGCGATCGACGCGATCCAAACCAGCACCCGGCACCTGCACGAGGCGCAAGCGAGAGCCGGCCACGGCCATCTCTTTGCTGAACCCCATGCAGACCAGAACGTCGGCATCGCCAAGGTGATGCAGGATAGCAGTCTCGTCGCCCGTGACGATCTCGCAGCGGACGCTGAGGCGGCGACTGACCGGCTCGGCCAGCCGTACGGCAAACGATCCCGCAAAAGCAGCTTTCATGACCTCCGTCCCTTCGGCGTTCCGGCCGCTTGTAGAACAGTGCCTCGCGCGCGAATATCGCGGCGCCAAGGTCAGCCATCAACTACCTGCCAGGTACTCATGGCCACGAATTCGCGTTTCCCGCTACGACTGACTGCGTTTCGAAAGCAGCATGGCTTGTCCCAGCTGCAACTAGCGACAACGGCAGACTGCTCGCAGCGACATATCAGCTTTCTGGAGCTCGGCCGCACGCGCCCGAGCCGGGACATGGTGCAACGGCTGGCGCTAGCACTTGGCCTCTCACTGCGGCAGTCAAACGAGCTGCTGTTAGCGGCGGGCTTTGCGCCGGTTTGGACCGAAAGCGCCTTCGATGCTCAATCCCTGGCGCCGATCCGGGCTGGCCTCGAATTCATGCTGACGCAGCAGGAACCCTACCCGGGTGTTGTCGTCGACCGCCGTTGGAACCTTATGCAGGCGAACAAAGGGGCGGTCGCCATGGTGGCATTCTTGGTCGGCCCGCTCGTACCCGGCGAGGCGGTCAATCTTGCCGATGCGCTGGTGGCACCAAACGTGCTTCGCCCGCACCTCAAAAACTGGACCGAAGTCGTCGGCTACTTCGTGCGTAGTGTCGAGGCCGATGCTGCGGCCGACGGAACAACCGAGACGGCCGCGCTACGCGATCGCCTGCTGGGCTACCCAGATGTTCGCGAGACCATTGCGGGGGCTTCATCCCAAGCGTCCGGCACGCCGGTCCTGGCCATGCACTTCGAGAAGGGGAAAACCGCGCTCAAACTCTTCACGACGATCGCAACGCTTGGCACGCCGCAGGACATCACCCTCCAGGAGCTGCGCATCGAGTGCTTCTTTCCGATGGACGCGAAGACCAAGCAAATCTTCGAAGCCTGGGCGTCTCCGCGCAAGGACGCGTAGCGCAAACGGTGATGGCCCGGCCTAGGCATTTCCGCCCCCAGGGGCGTCGCGATGACCGCTTGCGGTCACGCCGTGACAAGCGCGACGGCAGGGCCTTGCGTTTGAACCGCCGCAACACTTCGCCGCTGGCCCGCATAGTCAATTGCCGCCGTCACGCTGAGATCGCCACGGCAGCAAGGTCGGCCATCGCTGAGTGGCATCAATCTTCCACGCCCAGGGCACGGAAGATTTCGCTCAACTGTGCGTTCATGGCGAGCCCGATGCGTTCACCCGTGGGCGTCTGACGCACGAACCACTTGTGGTAGAGCTCCATCAGGTCGCGGTTCTTGGCAATCAGCTCGAAGGCGCGGCGCACAGCCTCCGCCATCTGCGGGTCGTCCCTGCGGAACATCAGTCCATAGGGCTCGAAGGACAGAAACTCGCCGACGACCATCAGGTCGGCATCCGCCCTATGGCGCGCAATCAGGCCATAGAGCAGCACGTCGTCGGTAGCGAATGCGTCGGCCTCGCCGGCAGCCACCAGTTTGTAGCTCTCCTCGTGGTCGCGGGCACTGATGATGTTCATGCCGAGCTTATTTTTCTCGTTGAGGGCCTCGAGAACCGCCTCGTTGGTCGTGCCGGCCGTCACCACTACGACCTTGCCGGCGAGGTTGCGATAGGAGCGGTAGCCGGACTTGCGCTTGACGAGCAGCTTGGTGCCGGTGACGTACATGATGGGTGAGAATGCCACCGCCTTGCCCCGCTCTTTGTTGGCGGTCGTGGAGCCGCACTCGATGTCGACCTCACCGGATTTCACTGCCGAGATGCGCGTCTCGGGGGTGACGAGCTTGAACTGGACCTTGACGTCGGTCCTATCGATCTCGCGCTTGATCTCGTCGACCACGGCGAGGCACAGGTCGATCGAGTAGCCGATCGGCCCCGCCGTGGACACATAAGAAAGCGGAAAGGAGGCCTCGCGATAGCCGAGCGTGATGGCACCCGTGCGATCGACCTTGGCCAGCGTACCTTCGAGCTTGCTGGCCTTGGTCTCCTGCTCTTGGGCTCGGGCATGGGCGACGGGGCCGATCAGCAGCGCTACGGCCAACAGCACAGGGGCGATACGCTCCATGGCACCCTCCAGAACGGATCTCACAGCCCGAAACACGCGTCCGGGCGGCTCGGCACGGCGCCTACGCGGGCTTGGTTGCGAGTTGCGGCAGCACTTCAGTGATCGGCGCGTCCGGTTGGTCGAGCTCGTCGCCAAGCTCACCCTCCCATTTTGCCACCACGGCAGTGGCGATGGAGTTGCCCACCACGTTGGTGGCGCTGCGGCCCATATCGAGAAACTGGTCGATGCCCATGATCAGCAGCAGGCCTGCCTCGGGAATGTTGAAGGTCGCCAGCGTCGCGGCAATCACGACCAGGGAGGCGCGCGGCACGCCGGCCATGCCCTTGCTCGTCACCATCAGCAGCAGCAGCATGGTGATCTGCTGGGCGAACGACAATTCAATGCCGTAGGCCTGGGCGATGAACAGCGTCGCGAAGGTGCAGTACATCATTGAGCCATCAAGGTTGAACGAGTAGCCCATCGGCAGCACGAAGCTGGCTATGCGTTTGGACACACCGAACCGCTGCAGCTGGTCGAGGATTTTGGGATAGGCCGCCTCCGAACTCGCAGTCGAGAAGGCGAGCAGGAAAGGTTCACGCATGCGACGCACGAGGCTTTGCACCCTCGGGCCAAGCACCAGGAAACCGGCCAGGCCCAGCAGCAGCCACAGGATGCCGAGCGAGACGTAGAATTGGATGATGAACTTGCCGTAGGTGACGAGGACGCCGAGACCCTGCGTGGTGACGGTGGAGGCGATGGCGGCGAACACCGCAAGCGGCGCGGCCTTCATCACATAACCGGTGATCTCCAGCATGACGTGCGCGACCTGATCGGCGAAGTCCGCCACAACCTTGGCGCGCTCGCCGAGGGATGCGACGGCGACGCCGGTGAAGATCGAGAACACGACGATCTGCAGGATCTCGTTCTGCGCCATCGCCTCGATGATCGATCTCGGCACGAGGTGAGAGACGAACTCCTTCAAGGTGAGGGAGGAGACCTTGAGATTGGTAGACGTGCCGGCGTCAGGCAGCGGCAAGTTCAGGCCGACCCCCGGCTGCAGGATATTGACCATGAGCATGCCGAGCAGCAAGGAGGCGAGCGACGCGCCGACGAACCACAACATGGTCTTGCCGCCGATGCGGCCGACCGATGTGGAGTCACCCATGTGTGCGATACCGACAACCAGCGTGGAGAACACCAGAGGCGCAATGATCATCTTGATCAGACGCAGGAACACATCTGTAACGATGGAGATGTAGCCGGCGACCTGCGCCGCTGTCTTGGGATCGGGAAAGGCGGCATTGCAGGCCCAGCCGACGACGATGCCCAATATCATTCCGATCAAGATCAGCGTTGTGAACTTCTTACCCATCATGACGCGCTCCTGGGCAGCACCGATGCGACCGATGATGAACCGCAAATTACTGAGTTGGCTAGGGAAAACGCCACGCTGGTGAATTCCATCCCGGCAGCGACAACCTGGCTGGCAGGCGTGGTGCCGCCCTACCACCTTCGACCACTGCTGCCAGCGGCGAGCACCCCGACCGGCTCGTTAACCTGCGTGAAGCGGTCCGAATGCCGCCCGGAGCAAAGCCAGCCCCCACGGGCAGCAAGTCACCCGGCCAGCAAGGTCGTGTGTTGCATCGGCCCCCTACCGCAACGCAATAGATGCATCCACAATTTGTCGCCGTTCGCATCGTGAAGCTGCAACCCTTCAGGCGTGAACCTACCTCGCCGAACCGGGGCGCCGAGAGGCGTTGCCCCCTCACGTGGCTTGCCCTGCGATCCCCGCGACGTCACCGAAAGCGGCGTGCCCGTTCCATCATGCGCGATGCGGCAAACGCTCGGTCCGAGAGCAGCGAAGCCAACTGTCTATGCTTCAACTGTGGGCGGTGCCAGTGACCCACCACTTGAGCGCTGCGGCTCACCCCCGACGCCATTAACTGAAAACCTCACACCTGCATGCAGACCGCACAAATCCGTGCAGGCCCTGACCGCGGACCGTCTCGCACATCGTCGCGGGGTCAACTTTCCGAGCCGTTGCACAATCCTTCGGTGCTTCTGCGCGCACTCCGGCAGGATGCAAATCCGGACAAACCCGCAAACCCAGATAGTAACCCGTGCAGCGTCCCTTCCGGTAAAACACCGCACCGCCGAGCAGCAAACGCTGCGTTGAATTCCCAGCCTAGGCAAGCCTTAGTCGGCCCTCCTCCATGGCCACCACCAAATCGTGGAACCAGTCGGCCAACGACAACGCAAGCACGTTGCGGGTGGGCTCATCGTGCCAGAAGTCGATCACCCGCCCGGGAGTGCCGCCGCCTTCGGCATCGAGGTCGAGGCAATAGTGGTCGCCGCCATAGCTCAGCGTGAACGGCACCCAGCCACGCCGCCACCACGCCGGATCGTCGAAATCGGCGCCGATCAAGCCGTCGAGCAGCTCCTTGCAGGCAGCACTGTCGGACAACGGTAGGAACATGTGGTTGTAGACGAGCGCCTCAGCACCAACGTCCAGATCCTGCCCGTCGCGCCAGCGATAGAGCTGTTTCAGCTCGGCTGGCAGCACCAACCCGCAACGCACCTGGTACGCCTCGAGCGCGGCATCGTCCACGCCCGGCCGCAGCTTGGCGTAGTAGTCGGGTCGGTTGGCCTTGAGCCAGGCATTGGCGCGTTGGATCAGGTCATCCATAGTGGGTCCTCAACTGCCCGCCGGCGGAGTGCGGCTTAGGGCCCCGTTGCCTCCTGCGCCGTGCTCAAGACCTCGAACCCAGGTGCCTGCCGACCCGTGGCCCGCTCGTAGAGGGCAATGCCGCGCGCCCAGTCACTCTTGCCCCCGTCGGAGGAGAGGGCCGCGGCAGGAAAGAGCGTCTTGAAGGACACGAGCACCGCAACCACGAGCTCGTCGTAGGGCTTCTGGTTCGTCTTCACGAAGTCCCAATACAGGCCAAACCTGCCGGGTTCCTGTTGCGGCTTGTGGAAAAGACGGTGGATGATCAGCGGCTCATGGCTGGGTCGCCCATTGATGCAGATGACGTGTTCATGAAAAATCGGCCGGCCCCGGCCGAAGGCGTTGCCGATCCTCACGCCTCCGAACAGCCCTAACCAAGGCGCGCCGAGCGCGCCGCGGAGCACGGCGCACTCCTGCACAAACGCGCGGAATCCGGAAAGAGATAGCTCCGCCGGCCGTCCCCAGTAATGGCAATAACCCAAGCGGCTTTCCTCCGCTTCAGTGAGCGGCGGGCCCCATCGCCGCGATCACGCGAGGCAACGGGGGCGGGTGCCGCCGCCGTTTCTTGAAGCACCCAATTGCGTGAAAAGGGTGGCGACGGATCGACCATTACGCCTGCTTGCCGCCGACTTGGCGTCGACGGTCGCGGTGGCTTTCCACCAGCGCCTCAGGACCTCATCTGCAAACACCACGCTAGAGGCGCAGTGTCCGACCGATCTCTATTTTGCCCCGGTTGCGCCGGCCGGCAAGGAAGGCCAGTGGATCAAGACCAATCCTGACAGCGGATGGTTCGTGAACCTCCGTCTATACGGACCGGACGGGCCCGCCTTCGACGGGCGCTGGAAGCCCGGCGATTTCGAGGAGATCGCACCAGCATCGATCGGGCGGGCATTGCAGTAGCGAGGCCGCTAGCGCTTACGAACGGCATCACCTAGTTAGCGAGCTAATCTGAAAGAACTCTGTCGAAGACCGGCCCGCTGCAGAGCCCGCCCCTGCCGCACAGGCTGCATCAATTGCCAGGTGCCTCCCGACAGCCAGGCGCGGGCATCGCCGCTGCGATGCAGGCATTTGCCTGATCACCATCCCACCGCATAGGCCGCGCGGCGTGGGTCGGCGGCGGCGGTCAGCACGCCAGCCTTGCGATCCATGATGACGGCGCAAACGGCGCCGGCGAGCCGCGTCCAATCGGGCCAATCTAGAACATCGTGGCCAAGCGCGCGCAAGCCATCGCCTGTGGCTGGCTCCATGCGCCCTTCGATGGCGAGACGGTTTGGATAGGCCTCATGTGGCTCGAAGCTTGACGGAAAGGCGTAGCTGGCGAAACGTGGCGCCTCAATGGCCGTGCGCAGGTCCATGCCGAATGCGGTCAGGTTGAGCAACACCTGCAGCATAGCCTGGGTCTGCACGTCGCCACCGGGTGTCCCAAATGGCATGAGCGCCCGACCGTTCTCGAGAACGGCGATGGCGGGATTCGGCGTTAGTCGAGGCCGTTTGAATGGCATGATTTCGGAGGGGTGCCCGGCAACCGTCCAAGACTGGCTACCGCGCCCCGAAGGCACTAGGCCGGTCCCCGGAACGAGCTCCGCATCGTAGGAGGCATCGCTCGGGGTGGCGGAGAACACGTTGCCGGCGCCGTCGATCACGGCGCAGTAGCTCGTGTCGGGTGAAAGCGCCGGCTCGCGCTCACGTGGGACATGTTGCGGCTCGCGACGCGGGTAGCCGTCGATGGTCGCCGGCGAGCACAGCTCCGGGAATGCCCGAGTGGGATCAATAAGCCGGCGGCGACTCGATTGGAATAGCGGCGATAGCAGTTCTGCCAGCGGGACATCGATGCAGCGCGGATCACCAAAATACGCCTCGCGGTCGGCGCAGGCGAGCTTCACCGCCTCGGCCACGAGATGAACGTAGGCCGGCGAATTGTGCCCGAGGGCGGCAACGTCATCCTTCTCAAGCATGCGCAGCAGCATGCTCAACAGCGGCCCCTGGCACCATGGTCCGCATGTGTAAAGCTCAAGCTGGCCTTGGCGGATCGACGATGGCGGCTCGAGTCGGGCGCGGAAGGCGGCCATGTCCGTGCGCCTGAGCCATCCGCCATTCGCGGCATGGTAGTCGCAAATGGCGGCCGCGATTTCACCCTGGTAGAAGGCCGCGTGAGCGGCAGCCAAGCCTGCCGCGCGACCCTTCCCGGCCGCTACCTTCTCCTCATCGACCATGTACTGCAGCGAGCGGGCGAGATCGGTCTGGCGAAAGATTTGGCCGGGGCGTGGCGGACTACCGCCAGGAAGGAACACCTGCGCATTTCCGACGAAGCGCCGGTACTTGGCTTCGTTGGCAACAAAGGTGTCGCAAAAGCGCGGATCGGCGGCAAAGCCGTCACGGGCCAGTCTGATGGCGGCTTGCGCAACGTCACCGAAACTCATCGTGCCGTAACGCTCCAGTGCCGTGATCCAGCCCGAAGGCGCGCCCGGAACCACCGCCCGCATCAGCCCTTCCGGAATGCGCCCGCCGTGGTGCTCACGAAACCACGCCGATGAGGCCATGGCCGGCCAAACGCCGAGGCCGTCGATAGTGACGACCTCGCCCGTAGCCGCAAGGCGGATCATGATTGGCGCAACGCCCGCCACGTTGACGAGATCGGCGCAGGTGACGCCGAGGGCAAGACCGGCTGCCACGCCCGCGTCAATTGCATTGCCACCCGCCTCTAATATCAGAAAACCCGCATGCGCCGCCGCATGATGGCCGGCCGATACCATATGGCGCGTGCCGGTCACCACGTTGCCGTGGGTGGTCAGTCCCTTAAGGCCGATCACGTTACCAGCCGTCTTTGCATAGGTCGTCATGCCGCTGCCTCCTGCGTGCGGGCCGAGCGCCGTGCCACGACCATCAATGCGGCAATACTGAGTAGTCCTGTTGCCATCAGGTAATAGGCCCGCGACAGGCTATCGCCAGTCACCGCGATTGGCCAGTTAGCTGCGAGCGGGCCCGCAAAGTTTCGCATCACTCAAGCCGTCGATGGCCATTGGACTTCACTTCGAGGCCGATCACCTGCCGATCGATCCGACCGTAGAATAACTAACATCCATGGCATCGGCGCCGCCGATCCCATGCCCGTTGGCGGTGACCAGTCTTATTGGCAAGCCACGGTCGCGGACTTCGGGGCGCGCGACCACAGTATGCCATCGCATCGACCGCAGGGCGCTACCTCGGCTTGCATCAATACGACCGCTCAGTTGAAGCGATAGATTTGCGCCGCGTTGTTGCGGAAGATCGCGCGGCGTTCGGCTTCACTCATAGCGATCTTGATGGCGAGCCGCGGGTCGTCGTAATCCCAGTGCGGATAGTCGCTCGAGTAGACGATACGGTCCCAGCCGATCCAGTCGAAGACGGTGCGCAAGTGTTGCGGATACTCCGGCTCTTCGATCGGTTGTGTCGCGTACCACAGATTGCGGCGCAGGTAGTCTGACGGCCTGAGCTTGAGGTTTGGAACCTCGCTTCGCATCTTGGCGACGTTGGCGTCGAGCCGCCAACCGAGGGTGGGAACCCAGGCAAAGCCGCCCTCGATCAGGATGATCTTTAGGTCTGGATTGCGGTCGAACACGCCTTCGAGGATCAGGCTGGCGGCCTGGGTCGGCATCGAGTGGCTCAAGACCTGATGCTCCTCGACGTAGAACGAGGGCCAGCCCGAGGCCGAGGGTGCTGCGGCGGAGGGGCCGCCCACGTGTAGGCCGATCGGCAGCTTCGCGCGTTCAGCGGCGGCGAAGATTGGCCAGTAGCGCTTGCGGCCAAGCGGCTCGGGCGTGCGCGAGGACAACTGGATCTGGGCAAAGCGGGGATCGGCCGCGCGCTTCTCGATCTCGGCGACGGCCGCCTCGGCGTCGTCCTGGGGCACCAGAATGGAGGCGCGCAGGCGCGGCTCGAGATCGGTGAAATGCGTCACCTGCCAGTCGTTGAAGGCCGAGCAGAGTGCCGCCTGCAGCTCGACGTTGCGTGGCGAGTTGCCTTCCAGCAGGGGCTCGAGTACGCCGAACTCGACGTCGTTGGCGTCGAGATGCTGGGCGCGGATGAAGTCGACGTCGGAACCCGGCAGGCCGCCAGCCGCCGGCCACGCATCACGCCGGCACGTGTTCGGCATGAAGCGCGGATACGTGCCGCGCGCCGCATAGATGCCGCGGGTTCCCTTGCCGTATTCGGCCAGATGCTGGCGCCAGCGCGCCGACAGGAATTGGTCGAGATCGCGCGGCGTGCGCAGGTAGGGATGGATGTCGCAGTCAATGATGCGCAGGCGGGTGTTGGCGCCACCAGGTGGGGTGCCGAGGGTATCAACGTCACGTTCGAGCATCAGGCTCATGTGGGGTTCTCCTTGAGCCGCGGATAGGTTGCGATCGGGTTGTCAATAAGCATCTTGGCGAGGAACGGCGCGGACAGTCCGTCCGGCACGGCCCGGTCGCCCTCGAACTGCCAGTGTGGATAGTCGGTCGCAAACAGGAGCATCTCGTCGGAATCTATCATCTCGACGATGCGTGTCACGGCCTCGGCATCTGGCGCATCGAACGGCTGGGCGGTGAGCCGTACGTGCTCGCGCACGATCTCGGCGGGGGAACGCTTGACATAGGGCACCTCGGCCCGCACACCGCGCCACGTCTTGATCGCGCGCCAAATGAAGCCCGGCAGCCACGACACACCGCTCTCGATCAGGACGACGCGCAGGCCCGGGAACTTCACGAAGGCGCCCTCGTGGATGAGGCTCAGCAGCTGCTCCTCGAAGGTCTGCGAATGGCTGACATAGTCCTGGATGTAGTGTGAGGACCAGCCGTTGGATGTGGTGGGATAGCGGTGCAGGCTGCCCGCGTGGAGGCCGAGCGGCAGGCCGTGTTTCTCGCAGGCCGCAAACAGCGGCCAGTAATAGCGCCGCCCGAGCATCATCTCGACGGCGACCGGGATCATCACCTGCACGAAGCGACGGTCGGAGGCGCGTCGCTCGATCTCCTCGACGGCGAGCTCTGGGCTCTGCGGCGGCACGATGATGGAGGCGCGAAAGCGCGGGTCCTTGTCGAGGAATTCCTTGGTGATCCAATCGTTCACGGCCCGGCAGACGGCCGCGCCCATGGACTCGCTGACCGCCACCTGCCCGCCGGTGAGGGGATTGCAAATGGCGAGCGCCGTGCCCATCACGTCGAGCGACTGGCGAGCGATCGTCGCGGAATCGGCTGCTGGCCGGCCCTTTGCGGGTCGCCAGTCGGCGCGGCACGAAATCGGCGCCCCGGGCGGATAGCTCGCCATCTCCAGCCCATCAATGCCGCGCGAGAGGAACGCCTCCTGCCAGTAGTCGTCCATATAAGGCAGCAGCACCCCAATGCCCGGCACCGTCGGGTGAATGTCACAGTCGATGGCACCCGGATAGCGGCTCATCGCGTACCTCTCATCTGCCGGGTCGGTCCCATGTGCACTCAAGGCGGGCCCGCTGCCCAACATACCCTTTTAGAACTCGACCACCACGTACTGCTCGTCGACGGTCACCGGCACCGTCTCGGCGACATAGGGGCCCTTGACCACCTCGGCGCCAGAGGCGATCTCCGTCGGATAGGCCCGCGCCCGCACCTTGGCCGGCTCGCACCAGGACTGGCCGGTCCGGATGTCGAACTCCCACCCGTGCCAAGGGCAGCGTACCATCTCGCCCTTACGGATCATGCGGAACTCGCCCGGCCGATCGCCGACCGCAAGGCCGGTGATCAGGCCATCGCACAAGCTGCCGCCCTGGTGCGGACACCGGTTAAGCAGGCCGTAGAACACGCCATCGAGATTGAAGATTCCGATCGGCCGTCCACCGACCGTGAACACTTTGCGGGTGCCAGGCGGGATCTCTGCAACGGGGGCAACGACATATCTTCGCATGGCGTGGTCAGTCTCACGTGCTCGCGCCGCGCACCCTTGGGCGAGCACCGCGGAGCGATCGCGTCCTACTCCTCAGAGTAGGCGCATCTTACGCGGCCGGAGGTCAAGCCGACAATCTGTTGCGCCAGCCCAACGCACGAATTGCACCGGGAGGTCCGCCCTTGAGGGGCCTGTCGAGGCTAGGCGTGTGGGCCCCATCTAAGCCCATGAAATTGTCGTCGCACCGCACCTCGGGCTCAAGTACCGAAGCTGCTGGCCCGTAGGCTGCAGTAATGGTCATTGCGGCGCGCATCCGTAATGCGGCAACGTCGCCCGGCGACGGTGTGCTCGCGCTCAGCCGAGACCGGTTACTGGCCAGCGGGATCGGCACGCCCCGCTTTAGGCTCAATCGGCGCTGCGGCTATGCAGTCCCACTTCGATCGGTCTGCATCACCGGACCCAAGCGAGTCGCGGAAGGCCACCATCCGCAGCAGATGTCGCTGCTCGGCTAAAACGCTGCAGCAAGACCGAAGAACCCGGTCCAGCTCGGTAAGCTAGAGGCCAAAGTCGTCCGGTTCGGGCGCAGCCTTGCGCGGGGGCAAGGGCGCTCGAAGGAAGCACGACGACATTGGACCCAGGTTG
>Ga0134122_10002057_pt1 | contig 14741 bp, 13 predicted proteins | sample KB302_FD_96461 | JGI IMG/M metagenome (GOLD analysis project Ga0134122, IMG submission 96461) | Terrestrial soil microbial communities without Nitrogen fertilizer from Kellogg Biological Station, Michigan, USA - KB3-0-2 | ecosystem: Environmental > Terrestrial > Soil > Unclassified ... | reverse complement strand
CCTGCCGCTGTTTTGCGACGACACGTTGGTCCTCGACTTGTCCAACCCGGACCAGGTGATCTGCCTGCCCGGCCACAAGCGGCTGAAGCTCAGGCCGGACGCGATCGAGCTGACCGGAGCGACGCCCGAGGAGCCGGTCTCGAAGACGGTCGACAAATATTATGCGAGCCCGGCGGCCGGCGATGTCGGCGTCGCGCTGCCGATCGCCGAGCTGATCTTCCTCGAGGAAGGGCCGAATCTGGAGATCGAGCCGATCAACGGCGCTCAGCGCATGGTGCGCTTGCGGGGCGACCACCCGGCGGCCGATTTATTTGCCGCGGCCCAGCACTTCGATCGCGCCGCGCACTTTGCCCATCTCCACCGCCTCGCAAGCCAGATCAAGATGGCGCGGCTCGAGCGACCGCGGGAACGGTCGCGCTTCAAGGAATCGGTTGCGCTTGCAGCCCAGTACGTCGTCAATGGCGGACAGCGATGAACGCCCTCGTCAAGCGCAACGACCGGTTCACGGAAGCGGATATCGACGACGAGATCGTCGTCATGCGGCTCGACAATGGCGAGTTCTTCTCTTTGTCGGGGACCAGCGCCGAGATCTGGCGTCTGATCGACGGCAGCCGTGACCGGCGCGCCCTGGTCGCCGCGCTCACTGCCGATTACGACGCCGAGGAAAGCGAGATCGCGGCCGACGTCGACGCGTTGCTGGTCCAGCTGAGGGACACGGGGCTGCTTGCCGACGATTGATCGATGGCGCGGGCGATTGGGCACGGGCGAGGCCCTGACGCTGCTGTCCTGGGCGCGGCTGTTGATCGCGTTCGCCCGGTTCGACCGCTGGCGTGCCACGCTCGGCCTGGATGGCCCGGTCCGGATGGCCGATGCGCGTTATTGTGCGGCGCTCGTCGAGTGGGCGGCGACTCGCCAGCCCCTCGAATTCAAATGCCTGCCGCGGGCGATGGCGCTCAGCTGGATGCTGCGCCGAAGGCGACTGGGCCACACGGTGGTGATTGCCGTCCGCCCGGCGGGAGCGCGCGGCTCGCGCGACGACCTCCACGCCTGGGTTGAGGTCGGCGGCGAGACCATCATCGGCGATCTTCCCGGACCATGGGTCGAAACGCTGCGGCTGGGCGGTTGAGCGGCCCACCGGCATTCGCCAATTGTCGGCCGCCCCTTGCAACTCTTGTTGTAGTTGAGCATTAAGAGCCGGACTGACGCACCCGTGCGTGCCGCCAGCCGCGTTGAGGAGCTCGGCATGAAGAATGACAGCATCAAGCCCAAAGCGTGGACCAAGCCGGAGCTGAAGCGCCTCGGCCGGATCGAGGATGTTGCGGGCTCGCAGACTCCGCTTACCCAGGCGGTCAATACGAAGAGCTAATCGGCGGCGGGGCAATCAAAGCCAGGCACGCATGCCCCCGAATTCAGCACCGTTGACCTCTTAAGCCGCAATGCTGGCCGTCGCCTGGCCATGGGCCGATCCCGCACGCGATCGAAATTCCAGGCTTTGCGAGCGGCTGGGCGCCTCGCTTTGCTCCGGCATCGGCGGCCACGCGGGCGCGGCCGAGGCCGGCGGCCTCCACGCCGCCCACCGACCGCTGCGATCGACCCCAGCCCTCAGCCGGGCATGGCGCCCGGCGATCCTGCCGAGCGGCCGGGTAGCGGTCTTCCACGGCTATTTCGACAACGCCGCCGCGATCGCCGCCGAGCTCGGGGTGCCCGCCGAAAATCCCGGTCAGCTCTACGGCCTCGCGGTCGAGCGGTGGGGCGACGAGGCGGAGCGCCGCATCATCGGCGAATATTGCGCGGTGATCGCCGACCCCGAGCGGTTCCGCCTGCGCTTGTCTCGGAGCCCGCTGCGCGCGCCTCCCCTGTTCTATGCCCACAATGAGCGGCTCGCCGCGGCTGCGTCCGTGCCGCGCGCGCTGTTCGCCGCGGGGATCGAACGGCGACTCAACGAGGCCCGGGTCGCGGACAGCGCGATGATCAATTTCAGCGACCAGGAATCGAGCTGGTTCGAGAACATCCGCCGGGTGCCGTTGGGCTCGGCCGTGGAGATCGAGCGGGGCAGACCGCCCGTCGTGCGCAAATGCTACGACCTGTTCGACTGCCCCGACGTGCGCCTGGCCGGCGATGCCGAATATATCGCCCGCGCAAGCGAGCTGCTCAACGAAGGAATCCGGGCGTGCATCGCCGGGTTCCGCAAACCCGGAGCGACCCTGTCCGGCGGGCTCGACTCGCCGCAGGTCGCCGTCCGCACGCTGGCTGCGCTGCCGGGCGGCCAGCGGCTGCCGACCTTCACCTTCCATCCCGAGCCCGACTACGACGGCCGGGTCCAGATCGGCATGGTCGGCAACGAGCGTCCGTTCGTCGAAGCCTTCGCCGCCATGCATCCCGGGCTCGAGCCGCACTTCACCGCCAACGAAGGCTATGAGCATGACCATCGCTGGAACGAATTCTTCCATCTGATGGGCGGCGCGCCTTCCGGGCTGTGCAACATGTACGTCTTCCACGGCCTGTTGTCGGGCGCGTCGAACGTCGGCTGCGACCTGCTGCTGCTCGCCGAATGGGGCAATTACACCTTCAGCGACAAGGGCGACTGGGGGTTCGTCGAATATCTACTGAAGGGCCGCTGGCGCCAATTGTGGATGGCGCTGGCCCGCCTGAAGCACGACGGGCGGCCGTTCTTCTCGCGCTTCCTCGCGCGCTCCGTGCTCGCCCTGATGCCCGAACCGGTGTGGCGGCTGGTCCGCCGGATCGCCAAGCCGAGGAACCGCGCGCTGATCGAGCTTATGCAACCGCTGACCCGCGACTATCGCATCGCGTCCGGGGCCGAGCGCCGGCTCCGGGCCTCCGGACTGACCATCGAACGGTACCAGCCCTGGAACCGTCGGCACGCCCAGCGCCTGCTGTTCCAAAACGGCGACGGCGAGGGGGCCGAAATTTATCAGGCCTTCGAGCAGATGTACGGGGTCGCGCTGCGCGATCCCCTGGCCTACCGGCCCTTCGTCGAATTTTGCTTCGGGCTGCCGGTGGAGATGTTCCTGCGCGACGGGCAGATGCGCTGGCTGGCCAAGCAAATGGCCAAGGGCATCATGCCCGAGGAGCAGCGCGAGAACCGGCTCAACGGCCGCTGGGACGCCGATTGGTACCTGCGGATCGGGCGCCGGCGGCAGGACTATATCGCGGAACTGGATCGCCTAGCCGGCGACGACAGGATTGCGGCCGCCATCGACCTGCCGCGATTGCGCGCCGCGCTCGAGGAGTGGCCCGAACAGACCGAGACCGACCAGCAGAAATTCTTCACCCGCGAGTTCGCCGTCCCCCGCGGGCTGCTGGCGGCGCGGTTCATCAATTATGTCGAAGGCCGCAACGCGCCTTGAGCCGGTCCGTGGCCGGCGCTGAATTCGCACTGCTGCTGGACTGCTGCCGAGCGAACTTCGCCGGGCACCCGGACGAGCGGCTGGTGGCGCCCGCCGGACTCGATTGGCCCCGCTTCGTCAGGCTCGCCCGATTCCACCGGGTCGACGGCCTCGCCTGGAATGCGCTCGCTCACGGCACGGTCTCGCCGGACGCGGCCGAGGCCCTGTCGGGGGAGGCGCGGTCGATCGCCGCTACCAATCTGGCAATCGCTCGCGAATGCGCCGGGCTGGCCGAAGCCTTCGCCCGAGCGGACATCCCGCTGCTCTTCCTCAAGGGCCTCAGCGTCGCCGCGCTCGCCTATCGCGCGCCAATGCTGAAGGCGGGATGGGACATCGATCTCCTCGTCGACGAAGCGGCGGTTGCGGCCGCCGCTGCGGAACTGGCCGCGCGCGGTTATCGGCGGACAATTCCGGGGCCCGGCGTCGACCTCGCGCGATGGCACGCCAGGCGCAAGGAATCGGTGTGGAGCAGGCCCGAGAAGCGGCTCCATGTCGAGCTGCACACGCGGCTCGCCGACAATGGCCGGCTGATCCCGGCGATCGGGATCGATTCTCCGCGCCGCAAGGTCGAGATCGCTGCGGGCCTCGCCCTGCCGACCCTCGCGGCGGACGAGCTGTTCGCCTATTTGTGCGTCCACGGCGCCTCGAGCCTGTGGTTCCGCCTGAAGTGGATCAGCGATCTGGCGGGGCTGATCGATGGCCTGTCCGCGCCCGAGCTCGATCAGCTCTACGCGCGATCGCAGGAGCTCGGCGCCGGCCGCGCCGCGGGCCAGGCGCTGCTGCTCGCGGACCGGCTGTTCGGCTCGCTCGGCGACTCGCCGTTGAAGAATCGGCTGATGACCGACCTCATGGTGCGCCGACTCGCGCAGGCAGCCTTCCGCCAGGTCGCAGGCCGGGCCGAGCCGCGGGAGCCGACCGCGACCCCGCTGGGGACCTGGCGCATCCATTGGACCCAGCTCTTGCTGCTTCCGGGCGCCGGCTTCGCGCTTGGCGAAGCGGGCCGCCAGCTGCGCGACGCGATCCCCTAACCCAGCACGACGTGCCGCGTCGGCCGCAGCTCGGACTGGTCCGGCGCTGCCGGCTGGCGCTGGCGGGCGAGCAGCGCCAGGCTCAGCGCAAAGCAGGCGCCGATCGCCGCGGTGCGCAGCGGGAAATCGACCAGGCTGTGGACGAGGATCGCGGCGGTGGCGATCGCTGCCGCCTGGGCATAGGGGTCGGCATCGCTCCGGCGCCACGCCCGCCACGCCGCTTTGCCCCACCAGGCGAGGAACAGGACCAGGATCAGCAAACCGGGCACGCCGGTCTCGAGCGCGAGCTCGAGATAGTCGTTATGCGCGTGATTGACGTAGGTCGTAGGGTCGATCCGGTCGTGGTCCTCGTAGACCGCGTAGACTTCCTGGAACGAGCCAAGGCCCGAGCCGAGCGGCAGGAACGCGCGCACGGCCTTGGCCGAGGTGGCGGTGATCTCGGCCCGCGACTGGACCGACGTCTCGGCGTTGGCGCGCAGCGAGGCCGAGCTGCTGAGCGGGGTCGTCGCGAGCCAGCCGACGGAACCGATGAGCACGATTCCGGCGGCAGGAGCGATCCAGCCGAAGGCGCGGCTGCGGCCGGGAAGGACGATCAGCGCGCTGGCCAGGAGCACCGGTGCCGCCAGCCCATAACCGGCGAGGGAGCCGTTGAGGGCGAGGCCGACGGCAACCACCACCGCGCCTCCGGCAACGAGGGCGAGGATGGCCGAGTAGCGCTGGGCGTTGCGCCCGCGGCCGCGCGCCGAGGCGAGGACGGCGGCGAGAAACGGCAGCGAAATGACGAGCAGGGTCGCCATGTGGTTCGCGTTGGCGAAAAAGCCGGTGGCGACCCCGTAATTGGTCTCGGGGTAGAAGTACCAGGGTGAGCCGGCCGGGTCGGGGCTGCTCACTTGCAGCGCGCCGATCATGATCCCGCCGAACGTCGCGGCCAGCACCGCCACGACGAGCAGCACCGGGCGCGGCGCGAGGCGCCAGCACCCGACCAGCACGGCCAGGGCCGGGATCAGCGACAAAAGCGATGCCAGGCCCCCGTAGGGGGTGAGGGATAGTGGGAGCGCGGGCGGCGGGATTCCGAGGATTCGATAGCCGTCGGCGATCGGCTGCCGCGCGCCGAGGCCCTGCCATACGCTGGCCGGTAGGGGCACGAGCTGCATCGCGACGATGCCGAGCGCGATGATCGCAAGCCACAGCAGCTGCCGCTGGTCCGGGGCGAGCGGCTCCTCGGCGCGCCGCGCCGCGGCCCAGACGATCAGCCCGAGGCCGAGCAGCTGCAGCACCATGTTGGCCCAGATCCCCTGCCCGCTCCCACCGAGCGTCAGGCACAGCAGCACGTAGGCCGGCACGGCAAGGCTGCCGAGACGCCTACCCATTGCCGGGGACCCGAACCAGGCTCAAGCCGGAGACCGTCACGTCGGCCTGCTGCGGAAGCTCCGGAGCGCTGCCGGCCAGCTGCAGGTTCTGGGCGCCGCAGTCCGTCGCCGGAACGTCGAACTGAACGCCTTGGGCGGCGCGCTTGGCATCGCTTAGCGCGAGCGACAGCAGGACCTGGCCCGAGCGCACGCAGCTGACGGTCCATTTGAGGGTCGCGGCACGGGCCGCCTCGCCGTCGACTCGCATCGCCAGGCGATAGCGACCCGGGCTCAGCACCAGCAGCTGACCGGCGAGCAAGCCATCCTCCTGGCCGTAGAAGAGCACATGGAGGCGGCCGCCGCCCTGCGGCTCGGCAAGGCCGGCGGTCGATGAGGTCAGGGTCCAGTTGAACGGCTGTGGCGCGGCACTGCCCTTGAACTCGGGGTCGAAGATCGAGTCCGGCGTCGGGGCGACGTGCGCCAGTCTGGCCCAGGTCTGCCGCGCGAGCGCATAGTCGCCCGCCGCGACTTGCGACCGGAGCAGCATCTCGGTCCATTGCGGGGCGGTCCGGCTCGGCGTCGCCAGGCCGAGGATCAGGTCGGTGTTGCGGGCGTCGGTCGCGAGCGTGGTGAGTGCGGCCTGCTCGAGCGCCGGATCGGTCCGGAACAGCGCCTTCAGATGCGGCCGCGTGCGCGGATCCTTGGCATAGGAGGCGACGAACGGCGCGAGGCTGGTCACGCCGTTGGGGACCATGCGTGCCAGGATCGCCGTCTCACGCAGCCCGCGCGACACGTCCCCTCCGCGGAAATATTGCTCCGCAAGGAAGTAACGGGCCGGGATCGAGCGTCCGTCGCGCAGCCGGGCCGCGGCGAACGCTTGCGTCGCCAGCCGCTGGTCGCCCGCCAGCTGTCCTTCGACCCCGCGGACGAGGAACGGCTCCGGGGCGAGCGGCGCCTTGCGCGCGGCGTCGCGCACCAAGGCGAGCGTCGCGCGCGTCACCGGCTTGCGCTCGCGCGCACTGAGCCCGATCTGGGTCAGGCCGAGCCACAGCTCCGACGCAGGATGCGACGGCCAGATGCGCGCCGCGTTGCGCGGATCGGTTTCAGCGAATTGGGCGACGCCGGCGTTGCGCACGACGACCACGGCGATGAGCAACGCCGCAACTCCGGCCATGATCGCTCGCCAGCTCACTCCCCGTCCCCCGCTGCGCCCACGCTCAGCTGTCGCCGCCTTGCGGAATCATCAGGATCTCGGTGCGCTTCTTGTCGAGCTTGCCGTAACCGTAGCCGTAACCGTAGCCATAGCGATTGTAGCCGTAGCCGCCGCCGCTGTCGGTGGACTTGGTCAAGGTCGCGCCGACGATATGGGCGCCGGTGCCTTCGATGCGGTTGATCGCTTCGATCGCCGAACGGGTTCTGGTCTTGCCGCTTTCGATCACGAACATGACGTGCCCGGCCGCGGCAGCAAGCAGCGGGACATCGGCGAGGCCGAGGGTCGGCGGCGCGTCCACGACCACGACGTCGAACTGCTCGGCCGCCTCGTTGAGCACGGTCCGCATCCGCCCGGTCGACAGCAGGTCGGCGGGGTTGGGCGGGACCGGGCCGCTGGCGAGGAGGGACAAATGGTCGTGCTGGGTCTCGACGACATGGCCGGCGAGGGCGTCGTCATTGGTCAACAGCTTGGTCAGCCCGATCTTCTCGGACGCGGCCTTGAAGGCCGGCTTGCGGAGGTCCGAATCGACCAGCAGAACGCGCATCTCGCGCCGCGCGAAATTCTGCGCCAGGGCCAGCGCCGTCGACGATTTGCCCTCGCCCGGCTGGGTGCTGGTGACGAGGAGGATCTTGGGCATTCCGGATTCGGTGCTGAAGCGGAGCGCGGCGACCACCGCGGAATAGGCTTCCGACACCACCGAGGCCGGATTCTTGAGGTCCTCGACGAACGCCTCCTTGGCGCTCGTCTTGGGCACCGCGCCGAGGCAGGCGAGGCCGAGCTTGTCGCGCACGTCCTCGCGCGTCTTGATCGTATCGTTGATGAACTCCAGCCCGACCGCCGACCCGATCCCGAACACCAGCCCGCCGACCAGGCCGAGCAGCAGGTTGAGCATCAGGTTCGGCTTGAACGGCAGGCTCGGCGTGTCCGCCCGGTCGACGATCGACACCGGCGCGGTACCGATGCCGCCGGCCACGCCGATCTCTTTGTAGCGCTGGAGCAGCGCATCGTAGAGGCTGCGGTTGGTGTCCACCTCGCGCTGCAGGATATTGTACTGGATGCTCCGCCCACGCAGATTGAGCACCGCGCCTTTCAGCCCAGTGACCCGGCCCTGCAGCGCGCGCTCCGCGGCGAGGGCGGCGCGATACTCCTGAAGCAGCGTGTTGTTGCGCCCGGATGCGGTCTGCGCGCTCGCCTGCCCGATCTGCCGCTTGAGCTCTTCGATCTGCGCCTGGATGCTCTGCATCTCGGGATGATCGGGCTTCATGAAGGTGCGTTTTTGCTGATAGTCGGCCTCGAGCGTGGCGAGCTGTTGGCGCAGCGCCTGGGTGCTCGCCGTCACTTCGCTGGTCGGCCCGGTCGCCAGCGCGCCGCGATAGGCGCCTTCGGCCGAGACCCGCCGCGCCGTCGCCTCCGCCAGGGCCTTGTTGAGCGCGACCAGCGATTCGCCCTGGAGCGACCCCGCGTCGCTGTTGCCCGGCTTGCCGTCCGGCCCCATCGCCGTGTTGATGATGCCCTGCTGCTGCGCATAGGCGACCAGCCCGCGCTCCGACCGCTCGAGGTCGGAGCGGGTCTTGGCGATCTGCCGCTCGAGAAACTTGCGAGCGTAGGCCGACGCTTCGTAGCGGCGCTGGAGCGACGAGTTGATGAAGCTTTCTGCGACCCCGTTGGCAACCAGGGCGGACAGCTGTGGCGAGGTCGAATCATAGCTGAATTTGATCAGCTGGCCTTCCTTCGGGACGTCAGCCTTGAGATTGCCGATGACCTTGCCCGTCGCGCTCTTCAGGCGGGCCGAGGCATCGCCCGTCTGCGGCACGAACGCGGCATTGTTCCCGAGGTTGAGCTCCTGGACGGTGCGTTCCGCAACGCTCTTGCTGGTCAGCAGCCCGACCTGCGTGGCGACGATGTCGTACGGGTCCTGGTAGGTCTGGCGCTCCTTCGATTGCTCGTCGCTGACGTCGAAGTTGGGCGGATTGACCTCGAGCGTCACCCAGGCGCGATAGGCCGGAGTGGTGAGCAAGGTGACGATGATCGCGAAGGCGATCCCGACGGCGACCGCGCCGAGGATCAACCAGCGCCAGTGCTGGACGATGCGCAGGAGGGTCGGAAGATCGAGAATATTCGCCGCCGAATAGGTCCGTTGCCCGGGCGGCACCGGCTGCGCCTGGCCGGGCACGGCAAGGGGCCACGGCCCGCGATCGGGGACTGCAATGCTATTGTTCACGATCTCTCGCCTCGAGGGTGCGACGCATCACAGCGGCCCGAAAATCGCCAGCAGCGGGACGCTCTGGAGGAACTTCTTGAACCCCTGCTTGACCGACGAGCCGTCGACGATGACGATGTCGCCGGGATAGATCGCGGGGTCCTTTGCCTGGCCGTGGCGGATCGCCGCGAGGTCGAACGCGGCGCCCTGGCGCTGCCCACCGACAGTGCGAAAGACCGCCACCCGGCGATTGTTGGCGTCTTCGGTCGTACCGCCGGCGAGCGCGACGGCCTGCATCAGGCTGGTCGGGCCGACGATCGGGAACGTCCCCGCCTGCTTGACCGCGCCGTCGACGGTCACCGAGCGCCGGGTCGACGACTTGATCCCGACGCTGACGTCCGGATTCTCGAAATATTTGGCGCCGAGGACTTCGGTCAGCTTCTGGTCGAGCTGGGCAGTGGTGAGGTTGGCTGCCGCCACTTCGCCGACCAGCGGCAGCGAAATGTTGCCGGTCAGGTCAACCTGATAGTCTCCCGACAGGTCCTGGGACCGGAAGACCTTGACGCTTAGCGTGTCCATCGGCGCGATCCGATAATCGGAACCGAGCGGGGCAATGGTCGGCGCGTCGGGCGAGCCGAGCGGGACATCATAGGGGATCGGCCCGCCCCGCGAGTCCGCGCAGGCGGCGAGGAGCACCGCCGCGGCTAGCGCGACGAGTTTCAGCAATCCCGGTCCGGCCTCCGTTTGACTCACACGCACAGTCCCACCTCGCGATCTACGCGCGATTCCCCCATATTGGATAATCCCCGGCAGCGACGGACTACCCTCCATTCCGGAGCGGATCAATGCGCGACGGCCGCCGGGGTTTCAACGGTGGCGCTCGTGTCGAGGAACCAGCGTCTGGCGCCTTCGATGGCGAGCGCCGTCAGGGTGCCGCTGCGATAGGCGCCGGTGTCGATGCCGATGCGGTTCGCCCGCTCGTCGACCGCCGGGCTGATGGTGTGGCCGTGTACGACGATGAATCCGTGGTCGGCCTCGTCGACGAGAAACGGCTCGCGGATCCAGCGCAGGTCCGACTGGCGCTGGCGGTCGAGCGCGACGCCCGGGCGGATCCCGGCGTGTACGAAAAGATAGTCGCCGAACCGGCAAGTATCGACGAAGCCTTTGAGAAACTCGACGTGGGCCGCCGGGATCGCGGCCCGGATCGTCGCTACCGCCACCTCGTCCGGCGCCGCGGCAATGATCCGGGGGTCGGCGCCGTAGCTTTCGAGACACTGGGCACCGCCGAAGCGAAGCCAGCCGGCGACATGCTCTGCTTCCCCGCCGAGGATGCGCAGCATGACCTCCTCGTGGTTGCCGAGCAGGAAGATCGGCCGGACGCCCGGGTGTCGGTAGGCGCGCAGCCGCTCGACCACCTGGGCCGACTGCGGCCCACGATCGATCAGGTCGCCGAGGAACACCAGCAGCACCTTCGCCTGCTGCCGCTGGGCAATGTCGCGGTGGATGTCGTCGAGCAGCTGGTCGAGCAGGTCGAACCGGCCGTGGACGTCGCCAACGACATAGGCGCGCTGCCCGCGGGGGCCGCGCGGCGCCTTGCTGGCCGAATGATTGAAACCGAACATCCTAGGACATCAACTCCGCGAGCCGCCAACTTCTCCAAGCGCGTCGAGATAAGCTGCTATTACGACGGCTTCGCTGAACCTCTGCTCAATCTTGCGCCGCGATTCCAGTCCCATGGCCGATCGCCGCTCGGGCTCGAGGCCGGCGAGCTTGAGCAGCGCCTCGGCCAGCGATTCAGCGTCGTGCGCGCGGCACAGGAAGCCGTTCACCCCGTGTTCGAGCACTTCGCGGCACCCGGGAACGTCGGTCGCGACCAGCGGCCGGGCCATCGCCCCGGCCTCGAGCAGCGAGCGCGGCAGGCCCTCGCGGTAGGACGGCAAGACGACCGCTGTCGCCCGCTCGACGAAGGGACGGACGTCACCGGTCTCGCCGAGATAGTCGACGCTCCCCTCCGCCACCCAGCGGTCGAGCTCGTCGCGTGCAACGGCGGTCCGGTTCCCCTCGTCGAGCGGGCCGAGCAGCTGGATGGTGACGTCGTCGCGCTTGCGGCGCACCAGCCGCGCCGCCGCAACCAGCTCGCGCACGCCCTTGTCGCCAAGGAGCCGGCCGATGAACAGGAAGGTCAGCCGCCCGTCCGGGAGCGGAACCGGCCGGAACCGCTCGAGGTCGACACCCGACCCGGGCAACAAGCGCGCCTGGCCCGGGCGCACCAGCCGACTCTCGAGAAACAGCTGGCGGTCGTCCGGGTTCTGGAAGAACACCACCGCCGCCCTGCGCAGCGCGCGCCGGTACAGCCGCGTGACCAGCGCGAGGAGCAGCCCGCGCTTGATGAACACCGTGCCGAGGCCGCTGATGTTGGCGATCGCCGGAATCCGCTCGCGGGCCGCGGCCAGGCAGCCGTAGACGTTCGGCTTGATCGTGAATCCGAGATAAGCAACGGGCTGCAAGCGTTTGAATATGCTACGGTATTCACGCAACAATCGGAGATCGGCGAAAGGGTTGAGGCCCGCTCGCTCGATCGCGATGACGATTCGCTCGACGCCGAGCTCGCGCATCCGGTCCTCGGCCGCGCGGTCGATCGGCGCCACCACTACTGGCTCGTAGCCGTGCTCGCGAAGCGCGCGGATCAGTCCGCTTCGGAAATTGACGATGTTCCAGGAGCTGTTGCCGCCCAGGATTACGCGGCGCGGGGCGGTCGCCACGGGTTCAGGCGCTGAGCAGCTGGAAGCGCGGGATGTCGACGTCAAACGCGCTGCCGTCCTCGTCGACCATCCGATAGCTTCCGCTCATCGTCCCTTCGGGCGTGTCGAGCGGGCAGCCCGAGACATAGTCGAAGCTCGCGCCGGGGCCGATCAGCGGCATCTCGCCGACCACGCCCTCGCCGACCACCTCGTGCACCGTCCCGCGCCCGTCGACGATCGTCCAGCTCCGCGACAGCAGCTGGACCGCGACTTCCGAACCGTTCTCGATCCGCACGTGATAAGACCAGAACCAGCGGTTGCTCGAGGGGTCCGACTGCTCGGCGAGAAAGCTGACCGCGACCCGGACGGCGATCCCGCGGGTCACGGCGACGTTCGGGAACAGCATGGCAAGGGCGTCGGCGGTCACGCTCTCACCTAGGCGAGTCCGGCGGCGCGGCGCAACCGCTCGACGAGCCGTCCGCGCGCTTCGAGGATCGACCGGGAGCGATCGGTCAGCAAATCGCGCTCGAGAAAATGGCCGGTGAGCGTCAGGCCGTCGAGGATTTCGCCCCACGAGGCCTCCCCACCGCCGTCGCGGACGAAACCCGGCAGCGGGAGCAGCTTGCCGGCGTATGGCTCGGCTTCGGCGGCGCTGACCGCACGGCCGGACTTGGGGCTGACGGCGACGAGGTCGGAGGCGGCGCCCGTGACCGCGCAGCGGTCAAGGTCGAGCCCGAAGCCGAGCTCGGCGAGCAGCAGCAATTCGTAGCGCACGACGGCCGCCCCCCACCCGCCGGCCGACGGCGCGGCCTCGACGGCGGCGAGCAGGCCGTCGAGCACCTCGTACAATCGCGGATAGGGCTGCCCTTCGGGCAAAGCAGTCGCGGTCAGCACCGTGACCCATTCGATCGCCGCCGCGGGCAATGGCTCGGCGAGCAGCGGGCCGCGGCTGTGGACCAGCTCGACCGCGGCCTGCGGCAGCTGCGTGTCGGTGCGGGCCGACAGGCTCGCCTGGACGAAATTGCCGGCGATCAGCACCGGCCGCATCCGCCGCCCCCGAGCGCCGCGCACGTAGGCGGCCTGGAGGCCATGCTCGGGAGTCATCAGCCGCACCACCGCGCCATGCTCACCATGGCTGCGCAGCGCGCAGACGATGGCGGGAGTGGAGAACCTCACGGTTCAGTTCCTTCCTGCGAACGATGCTAGTGGGGAGCCACTCATGCGCTCACCCCGCCGGGTGGAAATAGTCATAGAGCTGCCGCGCCATCGCCCGGCTGATTCCCGGCGCCTTTTCGAGATCGTCGAGCGCGGCGCCCTTGACCGCGCGCGCTGTGCCGAAATGCATCAGCAGCGCGCGCTTGCGGTTGGGGCCGATGCCGGGGACATCGTCGAGGCTCGAAGTGGTGAGGCTCTTCGCCCGCTTGGCGCGATGCGTTCCGATTGCGAAGCGGTGGGCTTCGTCGCGCAGGCGCTGGAGATAGAAGAGCAAGGCCGAATTGGGCTGCAACGTGATTTCGCGGCCTCCGGGAAGGTGAAAGACTTCCCGGCCCTCCCGTCCATGGTGCGGGCCCTTGGCGACACCAACCACCGGCACGTCATGGACTCCGGCGTCCTCCAACACCTCGCATACCGCCGACAATTGCCCCTTGCCGCCGTCGATCAGCAGCAGGTCGGGCCATTCGCCGCTCTGGCGGTCCGGGTCCTCTTTCTCAAGCCGGGCGAAGCGCCGCTCGAGGACTTCGCGCATCATCGCGAAATCGTCGCCCGGCTGGGTCTCCGGCCGCTTGATGTTGAACTTGCGATAGCTGCTCTTGCGGAACCCCTCGGGCCCGGCGACGATCATCGCCCCGGTCGCATTGGTGCCCATGATATGGCTGTTGTCGTAGACCTCGATCCGTTTGGGCACGTCGCCAAGCTCGAACGTGTCGGCCAGCTCGCGCAGGATCCTGCCTTGGGTGGTGGTCTCGGCGAGCCGGCGGTCGAGCGCTTCCTCGGCGTTGCGCTTGGCCTGGTCGATCAGCTTGCGCCGGTCGCCCCGCTTGGGAACCTCGAATCCGACCCGGCGCCCGGCGCGCTCGGACAAGGCTTCCTCGAGGAGTGCGGCATCGGCCAGCTCGCGGTCGATCAGGATCCGCCGCGGGGGCGGCATGTCCTCGTAGAACTGGACGAGAAAGCTCGATAAAACCTCGGCTTCTGGCACGTCGTTGGTATGCGCCGGGAAGAAGGCGCGGTGCCCCCAATTCTGTCCGCCGCGGATGAAGAAGGCCTGGATCGACATCGCCCCGCCCTTGCACGCCAGCGCGAAAACGTCGGCGTCGCCGAGCCCTTCGGCGTGCACCGTCTGGCTGCCCTGGATGTAGGTCAATGCGCGTAGCCGGTCGCGGTAGACCGCGGCGAGCTCATAGTCCTGGCGTCCGGCCGCCTCGGCCATCAGCCGCGACAGCCGCCCCTGCACGTTGGTCGACTTGCCGGCGAGAAACGCCTTGGCGTCGTCGACCAGCTCGCCATAGTCCCGCGCGTCGATGCGGCCGACGCAGGGGGCCGAGCAGCGCTTTATCTGGAACAACAGGCAAGGGCGCGACCGGTTCTCGAAATAGCTGTCGGAACAGCTTCTTAGCAGGAACAATTTCTGCAGCGCATTAAGCGTCCGAGTAACCGAGCCGGCGCTCGCGAACGGCCCGTAATATTGGCCCTTGATGCGCCGCGCGCCGCGGTGCTTCTGGATCCGCGGGAAGGCATGATCTTCGCGCAGCAGGATGAACGGGAAGCTTTTGTCGTCGCGCAGCAGCACGTTGTAGGCGGG
>Ga0134122_10002056_pt1 | contig 14744 bp, 12 predicted proteins | sample KB302_FD_96461 | JGI IMG/M metagenome (GOLD analysis project Ga0134122, IMG submission 96461) | Terrestrial soil microbial communities without Nitrogen fertilizer from Kellogg Biological Station, Michigan, USA - KB3-0-2 | ecosystem: Environmental > Terrestrial > Soil > Unclassified ... | reverse complement strand
TAACTTTCAGGAGCATCCTGTTGCGGCGGTCGCGCATCGCACGTCGCCGACCAATATGGGACTCGCGCTGCTCGCAAACTTGTCCGCCTATGACTTTGGCTACATTTCGGCCGGTCAACTCGTCGAACGCACAACGAATGCGCTCCACACGATGGAGGGGTTGGAACGTCACCGCAGCCACTTCTACAACTGGTACGACACGCAATCTCTGAGACCGTTGCTCCCGACCTATGTGTCGACGGTGGACAGCGGAAATCTTGCGGGCCATCTGCTGACACTGCGGCCAGGCCTGTTGGCACTCCCCGATCAGAAGATACTGGGGTCGCGATTTTTTGACGGGCTCCAAGACACATGTAGGGTCCTCAAGGATGTGGTAGGGGAAATCACTTCCGCTCAATTCGCCCAATTTCAGCAGCACCTCGAGTCTGCCTGCGAATCCCGGCCATCCACACTTATGACCGCGCGGCTCTGTCTTGAACGGCTGGCGACGTTCGCCGATGAGGTGCTCGCCAGCCTGAAGGAGGCCCCCGAGAGCCCGGCGACCTGGTGGGCGCATGCACTCACCCGGCAATGCCGGGATGCTCTCGATGATCTGCTGTTTCTTGCCCCTTGGGCTTTGCTGTCAGTCTCACACAACAGGTTCAGCGAGTGTGGTGACATTAATGTGCTACCCACACTGCGCGAAGTGGCAGAGCTTGAGGAGTCCTGTCTTCCAGCCATCGGGCGTCGATTGGGCTCAGAGGCGATGCACGAAGACCGCGCAGAGCTCGATGAACTTCATCGGTTTATTGTGCAAGGCAGCCAGCGCGCCAGAGACCGAATCGAGGCCGTTGAAAGACTGGCACGTCTTGCTGAACACTTTGCCACTGTGGAATACGACTTTCTGTTCGACAAGAGCTGCCATCTGCTGGCGATCGGCTACAACGTCGGCGAGCGCCGGCGGGATTCAAGTCACTACGATCTACTGGCATCGGAAGCAAGGTTGTGCAGTTTTGTGGCGATTGCACAGGGACAACTCCCGCAAGAGCATTGGTTTGCTCTCGGGCGTCTCCTCACGACAGCCGGTGGAGGGCAGGTGCTCATCTCGTGGAGCGGGTCAATGTTCGAGTACCTCATGCCGTTGTTGGTGATGCCAACATACGAACACACGCTCCTCGATCAGACCTATCAGGTGGCGGTGGAGAGCCAGATCCAGTATGGAAAACAGCGCGGTGTCCCGTGGGGGATTTCTGAGTCCGGGTACAACACGATCGATGTGCATCTGAACTACCAATACCGCGCATTCGGCGTTCCGGGTCTGGGGCTCAAACGTGGACTGACGGATGACGTGGTCATTGCACCCTACGCTTCGGCGCTTGCGTTGATGGTGGCGCCCGAGGAGGCCTGCCTGAATCTGCAGCGGATTGCAGCTGAAGGAGTTGAGGGAGCATTCGGTTTGTATGAAGCGATCGACTATACGCCTTCTCGTGTTCCGCGCGGACAATCGAGTGCGGTGGTTCGCTCCTACATGGCGCATCACCAGGGCATGTGTTTGCTCTCTCTGGGTTATCTGCTCCTGGATCGTCCGATGCAGAAGCGGTTCGAATCAGATCCGTCGTTTCAGGCCACCATGCTGTTGCTTCAAGAGCGGATACCAAAGGCGACGGCGTTCTATTCAAACAACGCAGACCCCTCCGACCTACAGACGACCTTTGGCGATGCTCAGATGCCGGTGCGCCGATTTAGCAGCCCGCATACGCCGATACCCGAGGTTCAGCTGTTGTCGAACGGCCGCTATCACATGATGATCACGAACGCGGGCGGTGGATATAGTCGTTGGAAGGACATGGCCGTCACACGCTGGCGCGAAGACAGTACCTGCGACAACTGGGGCACGTTCTGTTACATCCGTGATGTAGAGAGTGGGGCATTCTGGTCAACGGCCTATCAGCCGACGCTACAGCCGCCGCAGAGCTACGAAGTCATCTTTTCTGAAGGTCGGGCCGAGTTTCGCCGGCGTGACCACGATATCGAGATGTATACCGAGATGGTGGTGTCGCCGGAAGATGACATCGAACTCCGAAGAACCCGCATCACTAACGGCTCGCCAACCAGCCGAACGTTCGAGATCACGAGTTACGCGGAAGTCGTGCTCGCATCCTCTGCCGCGGACGCCCTGCATCCGGCGTTCAGTAATCTGTTTGTGCAGACCGAGATCATCCACGAGCGGCAAGCGATTCTGTGTACACGCCGGCCTCGCTCTCTTGACGAGTTATCGCCATGGATGTGTCATCTCATGACCGTGCATGGAGTGGACGTCGATACCATGTCTTACGAGACGGATCGACTACAGTTCATTGGCCGTGGTCGCACCGCCGCCGATCCACAAGCCATGAGCGGTTCCGGCGGGCGACAAGGGGCGTTCGATGCGGCGGCACTATCGGGCAGCGAGGGCTCTGTCCTCGATCCGATCGTCGCTATCCGGTGCCGGATCACGCTCGATTCGGAAGAGTCGGCTACGATTGATATGGTGTCCGGTATCGGTGACAGTCGCGACGTCTGCCTGGCCCTGGTCGAGAAGTACCAGGATCGACGTCATACCGACCGTGTCTTCGATTTGGCGTGGACTCATAGCCAAGTGGTGATGCGACAGCTAAATGCCACGGAGGACGACGCGCAACTGTATGGCCGCTTGGCCAGCTCTGTACTCTATGCGAATTCATCCCTACGGGCTGATCCGAGGGAACTGATCAAAAACCGCCGTGGCCAATCAGGGCTCTGGGGATACAGCATTTCCGGCGATTTGCCGATCGTGCTGCTGCAGATTGGAGATCCTGCCAATATCGATCTCGTACGCCAACTGGTACAGGCCCACGCGTATTGGCGCTCCAAAGGGTTGGCCGTGGATCTGATGATCTGGAACGAAGATCATGCGGGTTATCGTCAATTACTCCACGACCAGATTATGGGGCTGATTGCCGCGGGGCTCGAAGCTCACGTGATGGATCGACCGGGCGGCATCTTTGTGCGTCAATCGGACCAGATGTCGAACGAGGATCGCATTCTGCTGCAATCGGTCGCCCGGGCCATCATTATCGACAGTCGGGGATCGCTGGCGGAGCAAATGACCCGCCGAAGTCATCTAGACATCACCGTGCCATCGCTGACGCCAACCCGAGTCCGCAGGGCCGAACCTTTACCCTCCGCGGCATTACCGCGCCCTGATCTCCGGTTCTTCAACGGTCTGGGAGGATTTACGCCTGATGGAAACGAGTACGTCATCACGACCGCACCGAGGCATGTGACACCGGCGCCGTGGGTGAACGTCCTGGCGAACCCAAATTTTGGCAGCGTTATCTCAGAAAGCGGTCAGGCCTATACGTGGAGCGAGAACGCGCACGAATTCCGCCTCACTCCCTGGCACAACGACTCGGTGAGCGATGCAAGCGGAGAAGCCTTGTACATCCGTGATGAAGAGAGAGGACACTTCTGGTCTCCCACGCCACTGCCAAGCCGCGGTACGACACCATACGTCAGTCGGCATGGGTTCGGCTATAGTGTTTTCGAACATACGGAGCGCGGGATCTGCTCAGAGTTCTGTGTGTATGTGGCCCTGGATGCACCGGTAAAGTTCATGGTTCTCAAGGTGCGAAATGAGTCGGGCCGAGCGCGCAAGCTGTCTGTGACGGGTTACGTGGAATGGGTGCTGGGAGATTTGCGGCCCAAATCAGTCATGCATGTCGTGACTGAACTAGATCCTAAGAGCGGTGCGGTCTTGGCGAGAAATCCTTATCACACGGAGTTCACGGGACGGGTGGCCTTTTTTGATGTAACTGAGACGATACGGACCATCAGCGGCGATCGGACTGAGTTTATCGGGCGTAATGGCACACTTCGCAATCCGGCCGCGATGTCCCGGTTGCGGCTGTCGGGCAAAGTGGGAGCCGGTCTTGACCCCTGCGCCGCTATCCACGTGCCATTCGAGTTGGCGGCCGGGCAAGAGCGTGAAATCACGTTCAGGCTGGGTGTCGGACGAAATGTCGATGAGGCCAGACAATTGATATCTCGCTTCCAAGGACCCGCTGCTGCACATGGCGCGCTCGAAGCGGTGTGGCAGTATTGGAAACACACACTCGGCGGCATTAACGTAGAGACGCCGGACCCGTCCCTGAACGTGCTGACCAACGGCTGGCTCTTGTATCAAACGCTCGCGTGCCGTCTGTGGGCGCGGAGCGGATACTATCAATCTGGTGGTGCTTTCGGTTTCCGCGATCAACTTCAAGATTCGATGGCACTCATTCACACCGAGCCGCGCCTTGTGCGCAAGCATCTCCTGCTCTGCGCAGCCAGACAGTTTCAGGAAGGTGATGTCCAGCACTGGTGGCACCCTCCGTCCGGCCGGGGCGTACGCACGCACTGTTCGGATGATTACCTTTGGCTGCCCCTGGCGACATGCCGTTACGTACTGAGCACAGGAGATCGCGGGGTTTTGGATGAACCCATCCATTTCGTCGAAGGTCGCCCCGTCAACCAAGAGGAGGATTCGTATTACGATCTCCCAGGCCGGTCTGAAAAAGTGGCTAGTTTGTATGAGCACTGCATGCAGGCCATCCTGAAAGGCCTCACGCGTGGCGAGCACGGCCTCCCACTCATCGGTTCTGGTGACTGGAACGACGGCATGAACATGGTCGGCGAACAGGGCAAAGGCGAGAGCGTCTGGTTGGGATTTTTCCTGTATGACGTGCTCATGCAATTCGCGCAGGTGGCACGCCTGCGTGGGGACCTCTGCTTCGCTCAACGCTGTCAGACCGAAGGAGCAGATTTGCGCCAGAACATCGAGCAGCATGGCTGGGATGGACATTGGTATCGCCGTGCGTACTTTGATGATGGCTCGCCCCTCGGGTCGGCGAGTAACCAAGAATGCCAGATTGACTCGATTGCGCAAAGCTGGTCCGTGCTCTCCGGAGCGGGGGATGCCACGCGCTCGCGCATTGCGATGGGCGCAGTGGATCGGCGCCTCATTCGCCGGGATCATGCGCTGATCCAACTGTTGGATCCGCCGTTTGACAAATCGCCTTTGAATCCAGGTTATATCAAAGGATACGTCCCAGGGGTGCGAGAAAATGGGGGGCAGTATACACATGCCGCGGCCTGGGCGGCGATGGCATTTGCTGCCTTGGGTGACAGCCGGCGTGCCTGGGAATTGTTGGCCATAATCAACCCGATCACCCATGCACAATCTCCGAAGGGGATCGCCATCTACAAAGTAGAGCCGTACGTGGTCGCGGCCGACGTCTATGCGGTCCCGCCGCATATCGGTCGCGGTGGATGGACGTGGTATACGGGTTCGGCGGGCTGGACATACCGACTGATCGTAGAATCACTCCTTGGGTTAAGGCTAGAAGTCAACAAACTACACGTTGTTCCATGCCTTCCGGTGGATTGGAATGGGTTCACGGTACACTACCGATATCGGGACACGCCCTACCATATTCACGTCTTACAAGTCAGCGCCGGGAGCGGGAAGATGAGGATGCTGGTTGATGGCGTCGAGCAACAGGGCAATGCTATTCCTCTTGTGGACGACCATCAGGAACACTCGGTCGAAGTGATAATACATGCTGCAAACGGTTAACCCAGGAGGCAGGCCTCAATTCATTATATTTTGGTGGAGGGTGCCGCCGGTGACAAGGGCTACTTTTCCTGGGAGTGTGCGCTGATTTACGCGCGAGCGCGAGTTGGAAGTCGCGTTCCTCTTTCCGTTGCTCTCGCCTGGGCAAAAGCTCGTGCATCATCGAGGAATGACGTGAGGCACTGCTGTGGATCGTTAGTAGTCTGACAGTAGTCCTCAATCGATTTCGTGGTCGAGGCATCGAGGGCGAAGACAGGAATGGGCATGAACAGCGCAAGGAGTACCAAGAAGAGTTTCATACGACTCTCCTATGTGAGGGGCCTTCAGATTAGACCGGGCAGGGTGTCCACTCCGGCATGTACGCCACGCCTTCTCAGTCACCGGCGTTTCGGCGACGTGCAGTACGATAGCTATCAACGTGGCAGCCGAACTACGAACTGCACCTCTCAGGTCTTTGGCGATCAGACCTATACAAATTGCCGGTGAGATCGTGACGATTGAATTCGGTTGGAAGCCGTGGGTCGAGAGACTACCGAGGTATTCCGCATGGCGGTGGCGGTGAGTGGAATGCTTGACTGAGCCATCTCTTTGCACGTAGCATCATCTTATGACGTTTCAGCCACGCTGACTGTCTCATCTCTCGCGCTTCTTTTTCCTTCCCAACGCGACCGATTCCCCAGTCTCCGCCGCTCCAACGCCGAAAGCACACTCTGTATACGTTCTCGAGGTCATTACATTTCATCGCGGCAAGGAGGTGTCCAAATGTCAACACAACGGCCTATTAGCGATCGCATCCTCGAGCTCCTGCGGGACTCTCAGGAATGGGCGTTCGATGCCTTGGTGGCTCGCTCTCCCGAGTTCAACGTGAGCGATATCTATAATGAGATCTCTCGCTTAAATCGAAACGGAAAGGTGATCATCACGCGAGGTGTCGGGATCTTCACCATCAGACAAGTCGCAGTTGTCAGCTAAGCATAGGGAATGAATATGACCAGCTCCTCTTCTCAGATACGGAGAGGATTTGGTTCATCTGCGTCCACCGGTACTTCCTGGCCGTGGGTCTGGAGGATGACCTCTTTCCAGAAAATAAACTCGGATGCCGCATGCTTCGCTAGGGGGCCGAAGGCTTGACCTTTTTCAGGACAGATGCCAGCGGCTCGCTGTTTCCGGACAGACACGCAGGCTCTTACGTGAACGATTGTCTCTCGTTCCTTAAATTATCCAGGTCCACATTTATATTGCTTGACTCCCAGCCTGATTGCGTCCAGAGTGAAAGTGTGAGATGTAGCTCGCTGACTGTCCCATCTCTTACGCTTCCTACTCCTTCCTGGGCGTGACCGATTCTCCAGTCTCCGCTCCTCCGGATGCCAGAGTTCCTCTGAATGGCGGCATGCCGTGTGGCCGGGTTTGCTGATCCCTAATGGCTAAGACCATGGACATCATGCAGAGGAGCCTACTCCATGTGCGCGTTTCTGTGAAAGGAGGATGAGATGGTGTACTACGCACTCATGTTTTTGGTGTTGGGAGTAATTGCCGGGGTGCTGCATTGGGCTGGGGTAGTCGCGGTCACGGCCCCCATGTCCTGGGTTCTGCTCGTGACTGGGATCATACTTGGGGCAATCTACATGATCACGGAGCGCCCCGGTCGGGTCACATGACCGGAGCTGTCGGAATGCTCAACAACAATTCACGTGACGGAAAAGGAGACATATCTTGCATAACATGACAATGATGGATGCGGTGCTGTTCAATGGTTCGCAGTACATCGTGTCGCTTGGACTCTTGGCCCTGGCATGGGCCAGTTTGCAGAGACAACATAAATGAACGACAGTTCCCGGCGCGCATGGATCGGTGGTATCGACCGACGGGAAGGTCAGTGAATATGAACATGATGATCTTCGTGGTCACCATGTTTTTGGTTCCCCTGGGATTCGCCACGCTCTACCTCTATGTGTCGGAGGCGTTCAGCAAACACACGCACGATCTTCTACGGGCTTGGATTGGCCTCGGCACGTCAGGTGAGGACTAAGACACTCCTGAAAGCCTGGAATGTGAAGAATGGAAGCCGGGGCTCGGCTTTCGCATTCGACTCGAAACTTCTGTTTCACAGAGGAGATGCCAGCCGTAAAGGAGCGAACATGAAGGTATCCAGTGGGTGGGACACTAAACATCGAGTATGGGCCACTCGGAAGCAAAAAGTCCGATCGGAGATACCCTGCCTTGAGAATCCCCTTGGTGCAAAGCGGATGACCTCAATGGAAGACAGAGTGACAGATTATAAAGCTAAGAAAAGGCCTATAACGACTGAAGCATTGAATGATCCTCAATTAAATTTAAATGGTAGAGACTAGTTTGTCACAATGTTCTGTGGACAGTATTCGATGTATCGGGCACCCTAGAAACTACTTCTCACCTTGGCCGAAAGGCGCTTGATCATGTCCACATGCGATATTTGTCAGGCCGATGATATGGTTACCCAACGTTCGCCCCTGGGGATAGACGCGCAGCAGCGACTGGTCGTACATCAGCAATGCATGAAAGGGCACAGATGGCATCTGGCCTTCAATGATGCCACTAACCCCCTGGGTCGCAGAGACGTCCTAGTCTGTGACTGTCCAGATGAGTGACGCGGCGGAGCGGCACGGACTACACGAGCTTAAAGAGTTCGTAGTGTCTACGGCCTGTTTATTCACCATGTCATGAAGGAGTGTCAGATGAATCAGGGGACCTGTGAGCGAACCTGACAGCCATCGCCGCCCTTTCTGCGAGGTGTGACAAAAACAAACTGTTCGTCTCCTGGAGATAGATAGTCCGATTCCCGAGAAGTCTCGTCGCTTTGTCTTTCCATTCCATAACCCTTAGCCCTTCCAAGACCGACTGGGTTTTGTAAACGCACCATTGATATACAGATACAGGGCTAATAGCACGAGGAGAAGCGAGAGGATAATTGAGATACAAATCATCATGTTCAACGAACCTCTGTTTCTCAGTTACGCCCTTGTGCGATAAGTTTTAGAATTTCCTTCACCGTCAGATCATTCTTGACAGACTTCACGCCCGATACCTGCCATGCAATCCAAGACGCTTGGGCGCTGGTCATCAGGCTCGACACGTCACCGCTCAGCGACACCACACCCGAATTGGTCACGGCATGAATATCGGCACCATCGAGAGCATAGTCATGCGCAATCTGAGAAATAACCCGCACTGTTATCCACGGATCTTTGTCATCGGTCGCCTCCTGTTTGGACGGGACGACGACTTGGAGTTTGTTCCTCACGCTCTTGACGCCGTCGATTCCTTTGGTAATAGCTTCCGCCGCCTGCTTCGCCTCGTCAGAATACACTTTTCCACGGATCATCACCGAAGCCTGTGAGGTCTGGACACTGATCTCCCTCCCCTTTATGCGGGGATCGGCAAATAGGGCGATCTTGGTCTTCGCCGTCATCAATGTGTCATTGATCTGCGTCTTCTCGACGCCCTTGCTCACCGCGTGCGCCGATCCGGTGCTAAGTGCCCCGCCGATAACCAAAGTTGTGCAGAGTGTCAGGATATAGCGTGTGTCCATGGTCTTCTCCTTACCCGACAGGTAAAAGTGTGTCGTCCAACGACTTGCATGAGTTGTATCCATCAGCGGAGAAACTCTGCTATCGAAAGGAGGAGACTGGAGAATCGGTCACGCTCTGAAGGAAAGGGAAGCGTAAGAGATGGGACAGTCAGCGAGCTTCGCACCTCGCACCATCACTCTGAACGCATTGCGTGCGAGTGTCAAACAGTATATATGCGGACCTAGGTAAATATGAGGAAAGATACTGTGAACAAAAGGCTTGAGGTGGACCAAACTGGGGACCTTCCTAGAGGCCTAAACGTTCTGCCCAGGATATGATTTATTGGATTAGCCTCAATTTGATCCTCATGGAGAGGAGCCGTCTATGCTCTACTACGCGGTAGTTTCCCTGGTGGTTGGCTTGATTGCCGGTGCTCTAAATCTCGCCGGAGGGGAAGCGATTTGGTCACAGGGCGGAGCGCTCAGGCTCAGTAGGGTAGCGGCTGATCACATTCAGCGTGACATTCCTACAACACAATCACACGCAAGGAGTTCTGCCATGAAAAGCTCATCAGTCTGATCATGTTCACACTGGGCAAAGTAGGTCCTTGGTATTGGGATCGACGTTCTAGCAGGCGATGATCGACACTAAGTGATTGAGGGGGCCCAAGAATAAGGCTTAATAACCGCGCTTCCGGAATCTGATCGAAGAAGTGCTGCGCCCTCCTCCCTCTTTCACAGTGACGGTCCCGAATAAACATCTGGGACCCACGTGATGTCTGATATTCCCAGGAGGCACGAGCTTCATTAACGATGGACTAGAACCACCTCAGTGGGAGAAGAGAGATCATGACAACGACATGCCGGCAAAAATGAGGCGCTCGCAAGAACGCGAGTCCTCGTTGATCTCTTGGCGACGCGGCAACATATCCCTCCGTTATCTGGACGTCTCCGTCTGCTCTGGCCACCGATGCAAGCATTCGCGACAGGTCCACATCTGTCTTAGGCTCTGGCTGAACTGCATGCGGTACACACTTACACTCTTACACTTCGGACAGGGGGGGTCGGATCGTGGTGTCCGTGAGTAACCTAATGATGAAATTGGCATGTTTGGCAGTGTTAAGTCTCAGTCTCTGACATACTGGACTACTTCCTTGCCTCGCGATGCTCACTTTTGCTCTTTCCCACGCAGGCAGCTTTCTCCGCATTCTGCTCACCGTCCGGACTGACGCTTGTCCTGATGCCTTGACTAGTTAGCTCTTCAATTCTTGCAAGTTTCCCCTCCAAAACTAGGCGCCAGCCTAGCTCCGTGACTCCTCAAAGTAGTCTACAGTTCTAGATGAGGTTTACACGGACTGAGAATGGGGCCTGATGTCTTCAACTAAATTTGTCGGGCTTGCCCTATCTTGTGCGATTGTCGCGCTGACGCTCGCCTCCATTACCAGCACCATGCAGACGAAGTTGATGAGCGACCGTCTCTCGAATATGTCACGCATCAATGTGGGTACCGCGCGTGGCGTCGTCAATCTGAGCGGCGTGGGGGAGGTCGTTGGGTGGCCGGCTAGTGCGGCGACGGTTGCAGACCGGATGAAAGCGGACCAATCTCATGAGGGGTTCGGCGGCCAGCCTGGTCTGGAACGTGAAGCAGGGCAATTGAAGGGTGCTATAGTCGAACGCGGTGAGACTGTCCAGAGCGAATCGTTGTACATCAAAGGTACTCAGGACAGTAAAGAAGTGGGGTTGCGTACCGATGACACCACCCAGCAGACAGGAAATATGCAAAGAGGTCCTAGAAACGACGGTGAACGTCGCGAGCCGATGCAGGCTAAGTGAGCCCTAATACTCACGCGTCACACTCGGACAGCATCGAGGGACATCCTCGCGAAGGCTAAAACTCGATGGATCCCAGCCGCACTGACTCCACACATTTCACACATAAACTACCGTCGGGACATCGAACCGTCGCTACTTGTGAGAATTAGGCAGTTGCAAGTATGGCTGTTTCTTCAGTTCCCACTCTTCGTTCGAATAACGAGGATAGCGATCTCCATGTCCAGGCGACTCTGGCCGTCATACGAACCTACCTCCATGAGCGATTCGAGGGGTTTGAGATGACGGAGCGATCAGAAGGCTATATGGGCCATTGGTTTGCCCTGGGTGAACTTGGACAGCGATATAAGCTGGCAGTCGCAAGTGCTCGATTGTCAGACCGTGAATACACGGCGGCTAAGATGAGGCAGGCACTCATCCATGACAGGGTTGCCGTACGAATGACCGATACACCCGGAAAAGACTTCTTCTGGGGATGGGGTTAGCGCACGCTTCATCGTCGGTTAGGGCTCTGGCCTTTCGATACCCCAACAGCACAGCAATATCCGCGGCTCCTTAGACGTGTTCATACCGCCGAGCGAAGTGTGCTAAATTTGTGATAAAGAGCATCGAAAATAATAGAATCGATAGAAGCAACTGAAACAGATAGAAAGCTGTACGACAGCGATTGATTAATTTATTAAAGCGAGAAACCAGGCAGAAAATCAGAGCATTAAGAAATTATCCCTTACGGCCTCATAACCCAAAGGTCGAAGGTTCAAATCCTTCCCCCGCAACCAAGAAGACTTAACTTTTTTCCACCCAATAATATTACGAGTCCTTCATAGCTACCTGCAAGGGAGGCTTCCAGGCAGCCTTCCTGGGTTGGCTTGAGCCAGATATCCCCCACCAACGTTCTGATCTGCTCCCTGGCCTGTGGCAGATGCTGTGAGGACAGGTCGCCAATCCCATCAAGGAAAGTCTCAGATGAGGCGGGACCTCCCACCATGTGCTTCGAGTGCTGCTCGTGGACGACTTGAGCCGTCTGTCACGCGATAGCCTGAAGACGAGGTCCGACGATTGTTCGGCGCCAATTCCGTACTCATTGCCAATGATTTCACAACGGCAGACCGACGTTCATTTTCAGTCACGCGGGAGGTAATATGGGAATCCGAAAACGCAACTGTCGCCGAAGTGAATGCCAAAGAAAAAGAGTTTATTTTGGCCTTGATCGAGAGGCCGACAATAAGGCCAGTCCAACTGAATTGGATTGGATTGTGGGCCTCGCTGTTCGGTAGCGGAATTCGGAACTAGCAGTATATTACGAACAGGATCAACCCTTGGATCGAGAGGAGCTGATCCAGAAATATCTCGCGGTTCAACTTCGGTACTCGTTCGAATTCATGAAACAAGACCTGGGAGTCGGAAAGACCACAGCACCAACTCCGGTTCAATGATCCTTTTGCCTTAGTTCGCATCCCTCCAATCAAGTGAAGCCTTGACACTTTCCTCACCGGTGGGCCTAGCCCTTGCACATTACCTCGGTTCCCTCTTAAAATACGCCTCCCTGCGAAGCTGCTATGCCCTTCATGCTTCGTCCCTACCGTCGCTTCCCCCTTGCAATGCGTCGTGGTGCTTGAGCTTTAAAACTCTGTTCTGATATACACGCCTTCTATGAGCATGCCTTTGTTGGGATCAGGTACACCGTACCGTATCTTAATCTTAGAATTCCTCTTCGTGACTGGATGTGTTGGGCTCATTGGCTGTGCTGCATCTCAGCCGATTGCACCGAATCCTACTGGGAAAGCCTTGCTGGGGAAAAGCAAACAAGACCTCGTTACTGTGCAGGCAACCCTCTTGAGGAAACGAAGACGGTCGAGGGAACAGTACTGGCCTACTACAAAGAAGCGTCCATGTTTGAGGAATCATTTGCTACCTCTAAGGCCAGTAGACCGGGAGCTCATCATGGGTGTTGGGCACGCCTCCTCATGGAGGAGGATCGCGTGGTGGGGGTAGAGTATCGGTCAGTGCAGCCGTCGGTTGATGCTTCGGATCACTGCGTGGAGATTTTTCGTACCTGTGTTCAATAAAGACTATGGAACACCGAGGCTTTTTAATATCGGCCGATCCGCAGCCGGTGCCGCCGTTGGACTGGCAGAAGAGGAAATAGCATGAGACATATGCCTATTACTTAGCGTTGGCGCGCTTGGACTCAGGCTGCGAAGCCCGCAGCGGCACGCGAATTGTGGGGCAAAATAAAGCAGGTTGCGGGTGCAGATGATGTTATAAGCTTCTCTTCAAGGGGGATTCGATGGCGCAGAAATCATCTAGTGTGTTCAGTTCGCACGCCTTTCTGGCATTGCCCGGGCCGGGCAAAACTACAAAGAAGTACTCCCCAAAACACGCGATTTTCTCACAAGGAGACAATGCAGACGCTGTCTACTATCTCCACGAAGGAAAGATCAAGTTGACGGTCGTATCTGCCCAAGGCAAGGAGGCCGTTGTTGCGATTTTAGGAAAGGAACACTTCTTTGGCGAGCAATGTCTCACAGGTCAAACAGTACGCACAACCACGGCCACGGTTTTAGAAGAAGCACGAATCCTCCGTATTACTCAGGGCAGGATGGTTCAGACTCTTCGGGATGAACCCACCTTCAGCGCGTTATTCTTAAAGTACGTCTTGTCTCACAGCCTGCGCGTGGAAGAAGATTTAGTGGATCAACTGTTTAATTCGAGTGAGAAACGGCTGGCGAGGGTGTTACTCCTATTGGCGAATTTCGGAAAGAAAGGTAAACCGCAACCAACCATTCCGCACGTGAATCAGGCCATGCTCGCGGAGATGATCGGTACGACGCGGCCTCGCGTCAATTTCTTTATGAACAAGTTCCGGAAATTGGGCTTTGTGGATTACAATGGTACATTAGTTGTGAATAGCTCCCTTCTGAGCATCGTGCTGCATGACTAGGTGAGGCTAATGTTGTGGCTAATTTGTGACAGACCTAACGTGTATGCTGCCGTAAGTTCCTCAATGGGTTCTTTTTGACCTCTCCGACAACTACCCTTGATCTAGAACAGAATCAAAGGCATACGGCTAGAGTTTAACAACCTTTTTGACACGCATCTTGATGATCAAGAGGGCTCGACCAAATTTTTCTGATTCTGGCGAGAGCAATCAAGTAGCTGGTTATTTCTAGCATTCCGTTTAATTTAGCCCACCTCATCCCACTTCAATCATCTTCATCTCCCTCAATCCTGCTGTTTCGACGGCCTAGCCTAATGGATCCATGCAGAATTCTCCCGAGCTGTCCCCTTTTGGACAGACAGAAGCCGAATTGGAAGCGCATAATACGCTGCTGTATAAAGTTGGGAGATCGTTTGGCCGTTTCAGAAAAATCCTGTTTCACGGGACCAATCCGCATTCTCGTGATCGACGACTTTTGGCCTTTCCGTCAGGCTCTCCACCAATTGTTGGATAGCTTCTCCGGCCTGACTGTCGTAGGTGAGGCCGAACGGTCACAGGCTATTTGACAGGAACTTATATCTGCCTCCAATGCGGAAATCAGGTGGTTAAAAGGATTGACTGACACCGCCAGATTGCCTGCCATTCTCATGGGGGATTGTGTATGCGCGCACTTCGGGTGACGATTCTGGATCTGGTGACCAAGGGGCCCACAAAATCCCTCTATACCCGCGTGATGAATCCCAATCTGGCGAGCATTATGCCGCAGGTCGTGGGAGTGTGGTGTGAGGAACTAGGCCATCAGGTGCGCTTTGTGT
>Ga0134122_10002055_pt1 | contig 14747 bp, 12 predicted proteins | sample KB302_FD_96461 | JGI IMG/M metagenome (GOLD analysis project Ga0134122, IMG submission 96461) | Terrestrial soil microbial communities without Nitrogen fertilizer from Kellogg Biological Station, Michigan, USA - KB3-0-2 | ecosystem: Environmental > Terrestrial > Soil > Unclassified ... | reverse complement strand
TTGGCCGCCGCCGGCAAGGCGGTGAAGACGAAGAGCAAGGGCTTCACGGACCTCCTCAGGGGCCTGGGCTCGAAAGAAAAGTGGCAGGAGCTGGCGCTGGAGCAGAACCCGCTGGGCCGCAAGGTGCTGTTCGACCAGGCGCGCAAGCAGCTCTTGAAGAAGACGCGCGGGAAGTACCCGGCGCAGGAGAAGGCGCTGGAGGCGATCCGCGTCGGCATGGAGAAGGGGATGGAGGAGGGGCTGAAGGCCGAGGCGCGCCTGTTCGGCGAGCTGGCGATGAGCGACGTCTCCAAGCGGCTGATCGAGATCTTCTTCGCCACCACCGCGCTCAAGAAGGACAACGGGGTGAAGGACCCGTCGGTGAAGGCGCGGGAGATCCGCAAGGTGGCGGTGCTGGGCGGCGGGTTGATGGGCGGCGGCATCGCCTTCGTCACCGCCAACAACATGGGCGCCGCGGTCCGCGTCAAGGACAAGGACGACGCGGCGGTGGGGCGCGCGCTCCAGCACGTGGGCGGCCTGTTCGACGAGCGGACCAAGCGGCGCTCCCTCACCGCGCGGGAGGCGGCGGCGAAGATGGCGCTGGTCACCGCCACCACGGACTACTCCGGCTTCAAGACCGCGGACCTGATCATCGAGGCGGTGTTCGAGGACCTGGCGCTCAAGCACCGGGTCATCAAGGAGACCGAAGCGGCGACGCGGCCGGACTGCATCTTCGCGTCCAACACCTCCTCCATCCCCATCACCAAGCTGGCGGCGGGTGCCGGCCGGCCGGAGCAGCTGATCGGGATGCACTACTTCTCCCCGGTCAACAAGATGCCGCTTCTGGAGATCATCACCCACAAGGGGACGGCGGACTGGGTCACCGCCACCTGCGTGGAGGTCGGCAAGCGGCAGGGGAAGACGGTCATCGTCGTCAACGACGGCGTGGGCTTCTACACCTCGCGCATCCTCGGGCCGTACATGAACGAGGCGGCGTTCCTCCTCTCCGAGGGCGCGGACATCGCGGAGCTGGACCGGGCGCTGGTGGACTTCGGCTTCCCGGTGGGGCCCATCACCCTCTTGGACGAGGTGGGCATCGACGTCGCGGGCAAGGTGGGGAAGATCATGGTCGAGGCGTTCGGCGACCGGATGACCCCGCCGGAGACGACCGCCAAGGTGCTCGCCGACGGCCGCATGGGCCGCAAGAACAAGAAGGGCTTCTACACCTACGACGGCGGCAAGAAGCGGGTGGACGAGTCCGTCTACGCGCTGCTCCCCTTCGGCAAGGACCGCAAGCACCTGGACAGGCAGGAGATGGCGGAGCGGTGCACGCTCCAGTTCCTCAACGAGGCGCTGCTGTGCCTGGGCGAGGGCATCCTCCGCAGCCCGCGCGACGGCGACATCGGCGCGGTGTTCGGGCTGGGCTTCCCGCCGTTCCTGGGCGGCCCGTTCCGCTCCATCGACGCGCAGGGCCCGGCCCGGGTGCTGGAGCGGATGGAGCACTGGCAGAAGAAGCTGGGGAACCGCTTCGCGCCCGCGCCCCTGCTGGTGGAGAAGGTGCGGGCGGGCAAGAAGATCTACGCCGAGTGAACTAAGGTGAGCGCCCCATGTTGGGCGAGCAGTTGGTAGGGGCCGGGCTCCTCCATCCAGACAAGCTGGCGGAAGCCAAGCTCCACCAGGAGCTCACGGGGAAGGACCTCGTGGAGGCCCTGCTCACCCTGAACCTGGTGCCCGAGCGCGACCTCTTGCGCGTGCTGGCCCAGCACCACCAGCTGCAGTACCTCACCACCGAGAAGATCAGGGATCTCAAGGTGACCGACGAGCTGCTGGACCAGGTGAAGGTCCGCGTCGCCGAGTCGATGGCGGTGATGCCCATCCGCCGCAACCCGGACGGGACGCTCTGGCTCCTGGGGAATGGGCCGATACCCGACGAGGTCGTGGAGCGGCTCAAGCGCGAGTGCGGCGCCAAGAAGGTGAACGTCATCCTCGCGAGGCCGGCCAGCATCCGCGCCGCCATCCGCCGCCACTACTACCGGGACCCAGACGCCTTCTCGCAGATGAACGACGTGGGGATGGACTTCGAGCCCGGGGCCACCCAGCCGGCGATGGCGGCGGTGGTGGTGCCGGAGGAGCAGACCCTGGCGCGCTCCGACCCGCGGGAGAACACCGACCCGCACCACCTGATGACGGCGGTGGCCACCTCGGTCACCACGGTGGCGCCGCCCGCGCCGCCCGCGTCGTCCAGGCGGGACGTCTCCGGCAGCTACACCATCGTCGAGGGTCCCACGGACCGGCAGCACGGCGTCACCCAGGCGGTGGTGCTGGGCGACGGCGACGGGGAGATCACCCGCAAGGTGAAGCTGGCGATCAGCGACGCCCAGCAGGCGCTGGAGCGGGAGAACCAGCGGCTGCGGGTGGCGCTCTCGCTCTCCGCGGCGATGGGGCAGATCCACAAGCTGGAGGACGTGGTCCGCGAGCTGCTGGTGGCGCTGCTGGACCTGCTCCCGGCGGACGGCGGAGCGCTGGCGCTCCTGGGCGAGCAGGGGAAGCCCATCCTGGTGGAGACGCTGCGGCGCGACACCGGCAGCGCGTTCCAGGTGTCGGCCACGCTGCTCGCCGCCGCGCTGGGCGCGAAGGTGCCGGTGGTGAGCGGCAACATCGCCGCGGACCCGAAGTGGCAGGCGGAGGCGACGCTGATCGCCCGCGGGGTGCGGTCGGTGATGATCGCCGCGCTGCGCTCGCGCGACGGCCGGCCCTGCGGCGCGCTGTACGCGGAGGCGCGGGACCAGAACGCCTTCGGGCCGGACGCGTCCGAGCAGCTGCGGATGGTGGCGCAGGTGGGCGGGGCGGCCATCGACCACGTGAACCTGGTGCTGCGGCTGGAGGCCCAGTCGCGGCTGCGCGCCGTCCACGAACGCTTCCTCCCCGGGCAGCGGGCGCTGGCGGCGTCCCTGGCGTCGCCGGCCTTCGACCTGCGGCCGCGGTCGGTGGACGGGACGTTCCTGGTGGTGCGGGTGACGCCGCCCCTGCGCCCGAGGAGCGGCGAGGCGGTGGCGCAGCTGTTCCAGCGGATGGAGGTGCACGTGGACTCGGTGAGCGCGCGGATCCACGCCCACGGCGGGCTGGTGGAGTCCGTCTCGCGCGGCGAGGTGAGCGCGCTGTTCGGCGGGCCGGAGAGCCACGACCACCACGCGGAGAGCGCGCTCAGCGCGGCGCTGGAGATCTTCTCGCTCACCGGGTCCGACGGTCGGACGCTGCCGTGCTCCATGGGGGTGGCCTCCGGGTCGATGCTGGCGGGCGGGGCGGGGCGGGGTGGGTTGATGCAGTACGCCGTGCTGGGAGAACCGGTGGAGCTGGCGCGCGTGCTGGCAGCGTCCGCCGCGTCACTCGACCTCCACGCGTCGGAAGCCGTCGAACAGACCGCCGCCGGGTTCCACAAGTGGGAGCCGCTCAAGGCGGGCGTGGCTCTGGGCGGGGAGTTGAGGCCCGCAGTCAAGCTGGTCTGGCGCTAGGAGGCGTCGCCGCCCGGTTGTTGCTGGGTTTCGGACGACTTCCTTCTCCAGCTGAAGAGGGGCGCATGTACAACGCGGCGCGCGTGGCGACGACGCCGCGATGATCGGCCTGGGCATCGTCGCCTATCGCAAGCCCGCCTGAGTCGTTCTCAGAGCCGGGTGCGCTTCTGCGCCGGCGCCGGGGCCTTCGGGTCCGGCGACTTCGCCGAGGCAGGCGCCTCGCAGTACGGCGTCGCCTTGTTCGGATGACAGTGCCGCAGCCCGTACTGGTGATGGCAGCCGCACTTGTCGGTCCGCTTCTCGTCGTGCGCCCGCGCGGGCGCCGCCACCAGCAGCCCCGCCCCCAGCAGAAGTCCCCACGCCCTCGCCATGTTCGTCCGCCCCCCGCTGCCGGAATGAGGTGGGGACGGCGCGGCACGGAGGCAATGGGAGCGGAGGACAGTGTCTGCGGCCCGACGTGAACGCGTGGGCTATCGTCGGCGAGTGCCCTCGGTCTTCCTGAGCCATTCGCAGAAGGACGCCAGGGTGGCGGCCAGCCTTCACGCCCGGCTGAAGTCGGAGGGGATCTTCAGCTGGCTGGACGAGGCGGAGCTGCGGCCGGGGGATTCGCTGATCGGGAAGATCCAGGCGGCGATCGCCGAGGTGGACTACGTCGCGGTCCTGCTGTCGCCGGCGGCGGTGGCGTCCCCCTGGGTGCAGAAGGAGGTGGAGGTCGCGCTCAACCAGGAGATCTCCGGGCGGCGGGTGAAGGTCGTCCCCATCCTCGTCGAGCCGTGCGCCGTCCCCGCGTTCCTCTCCGACAAGCTCTACGCGGACCTGACCCAGGACTTCGAAGCCGGGCTGAGCAAGCTGCTCCGGCGGCTGGTCCCGAACAAGGAGGGCGGCGACGTGCGGCGGAGCCACGCCGAACGCCTGCTCGCGCTCGGGTACGACCGGTGGAACGTGGCGGAGAAGGCCGACGAGAAGCTCCTGGCTCCGGCCGACCTGGAGGAGGTCGTGGGCCACGTCGAGCTGGCCTCGCTGGCGCCTCACGTCCTGACGTATCTCGTCCGGTCGGCGGTCCTCGCGTGCGCGGACAAGCCGGACCTCCGGGTGGGTCCACTGACCGGGCGCCTGGGCGCGATGTCCGTGGACGCGCTCCGCCTGGAGCTCCAGCCGCTGCTCCAGAGCGAGGAGCTGAAGGTCCGGCTCGGGGCGGTGCGCCTGCTGGCCATGGTGGATGGGGCCGGGGATCTGCTCCTGGAGGCCGCCGGACAGGAATCGGACCGTCGCATCCGCAACGAGCTGTTCGACTGGTTGGATCAGAAGGGCCGCCTGACCCCCGAGATCGCGCGCCGCATCCTCGACTCGAACGAGTCCGACTGGCGCATCGTCGCGCGCGCGCTCCGGTACGGCCATGGAGTCGCCGGGGCGCTGGTGGTCTCCGACGGGACGGAGCTCTCCTCCGAGATCGCCGCGCTGGTGCGGTCGGCCGGGTACCGGGCGGTGACCTTGCCCGGGTACCTCGTGCTCGACGATCTCCTGTACCTCCCGGCCCCGCTCTTCGCCTTCCAGTTGCTCGTGCTCGTGAGAGGTGAAGGATACAGCCGCGATCATGCCGCTCGGCTGTACGAGCTGGTGACGAGGTACGTCCAGCACGGTGGTGACGTCTTCGCGACGGCATGGGCGGCGTGGGAGGCCCACCCAACTCCGGCGCACCAGGGTGCCTTGCCCGTCGTGCTTCGGGAAGACGCATTCATCGAGGACGTGACCCGGACCGTGCGGCTGCCCACGGGCGCGGAGCTGAGCGTCACCGGTTCCTTCGAGCAGCTCGGGCTGCAGGAGGGCGCGGAAGCGTGGGCCACATTCACGGACGGAAGCCCATTCCTCGCCGTTCGCCGCCCGGGCACCGGGACGAGCGTGTACCTCAACATCTGCCAGCACTCGTGCCGCAGTACTCCTCCATCGCCCCTGCGTCAGGTCCCGGAGTTAACGGAGGTGGTAGGCGCCGCGCTCCAGTGGCTGCGGACGTCCCCTAGCCAAAGACCCAGTGCGCCACGGTGGTCTCCAGGTCCCGGTAGATGAGCAACACCGCGGTGACGTCGAACGCGGCGTGCGCGGCCATCACCGGCCAGAGGCTGCGGGTGTGCAGGTAGACGAGGCCGAAAGCGGAGCCGGTGAAGAACGCCTGCTCGGCGCCCGCCAGCCCCTGCTCCCGGAGGTGGAGGGAGCCGAAGAAGAGGGCGGTGGTGAGGACGATGGCGGCGCGGGCGAAGGGCGCCGGGCCGAGGAGCTTGCCCAGTCGTTCGAAGAGGAAGCCGCGGTACACCAGCTCCTCGCCTACCCCCGCCACCAGGATCACGGCGAGGAGCATCCCGGGGAGGGCGGCGGTGTTCCCGGCGAGGAAGTGGTACCGCTGGTTGACCGGGTCCGCGCCCAGCAGCGGCATCACCACCGCCTTCATCACGAGCTTGAACGCCGCGCCCCCGGCGATCCCGAGCACCAGGTCGCGGGCGAGGTGCTTCGGCCGGGTGAAGCCCAGGTCGCGCCACGGCGTCCTGGAGAGCCACGCCCAGAGGGGGACGAGGAGGGCGCCCAGCGGCGCGACCACCAGGTTCGCGCCCAGGACCAGGGCCCACGACAACATCCCCAGCGGCCCGAACCCGCGCAGGCGCGATGCCATGACGGACTGACGATCCAGTTCGGCGTCCATTGCTTGACAGCAGGGTAGTCCTCCCCGCCATAAGGCGCCCGTGCGCAGCTACGCCCGCTGGCTGGCGGTGGTGGTGGCGGTCGGGTGCGCCGCCGCCGTGGCGTGGGGCTACCACCGCCACCCGCCGCGCCCGCTCCGCGGCGACTTCCCGATGGCCACGCTGGTCACCGCGTGGTCCGGCTGGGACGGCGAGTGGTACGAGCGCATCGCCACCACCGGCTACTACTTCAAGGGCCCCGACGAGCAGAGCCCGGTGGCCTTCTTTCCCGCCTACCCGGTGGTCATCCACGCGCTCGACGCCATCGGCTTCAACCCCTGGCTCGCCGGCGCGCTGATCTCCCTCGCCTGCGGCCTCGGCGCGGCCGCGCTCTTCCTCCGCTGGGCCCGCCGCGTCTCCCCGGATCCGCCCGCCGCGGAGTGGGCCGCCGCGCTGCTCGTCGTCTACCCCTTCGCCTTCTACCTCTTCGGCGTCCTCTACTCGGACGGGCTGTTCCTGCTCCTCTCCATCGGCGCCTTCCTCTCGCTCGAAGAGGACCGCGTCGTCCTCGCCACGCTCCTGGGCGCGCTCGCCACCGCGACCCGCCCCGTGGCGCCGGCCCTGGTCGTCGGCCTCCTCGTCCGCCGCCAGGAGCTGCGCCGCCGCGCCGGTTCCCCGCCCACCCCGCTCGACGCGCTGCCGATCCTCTCCGTGCTGGGGATGGTCGCCTACGCCGCCTACCTCGGCCGCGCCTTCGGCGACCCGCTCGCCTTCGCCCACGTCCAGGGCGCGCCCGGCTGGGACCAGGCGCCGGGCCTGCACACCTGGCTCAAGGCGTCGTGGGTGCAGACGCTCTCCATCAGCATCTCCCCCCTCGTCCACCTCCGCCTCATCGGCCACGCGTACATCGCGTTGCTGTTCCTGGTCCTCGCCGTCCCCACGAAGAAGCTCCTCGGCTGGGGCTACGCGCTCTACGTGCTGGTGGCGATGGGCATGCCGGCGGTCTCCAGCAAGGACTTCATGGGGCTGGGCCGCTACGCGCTGGCCGCCTTCCCGGCGTTCCTCACCCTGGCGCTGCTGATGAAGGACCGCCCGCGGCTTCGCGCCGGGTGGATGGCCGCCAGCGCGGGGGCGTTGCTCATGCTCGCGTACGCGTTCGGCGCGGGCGGGTACGTCTCGTGACGCGTCAGCTCCGGAGCGGCCGCAGCAGCGCGCCCAGCTTCGCCAGCAGGTAGTCCCGGTCGAGCGGCTTGGACACCACGCCGGAGGACCCGAACGCCCGCGCCCGGTTGAACGCGTCGAGCGAGGTGGAGGTCGTCATCACCACCACCGGCATCTTCGAGGTGCGCGTGTCCGAACGGATGGCGCGCAGGAGTTGGATGCCGTCCATCATCGGCATCTCGATGTCCGTGATGACCGCGTCCGGCCGGTCCGCGAACACCTTCTTCAGCGCCTCCACGCCGTTGTGGGCGAAGGCGCAGCGGTAGTCCGGCTCGAGGAGCTTGGCCACGTCCTCCCGCGCCGCGGGCGAGTCGTCCACGATCAGGACCAGCGGGTGCGTCTGGGGAGCCGGGGCGCTCATGAAGGCGGCGGACCATACATGCGGGACGAACTGAGATAAAGGCGCCTTCCGTCATGGACGCCCCGCTCCAGGTCTACCGGGTCCTCCCGTGGCGCGAGCGCGCCTTCGTCCGCGCCCGCTGGGGATCCGCGCCGCTCCACCGGATGGCGGCGCTGGCCCCGGCCGAGGGATCCATCGCCGACGTCGGCTGCGGCCACGGCGTCCTCTCCGCGGCGCTGGCGGTGGGGCACCCAGGGCGGCGCGTCCTGGGCATCGACCCGGACGAGCAGAAGATCGCCCTGGCGCGCCGGGCGCTGGCCTCGCTGCCCAACGTGGAGCTCCGCGCCGGCACCGCCGACTCGCTCCTCCCCGAACGGGAGTCCACCTTCGACGCGGTCACCGTCGCCGACGTCCTCTACCTGTTCCCGCTGTCTGGGTACCCCGCGTTCCTCGGCACCTGCCGCCGCCTCCTCAAGCCGGGCGGCAAGCTCCTGCTCAAGGAGGCGGAGGCGAACCGCTCCTGGAAGTACTGGAAGTGCGTCGCGCAGGAGGCGGTGATGGTGCGGCTGCTGCGCAAGACGCGCTCCAGTGGAGGGATGGGGTTCATCCCCCGCGAGGCGCTCGCCGGCGAGCTGGAGCGCGCGGGCTTCCGGGTGGAATCGGTGGAGGACGTGTCGCGCGGCTACAGCACGCCGCACGTCCTGTTCATCGCGGTCAAAGGCTGAAGAGCGCGCCGTACGTGGTCAGCTCGATTCCCCGTTCGACGACCTTGCGCCGCACCGCCTCCGACACGAGCGCGCCCAGCTCACGCTCCCATCCGTACCGCCACGCCGGATCCTCCGGCACCGTCCCCGGCTCCCGCCCCGGATGGCAGATCAGCTCGAAGTCTCCCTCCGGCAGCGCGTCCAGCACCTCCAGCAACGCGCGCTCATCCAGCGCCCCCGACCTCGACAACCCCACCAACTCCAGCGCCCGCGCCGGCCGCCTCGCCCCCATCGCCAGCGCCCCCAGCAGCGCCGCCTTCACGCTCCCGAACCTCGGCCGCTCCACCGGCCACCGCACCGGCAACCTCGCCTCGTCCGCGATCTCCCGCACCACCCTCGCCAACCCCGGCAGCGCGTGCACGTGCTGGTGCGCGTCCAGGTGATCCACCTCCGCCCCCAGCTCCCTCGCCCTCTCGATCTGCGCCGCCAGTTCCTCCCGCACCTCCGCCAGCCGCACCCTCCCCAGCGCCCACGCCTTCACCAACGCCGCCCACCCGGCCCGGAACACCCCGCCCGGCGCGAGCGACCGCACCTTCTCCACCGGCAGCACCGGCGGGAGCGCCGTCACCAGGCACAGGTGCACCCCGACCCGCACCCCCGCCGCCTGCGCCGCGCGCACGGCCGCCTCCGCGCTCCTCCCCGTGACCAGCACCGACGCCGAGGTCAGGATCCCCCGCTTCCGCGCCTCCAGGATCCCCTCATCGATCCGCGGATGCAGCCCCAGGTCGTCCGCATTGACGACGAGTCGTCGCCGCACCGCCGTCACCTCGTCGTCACGCCGACTGCCGCGACCTCAGCGCCGACACCGACGGCGGCAACCGCACCGGCTGCTGCGGTTCCCTCGGGTTCTTCACCTCCGCGTACAGCCCCGCCAGCTCCCGGACCATCTTCGCGATCACCGACGGCGAGGCCAGCGTGGACACCCCGCGCGTCCGCGGGAAGTAATCCACCCCCATCTGGAACACCCGGAACCCGCGCTTGATCGCCTTCACCACCAGCTCCGCGTCGATGAACGACCCCTGGCTCTTCAGCTCGATCGCCTCCAGCACCCGCCGGTGGATCACCTTGAAGCTGAAGTTGACGTCCTTCACCGCCACCCCGAACAGGTTGCGGATCAACGAGTTGTAGACGAAGGAGTACAGGATCCGCTTCGCGCCCTCGCTCGTCCGGTCGAACCGGAAGGCGCAGATCATGTCCGCCTCCAGGTAGGACATCAGGTGCAGCGCGCGCTCCAGCTCCTCCAGGTCCCACGGCAGGTCGATGTCCGAATACACCACCACGTCCTTGGTGGACGCCGACAGCCCCGTCCGCATCGCCCCGCCCAGCTTCAGGTTCACCGGATGGCTGATCACCCGCACCTGCTTGTGCCGCGCCGCCAGCCCCTCGGCGATCTCCTGCGTCCGGTCGGTGGACGCGTCGTTGACGACGATGATCTCCCAGTCGTCCGTCAGCCGCTGGAGCACCTCCACGGCCCTGGAAACCGCCCGCTCCACGTAATCCTCCTCGTTCCACGCCGGAAAGAAGAGGCTGAGGCTGGGTCGCTTGGCCATGGCCGGCGGAGTACCATATTTCCCGCGATGTTCGGGCAACGGCTGGTGTTGATCCTCGAGCACCCCTCGAAGCTGCCGGCGCTGGAGTCGCTGGCCCGCTCCGAGGGGGCCGACGTCCTCTTCGCCCCCGACGGCGCCGAGGGCCTCAAGGTCGCCTGCAACCACGAGGTGGACCTGGTCCTCGCCGCCGCCGACGTCCCGGGCATGGACGGGCTGCAGGTCCTCAAGAAGCTGCGCGACCTCGACCACCGCCGCTACGTCCCGGTGGTCATCGTCCTCGACGGCCAGGACCCGGCGCAGAAGCTGGAGGCGCTGCGCCTGGGCGCCGACGACGTCATCGCCCGGCCCTGGGACGAGCAGGAGGTCCGCGCCCGCATCGCCCGCGCCCTCCTCGCCAAGCAGCGCTTCGACGAGGTGCTGGAGGAGAGCGCCCGGCTCCACCGGCTCTCCGTCACCGACGGGCTCACCTCCATCTACAACCACCGCTACTTCCAGGACCGCCTCCGCGAGGAGTTCCGCCGCGCCCAGCGCTACGACGACCCGCTGGCGCTGCTCCTCCTCGACCTCGACCACTTCAAGGACATCAACGAGGCCCACGGCCACGAGGTGGGGGACGAGGTGCTCCGCGACCTGGCCACCGCCCTCCGCAAGTCCGTCCGCGAGACCGACATCGTCGCCCGCTACGGCGGCGAGGAGTTCGCCATCCTCCTCCCCAAGACCCACCTCGCCGGCGCCCTCACCGTCGCCGAACGCGTGTGGAGGGAGGTGGGCGCGCTCCGGCTGGGCCCCGGCCAGAAGCTCCGGATCACCGCCAGCCTGGGCGTGAGCGGCTACCCCGCGCGCTCGGTCATCTCCGCCGACCGCCTCCTCCGCACCGCGGACGAGGCCCTCTACCGCGCCAAGCACGAGGGCCGGAACAAGATCTGCCTCTACCAGCAGACCCCGCTCCCGTCCGATCCCGCCTCCACCGCCCGCGCGGGATGATGGGTCGCCAGCGACCCGTAGCCGACGAGAGGGGTCACATCCGACCCATCAGTCATCAGGGCCCCCGGGGAGTGCCACACCAAGTTACGGGCGGTTGCGCCAATGAATAGCCTGGCTGTTGCTTTGCACTGGGTGGTGTTGGCCCGAGTCCTGGGCCGCCCGCCATGGAAGCGCTCCAGATGACTCCGACGCCGTTTCCCGGTGGCGCTCCCCAGGGGCGGCTGCTGCTGGTGGACGACGAGGAGAACATCCTCCGGTCGCTCCGGCGGGCGCTGCGGCGGGGGAACTGGGAGATCGAGACGGCCCCGGACGCGATCCGCGGGCTGGAGCTTCTGGCCTCCTTCCAGCCGCAGGTCGTCGTCTCGGACTTCCGGATGCCGGGGATGAACGGGGTGGAGTTCCTCACCCGCGTGAAGGACCTGTCGCGGCGGACGCAGCGGATCCTCCTCACCGGTCAGGCGGACCAGCGGGCGATCGAGGACGCCATCAACACCTCGGAGATCTTCCGCTTCATCGCCAAGCCGTGGAACGACCAGGCGCTGCTGCTCACGGTGCACAGCGCCTTCGAGCAGGCGGAGCTGCTGGCGGAGAACGAGCGGCTGGTCGCGCTCAGCCGCGCCCAGAACGACGAGCTGCGCGCGCTCAACCACGCGCTCGAGGGGAGGGTGGAGCAGCGCACGCGGATGCTGGCCATCGCCAAGCGCGAGTGGGAGAAGGCGTTCGACTCCATCGACACCCCGCTGGCGCTGATCCGCCTCGACCGCGGCGTCCAGCGCGCCAACCTGGCCTACGCGCGGGTGGCGGGGCGGGCGATCACCGAGGTCTCCGCCGGCCCGCGCTGCCACGAGTACCTCTTCGGCCGGTCCACGCCCTGCGACGGCTGCCCGCTGGAGGACGCCGCCTCCGCCAACGTGGACAAGCACGCGGAGATCGTCCACGGGCCCCGGACCTACGCGCTCTCCGTGTACCCCATGCCCGAGGAGGGCGAGGCGGTCTGCACCTACCGCGACGTCACCCAGGAGCGGGAGCTCACCCGCCGGATGGTGGAGACGGAGAAGATGGCCGCGGTGGGCCAGCTCGCCGGAGGGGTGGCGCACGAGATCAACAACCCGCTGGGCGGGATCCTCGCCTTCGCGCAGCTGATGAAGCGCGACCCGGGGCGCACCGAAGCGGACCTGGAGTCGCTGGACCTGATCGAGGAGAGCGCGATTCGCTGCAAGCGGATCGTGGAGTCCCTCCTCCGCTTCTCGCGCCACAGCCGCGTGGAGGACCTCCGCCCGTTCGACCTGACGCGCTGCGTGGAGGACGCCGTCTACCTGTTCAAGGCCCAGCTCAAGCAGGCGCCCAAGGCGAAGCTGGAGCTGAAGCTGGCCCAGCGCCTGCCCCAGGTCCACGGGGATCCGTCGCAGCTGGCGCAGGTGGTGCTCAACCTGCTCCAGAACTCGCTCCAGGCGCTGCCCGGCCAGGACGGCACCATCACCGTGGAGACGGGGGAGGCGAACTACCGCTGCTACTTCCGGGTGACCGACACCGGCTGCGGCATCAAGCCGGAGCACCTCCCCCACGTCTTCGAACCCTCCTTCACCACCAAGCCCCCGGGCCAGGGCACCGGCCTGGGCCTGGCCATCGCCTACCGCATCGTCGAGGACCACGGCGGCACGTTCGACGTGGAGTCCACCCCGGGCCACGGCGCCACCTTCACGGTGCTGCTCCCGATCCCACAGATGTCCTGGCCGTCAAACCCTTCCAAAGCGCAGTTCCCGTAGCGAGGTACGCCCTGTGACCGCCACCCTCAACATCCAGTCCGCCGCCGACAGCAACCAACTCGCCGCCAAGCGACCCAACAAGATCCTGGTGGTCGACGACGACCGGGTCGTCCTCCGGGCGGTGACGCAGATCCTGGAGCGGGCCGGCTACCACGTGGTCGCCATCGACGACGCGGTGGAGGCGCTCACCGCGTGCAAGGACCCCTCCATCGACGCCGCGGTGCTGGACATCAAGATGCCCAACCTCTCCGGGATGGACCTGCTCAAGGCCATCAAGGCGGACCGCCCGGAGGTGGAGGTGATCATGATGACCGCCTTCGCCACCGTGGACACCGCGGTGGAGGCGGTGAAGGCGGGCGCCTACGACTACCTGACCAAGCCGTTCGACGACATCGACGAGGTCAGCCTCACCGTCGCCAAGGCGGTGGAGCGCAAGGCGCTCAAGGACCGCACCCGCGTCCTGGAGGAGGCGCTGTCCGCCAAGAGCCAGTTCGAGGACATGATCGGCCAGTCGGCGCAGATGCGGTCGGTGTTCAAGCTGGTGGAGACGGTGAGCTACTCCTCGGCCACCGTGCTCATCCAGGGCGAGAGCGGCACCGGCAAGGAGCTGGTGGCGCGCGCCATCCACTTCCGCAGCCCGCGCAAGGACAAGCCGTTCGTGGCGCTGAACTGCTCGGCGCTGAGCGAGACGCTGCTGGAGTCCGAGCTGTTCGGCCACGTGAAGGGCGCCTTCACCGGGGCCACCGCCAACAAGAAGGGCCTGTTCGAGGCGGCGGACGGCGGCACCATCTTCCTCGACGAGATCGGCGACGTGCCCGCCGCCACCCAGGTCCGACTGCTGCGCGTGCTGCAGGAGAACGAGGTGAGGCGGGTGGGCGCCAACGAGTCGATCAAGGTGGACGTGCGCGTCATCGCCGCCAGCAACGTCGACCTGGCCCGCGCCAAGGAGCAGGGGAGGTTCCGCGAGGACCTCTACTACCGGCTCAACGTCATCACCGTGAGCCTGCCGCCCTTGCGCGACCGGCCGGAGGACATCCCGCTGCTCGCCATGCACTTCCTCAAGGTGTACGCCGGCAAGGCGGGCAAGAAGATCACCGGCATCAGCCCGGCGGCGCTGGAGGCGCTCACCGTCAACCGCTGGACCGGCAACGTGCGCGAGCTGGAGAACGCCATCGAGCGGGCGGTGGTGCTCACCGCCGGCGAGACCATCGACATGGGCGACCTGCCGCCCGGCTTCCGGGAGGCGTCCAAGGGCGGCGGCGAGGGGATGGAGATCTTCTCGCTGGCGCACCTGCCGTACGCCCAGGCCAAGCGGCTGGCGATGCGCGCCTTCGAGCGCCGCTATCTCTCCGCGCTGCTGGAGAAGAACAACAACAACGTCTCCAGCGCGGCGCGCGCCGCGGGCGTGGACCGCTCCAACTTCCGCCGCCTCCTCAAGCAGTACGAGGTCGGCCGGCACCGGAACGGCGCCACCGCCCCCGAGCCCGCCGAGGCCGAGGACGCCGAGACCTCGGGGGAGCTGGGCGGGGACGAGCTGGAGGCGTAGCGCGGGGCTTTCAGCCCTCGCTTCCGGGCTCGCGGGAGGCGGCGCGGCGCGCCTCCAGCGCCGCCAGGCGGTCCGACAGCTCCGCCTCGAAGCCGCTCCGGGAGGGGGCGTAGAGCTTCTTCCCCGAGAGCTCCGTGGGGAGGTACGCCTCCGGCACGTAGTGGCCCTCGAAGTCGTGGGGGTACTTGTAGCCGGCGCCGTAGCCCAGCGACTTCATCAGCTTGGTGGGCGCGTTGCGCAGGTGCATGGGCACCGGGAGCGGGCCGCCCTCCACCACCGCCTCGCGCGCGCTCGCGTAGGCGCGGAGCACGGTGTTCGCCTTGGGCGCCATGGCCAGGTAGGTCACCGCCTGGGTCAGCGGGAGCGTCCCCTCCGGCAGGCCGATGAGCTGGAAGGCGTTCAGCGCGTCCACCGCC
>Ga0134122_10002054_pt1 | contig 14749 bp, 19 predicted proteins | sample KB302_FD_96461 | JGI IMG/M metagenome (GOLD analysis project Ga0134122, IMG submission 96461) | Terrestrial soil microbial communities without Nitrogen fertilizer from Kellogg Biological Station, Michigan, USA - KB3-0-2 | ecosystem: Environmental > Terrestrial > Soil > Unclassified ... | reverse complement strand
CTGTTCATGGACGTCGACCGCTTCAAGCAGATCAACGACACCCTGGGCCACGCCGCGGGCGACCGCAGCCTGCGCGTGATCGGCGAGCGCATTTCGGCCTGCGTGCGGGAAAGCGACATCGTCGCGCGCCTCGGCGGCGACGAGTTCGTGGCACTGATCGAGAACCTCGGCGCGCCCGCCGGGCTGCACGAGCTGGCGCAGAAGATCATCGCCGCGATGGCGCAGCCGCTGCAGCTCGAGCACGGCGAGCTGATCCTTTCGGTGAGCATCGGCGTGGCGGTGTGGCCCAAGGACGGGCGCGACGCGCCGACCCTGATGCGCAACGCGGACACCGCGCTCTACCGTGCCAAGAACCAGGGCCGCAACCGGTTCAGCTTCTACGCCCGTCAGGCAGACCTGCCGGCCGAGGCAAGCGCCGGAAGCTAGAACCGGAAACAAAAAGGGCGCGGCCCGGAAGCCGCGCCCATCCTGAAAAGAACAGAGGCTCTATAGCGCGTCGACCTGTGCCCACGTGAGATTGGCGGTGTCGGTGGGCGACGCGTCGGCGGCATTCGCGTACACGTCCACTCTTACGCCGACGACCGGGCTGGAGATCACGGTCAGCACGATCTTCCCGGGCGATGTCGGCGAGGTGATGGTGACCGCCCCGGAGCCCGGATGCGGAGCTCCCTGCGGCTGGTTCACGATGGCCGGCGAGATGACCACTGTGACTGAGCCGCCGATAATCGTGCTCGCGTAGGTGTAGCCTCCGGAGATCGTCGTCCTCCCCAGCGTGTCGTTGTCGTCGACAGACACGCTGAAGTTGGACAGGCGTTCGCGGGCCGTGCCGTTCGCGGTAAGAAGGCTCGCGCCGCTCATCGATAGCTGCACCCGGTTCGGCACACCCGGCTGCACGCCGCCGTTGGCTGCGAGTTCCATGTTTCCGGAGAAGGCTGCCGTGAAAGTGAACGAGCCTTGCGTGACGACGCTCGAGGCAGGCGCCGTAGCCACGACCGACAGATCGATGGTGAAAGTCGCCGTGACAGTAATGGCATAGGGACTACCTACGGTCGAGCCCAGGCTTTGAGTTACGCCGACATTCGAAGACGAGATGGTGCCGTGCAGGACAGTCCCGCCCTCGTTGCAGTTGACGAAGACCTCGGTTGCGCTGAGGTTCGCATCGTCAAAGGCAACGGTCAGCGTTCCACCCCCACTGCAGGGTTGCGTAGCCACCTGCACCGCACTGGTCACGGAGCCCTGGTGGTCCTTGAGCTTTTCCGCGTGGCGGCGAACGATCGCGGCAAGAGTCTCGCGCGTGGCTTGCGTGCCGCTGTTGTCGACTTGGCCTACCAGCCCCGAAGCCGTCGAAGCGCTGCTCAACGCCCCACTGGACGACTGGAAGGCGTTTACGGCGATGCTCTGATCGGTCGTCGACGTCACGCCTCCGGCCGTGGTGATCGCGACCGGCGTCGTCGGCGGCGGCGCAATCGCCGAGTTGGTTGCGGTCGGAATGCCGCCGCTCCCGCCGCCCCCGCCGCCCCCACCGCTTCCGCCGCAGGCAGCCAGACCGAAGATCAGCAGCGTCGTTAGCAACCTGAACAACCAAGTCCGCTTCGTCATTGTTCTCCCTCCCGAATAAGTGCTCGCTCGCCGCCAAGCGAACGGCACGCTGGACTTTCCCGCGGGGATACTAGTGGAAACCGGCGTAGGACACTGTGACCAAAGCCATATGACGCCGCGACCGAAGCGTCCAATTCCGGTCGCGCGTGCCTGCTTGTTCACGAACCAGGGCAGAGGGATAAGACGTCGATCACGACGTCGCCCTGCGGCCGGGATCGTTCAGGACGCACACCGCGTATTCGCGTCGGTTCATGCCCGGCGGCTTGCCGCGACGACTGTGACAGCAAAATCGCGGAGCTGCCGTAATCCGTTCAGCTAATCCGGCCCGCGCAAGCCCGGTTCTTCGGCGACTTTTTCGCCGTCGCGCCACCGCTGCCTGATCTCTCCGGACGCGGTTGTCAAAGCGCCGGGGCCGTGTTTCCTGCCGTCCTTGAATGTCCCGCGGTATTTCATTCCGTCGGCATAGGTATAGGCCCCCTCGCCGTTCATCCGATCGTTCCTGAAGTAACCGACGTAGGCGTCGCCGTTGGACCAGGTATAGGTGCCTTCGCCGCTCAATTCGTTGTTTTCCAGCGCGCCCACATATCGGTCGCCGCTTGCCCGGTCGAGGCGTCCCGCCCCGTCCATCCGGTTGGCCTTGAAGCGCCCGATATAGACATCGCCGTTGGGCCAGGTATAGGTTCCCTCACCGTGGAAAGAACCGGACTGGAATTGTCCGACGTATCGGGCGCCATCGGCGTCGACGTAGGTCCCTTCGCCATCGTAGACGTTGTCCTTGAATTGCCCGGAGTAGCTTGTGCCGTCGGCATAGACCACCTTGCCAGTTCCGTTGCGGCGTCCGTTCAGGAAGCGGCCAGCATAGCGCACGCCGTTGCCCCAGTCATACTCGCCTTCGCCGGAAAAGTGTCCATCCGCGAACATGCCGGAGTAGCTGCGGCGCCCGTCCACGCTTCGCGCGCGGCCCAGGCCGTACGCATATCCGTTCCTGCATCCGCCGCTGATGTAGACCCATTCCACGACATTCTTCCTGACCTTGCACGATTGGGCCGGCGCAGGCGGCACCGTCGGCGGTGGGATTGCAGCGGGCTGATCCGCGACAGGCGGTCTCGCGGGTCGCACCCGCGGCTGCGCCGTCGCCTGCGTCGTCTGGATCGCGGGCGCATCGGCAACCGCCACCGCCGGTGCTTTCACCTTGGCTTTCGCGACCGGCGGAGGCTGCACGGGCAGCGCAACCTGTGCGGGTTGCTCGGCGCGCTGCGCCGGCCCGCCGCCGCCCGCGCAGCCGACGAGCAGGAAAGCAGACGTCCCGAGAGGGCCTATCAACCTGCGCATTGCGATCATTCGGGGGGCTGAACAGGCGCAGAAGGGGCGCTGGCGGCAACCGGCTTCCTGATAGCCGTCTCCTTGCGCGGCGGCGCCTTCGCCGGCGGTTCCGCTACGGAAGATCGTGCCGCTTGAGGCACAGCGGCGACAGCTTCCACAGGTCCCGGCGGCTGACGGCTGCTCCAGACCAGCAAACCGGTTGCGACCACCAGCAGCGCCACGACGACAGCCGCGATCCCATGGCTGCGTTTGCGGGGCCCGCGCTCGTCGAGCGCGAGTGCGGGCGCCGCAGTTTCCACACGCGGAGGCGGTGCCACGTGCGCAGGCGGTGTCTCGGTTGAGGACGGTGCCAAAGCCTGCGCTTCCACTGCGTGCACCGGACGCGCTGCGTCGCTGCTCGGCTGAGGCGCCTCCGGCGCCGGGTCAACACGAGGCGCTTGCGGCTGCGTGCCGACACGCTCCTCACTGGCTACCTTCGGAGCGACCGGCGCATCACCCTGCGCCGCCACTGGCGGCGGCAGTTCGATCGGGGCGAGTGGGGGTTTCGCGGGGTCGCGACGCGGCGCGCCAGCTGCGTACACGCTCTTGCCCACGGCGATCTCGCGTATGCGCAGGGTGGTGTAGCTTTGCACGTCGTCGATGGTCATTTGATAGTGGTTGCGGCGCTTCTTCCTGAAGCTGACGATCTTTTCGCCGCGACCCTCTTCGATCACCTCCGCTACCACGCGCGCGTCGGCCACGGTCGGAGAGCCGACGGTGACGTCCTGCCCGGTCTCGATCAAACAGACCTCGCGGATCTCAACCGTGGCGCCCGGCGCGGCCGCGAGCTTTTCAACCCTCACGACATCGCCCGGCGCGACGCGATATTCTTTGCCGCCGGTCTTCATCACCGCGTAGATCGTCATCCAGACCGTCCTTTCTTATTGACGTGCATAAATGCACATCGGAGGCGTTACGGCGGTAGAGCGGCAAAGATAACCCGCGGGTCGCGTGGAGTCGTGTGCATCCCGCACGTGAAAGTAGGCTACCGCCACGCCACCTTCAAACCGAAAACCCCGGGCTCGACAGAGTGCCGGGGGTTTTTGTTTGGTGGCGCGTTATCGAGACGGCGCGCCTACTTTTGCTTCAGAGCGATGACTGACACTCCCGCGGCGACGAAAGCACCCCGGCGCCGACCTCCTGCGCGACCCGCTCGTGAACGGCTTGATCGCATATCGCGCGTCAAGCCGACGATGGAATACGAGCTGCAGACCGTGGTGGAGAAGGCCGGCGACGCCGTTGGCATCGTCTTCGGCTCGCGGCAGGAACGCCGCGGCGAGGCACTGGTACAGTGACCTTCTATCAGGACTATTGGGATGGTTGGTGGCGTTCCGAAATCCCATGCCGCGCGGAAACTTAAACTCCATCGGAGGGCGATTCGGAGGCCGCACAGTGAGAACCATCTCGCGGGCCTCGAACGTGACGGAGATGAGCCCGCTCTCCTCTTTGCCTACAAGAAGGCTCCAAAGGCGTCCGCGCGGAGGTGATGTTCTGCGAGTAGCCTTCTCCGAGGACCGCTTGCGCGCACGAAGCACGGCTTCAATGCGCATGGGATCATCGTCGACGAACTCCACTTGCGGCAGGTGAACGCCACGGCCGTGATCTTCGCGCACAATCCTGCTGGACATTTCCGCGAGTGCGTCGGTCAGCACAGCGCGCTCTACGAGGTTGCAGTCTTAGCATGGCGCCCCTTTTATTTTTGTCTGAGCGCCCGGCAGCGCGCCATATTTTCTGTCAGGCCCTTCGGGACCTACGCGCGCACCGCGAGCGCCCCGTTCTCGAGCCTGCTTAGGACCGCACCAGCGGCCAGAGCATGACGAAGTAGATCAGGGCGGCGAGAACGATGGGCGTGGGGTTGTAGGTCAGGCTCTGCGCCTGGCGCGCCTGGAAGAGGAGCTCGGGCATGGCGACGACGCTGAGCGCTTCAAATCAGAAAAAGAACTATGACTGGTCGCGGCGATAAGGCGGCAGCGTGGTGAGCCGCGGGTCGTCCACCGGGCCGCCGACGGTGAAGTGGTAGAGCGACTGGAATTCCAGATCGCGGAAGCCGAACACCTGGTGGACCGGGTCGTCGAAGAAGCAGCCGATGCCGGTCGAGCGCACGCCGGCCGCTTCGGCCTCGAGGTAGAGCACTTGTCCGATGAGGCCGGTCTCCCAGAAGAGGCGCCGGTAGAACCACGGCCCGCTCTCGACCAGCGCCGCCCGGTACTCGGCGAGCATGCCAAGCGAGAAGGCGCCGTCGCCGGCGATGTCCTGGCGGCAGCTCACCTGGGTCGCGAGCACCCGGGCGTCGCCACGCTCGAGGAGAAAGAGCGGCAGGTCCGCCGGGCAGCCCAGCGGCGTTTGCCACAAGAAATGGGCGTGCATCGCGCCTTTCAGCTTCTCCACCTTGGCCGGATCGCGCGCAAGCGCATACAGGCCGGGCTCAACGCCGTCGACGCGATGCACAAACAGGCCACAATGAACCGCCGGCGCCCAGGGGATCGCGTCCCAGGGCATCGGGCGCTCCGCCACCGGCCGCCCCGCGCCCGGCATGACGCGCCCGAGCATGCGGTAGAAGCGCTCGGCCGGGATCGAGGTGCTTGCGTCGCAGGCGAGGAGGCTGCGCCGCTGGCGAATGATCTGTCCCGAGGAGATCACGGCTTTCGCGACGCGGCCGAGACGGTATCGATGATCTCCCAGGGCACGGGGTCGTCCCTGGAGAGCCGGTTCGCCTTTCCGTACCAGCTCTGTCTTTTCAGCTCCTGCACCGCCTCTACGTCGAGGTTTGAAGCGCTGCTTACGGCTTCGCCCGGCCATACCGCCATCACCAGCTCGGCGTGCTCCCGCTCGGCGCCCTCGAAGTCGGCGCCGCGGTCGAGACCCAGCAGCGCCGCGATGGTCTCGTCGGCCACCTCCTCCAGCACCCGTGCCGACCAGCCGAGCGTGGCGGCCGCGATGCGCAGGGTGCCGATGGCGTGGCCGGCGTCGTGCTGGCAGTAGCGGAAGGCGCGCTCGCCGTACTTCCAGGCCTCGCGCCAGTAGACCGAGGAAAGGCCGATCAGGAACGCTTCCGGGGGAAGATTCCCCATCATTTGGGAGAACAGGGCAGGCGGGCAGGCGGCGCGGCGCTCGAGGCCATGCTCCTTGGGCGCGTAGTGGAAAAGTCCCGCCGATTCGCCCAACTCGCGAATGGAATTCATGAATACATATCCCTCGGTGGGATGCAGGTTGCCGCTCGACGGGTTCACGCGCAGCGCCCAGCGCGTGCCGTGGGCCTGCTTCCACGCCGAGAGCGCTAGCGCATGCTCGAGCAGGCGCGACAGCGCGCGCAGGTCCACCGGCGCGCTCGCCACCGCGCCCGGCTGGTACAGGCTTTCGTATGCCGGTGCCTGCGGCTCCTCGTCCGGCCCGAGCAGCGGCAGCCGCGTGAGCGGCGCGCCCTCGAAGCGCCGGAAGGGATCGGGCTGGTTCGCCCAGTCGAGCTGCCCCGGGCCGGGCGCGAAGCGGGCGAAATGGTGCTTGGTGCGCTCGTGGTAGCGCATGACTTCTTCAAGAAAGCGGGCACCTTGAGGAGACAAGGGCGTAGCCGGGCACTCCTACGGAGCCTGGCGCGTGAGGTGCCAGCCGGCGCAATTGCGGCAGCGGTAGGCGGCGAGCGGGCGCTTCTTGCTGAGGCAGCTGCGCTCTTTGTATGCCGGCGCGGCTGCCGCGCTCTGTATCGGCTCAAGCATTCATACGCGCCCGGTTCTCGAGCCGGCTTAGCAGCCGCACCAGAGGCCAGAGCATCACGAAGTAGATCAGGGCGGCGAGAACGATAGGCGTGGGATTATAGGTCAGGCTCTGCGCCTGGCGCGCCTGGAAGAGGAGCTCGGGCATGGCGACGACGCTGCCGAGGGCGGTGAGCTTGATGCAGACGCAGGCGGAGCCGCCCAGCTCCAGCCCGGCGAACGGCAGGCCGGCATAGAGGAAGATCAGGAGCACCAGCGGCGGGAAGGCGCGGAAGAAATCGACCCAGGCCATCAGGGGCCAGCGCACCCAGGGCTTGCGGACGCTCGCGAACATTGCGGCCTTCGCGGTTCGCCCTCAGCCTTGACATCTCTTTCCGAGGCGCCTAGCCTCATTTTCCCCTGTTGCGGCCCTCCAGGAAGGGATCGATGCCCTCGCATCGATCTGGCGCCCAGCACTTCTGACCGCGTGTTATCGGAAACCTCTATAGGAGGATGCGATGATGCGGCACCGGTTTCATTTCATATCTCTCGCAGTGGTCATGCTCTTCGGTTTGGAGACCGCAGCCGCTGCCGATACGTTCAGGATTCGCCTGACCGGCGCCCGGTGTGCCGACGATCCAGCCTGCCACAACCGCTTCCACCCGGCAATCAAGCCGGTGATCACCGTCAAGCCGGGCGACACCGTGATCATGGAGACGCGCGACGCATTCGACGGGCAGATCACGCCGAGCTCCACCGCGGCCGACGTGATCCCGACCTTTCTCGGCGGCCCGCTGAATCTCAACCTGGTTCACCCGCTGACCGGACCGGTCGCGGTCCAGGGCGCCGAGCCGGGCGATCTTCTCGTGGTGCACATCGTCGACATCATTTCGGCAGACTTCGCCTATACGATCAACGTTCCGGGCTTTGGCTTCCTCCGGAGCGAAGTTCCGGGGCCGGCGATTCTGCACTGGGACATCAAGGGAGACGTAGCCACTTCGCGCGACCTGCCCGGGGTCCGCATTCATGCGGAACCTTCCATGGGAACGACGGGAATCGCCTTGTCCGTCGCCAAGACCGAGGAGGTCTTTCAGCGCGAACATGAGCTTGCCGGGCGTGGCGGGTTCGTGCTGGAACCGAACCCGGACGACGCGGTACCGGCAAAGCTATGCGGGCATGGCGGGGCGTTTGAGAGCCGATGCTTGCGCACCATCCCCACGCGCGAGAACGCGGGCAATATCGACGTCAAGCAGCTGACCAAGGGCGGCAGGCTTCTGATTCCCGTATTCGTGCCCGGGGCGCTCTTTTCGGCGGGCGACGCTCACTTCGCGCAGGGTGACGGCGAGATCGCCGGCACCACGATGGAGATGAACGTCACACTGGTCGTCAAGTTCACCCTTCGCAAAGGCGAGGCGAACCGGCTGGGCATCACCACGTTCCAGTTCGAGCGGGACAATTTCTTCGCTCCGCCCGAGCGCGCGGTGCCCCAGCGCTTCTTTGCCACGACCGGCATTTCCGTGGATCGCGTCGCCGGAAAAAACGAGAGCGAGGATCTGACGCTGTCGGCCAGGAACGCGGCGCTCAACATGATCGATCACCTCGTGCGCGTCCGGGGGCTGACGCGCCAGCAGGCCTACATGCTCTCCAGCACCGCGGTCGACCTCCACATCAACCAGCTCGTGGATGTGCCGAACTTCCTGGTGTCGGCGTTTCTTCACCTCGACGTTTTCCGGGACGAGGACAGGGACAAAGACCGGGACGACGAAGACAAGCACGACGACAAGAAATAGAACCGGCACCGGGCCGAGGTTCAGATGAACCGGCGCGAGTTTCTTGCAACCGCCTCCGGCGTCGCCGCGGCAGGGCTTTTCCCGCGCGTCTCGCTCGCTCACCTGGGCGCCCACGAGGGGCGTTTCGCCACCGGCGGCCTGACGCTCATCAGCGGCTACAGCCCCGAAGGCCACCATCTGGTGGGCCAGGCCGTAGTCGAGCTCGTTTCGCGGCATGTCTCCGCCGCCAAGAGGTCGCAGCTCACGGTCATAGCCAGTTCCGCAGACACTCTGCGGTTGCTGCGAGCCGGCCACACGGACACTTCCTATGGCCGGTTCACCGTGGATCTCGCCCTGGTGGAGGGTGACGAGGCCTATGCGGCATTGAAAGCGGCAGGCCCGCAGGACGCCGGTGGGCTGCGGCTGCTGACCTTGCTCCCGGCTCAATATCTGCACATCGTGACGCTGAGCGGCAGCCCGATCCGAAGCACCGCGGAGCTCAAAGGAAAGACGCTCTCCGTCGGCCCGGCTCGAAGCCGATCCGAAAAGCTGACGCTCCGGCTCCTGGAGGCGCTCGACCCGTCCATCGGAGCTTCCTTGCAGCGGGCGGCGCTCGGGTTATCGGAGTCGATGTGGGCGCTGGCGGAGAAAAAAATCGACGCCTTTGCGTGGCACGGACCGGTTTCCCCGGCCCTGTTCGAGCATCTCGCCGGACTCCTGGGAATCCGCACTGCGCTGCTGTCGCACGAGGAAGGCATTCCGAAGCTGCGTGAAAAATACGGCCCCGCCTACTGCGCCGCGGTCATCCGGCAGGGAGCCTATGCGGGGCTCGAGAAAGATATCCGCGTCGTCGGCACCCAGAACTTCCTCATCAGCCGGTCGGATCTTCCCGCTCCGATGGCCTACGACATCGTGAAAACGCTCGATTCTCATCGAGACGCTTTCACAGGCGGGGATCGCCGGCTGAGCGACATCAGCGCCGGGCCCGAGACCTACCTGCCCTTTCCTGTGCATCCCGGTGCCCTGAAATTCCGCGAGGAGTAGGCAGACCTACGCCGGCGCCGCAAGGGCACGGTTCTCGAGCCGGCTCAGCAGGCGCACCAGCGGCCAGAGCATCACGAAGTAGATCAGGGCGGCGAGAACGATGGTCGTGGGGTTGTAGATGTCCATTGTTTCAACTGGTACCACTCCTTCATTTCGGTTGTGATGCGGCGACCCCTGCCTGTCACCGTCCAGAGGCGTGCGGCGACCATATTGGTGGCGTTGCAGTACTAACCCAACTGAATAGGAGTACGCCATGAAACGTCTCATCCTCGCCTCTGCCCTTAGCGCCGTTGCTCTCTCCGCCTCCGCCGTCGAAATCGGCGCGCCGTACGAGCAGCTCAACATCGACCGCCAGCTGCCCAACATCGAGTTTGCCCCCGTCGAGCCGTACGTCGCCGACTCGCGCGCGCCGTTCGAACAGCTCGCCATCGATCGGGCGCTGCCCAACCTGCCGGTCCAGAACGCGCAATTCGCCGCAGTCGCTGGCAGCACCCAGTCGGACGCGTCCGCCGGCGGCGGAGTCTCGGCCCAGTCGCCGTGGGCGAATGACTGGAACTTTATCGCTCCGGCCCTGTAACCATCATGGCGCAGCACGCGCGCGAGGCTCGTACCAGCTCGCGCGCTTTTTAATCCGCAATCAGGAGCACAGCAATGAACGTCAAGACGCTACGGCGGCTCGCCGCCGCTCTCGTGTTCGGGTCGCTGGCCACTTCTGCGATCGCTGAAACTTTGGGCGAGCACCCCGCCGTGATCGTCGCGCGGGAATGGAATAGCCGGGGAATCGATCCGAATGCTTTCATCGTGCTGCATCCGGCGGCGCCGCAGTTCGTCGGGGTCTCTCCGGCTGAAGAAGACAAGGTTACGGCCGGCAAGGACGGTGGGCCGCAGGCGCCTCAATGACGTTCGAGTAAAGCCAGGTTCGACATTTTTTCCTGCAGGAAGCGGCGCTCGGCGGGATTGCGCGCGAGCTTCAGGGCTTGCGCAAACGAATCGCGCGCCGCTGCCGGGTGCCCGAGCTGCAATTCGAATTCGGCAACCGCGGCGTGATAGAACGGATAGCGCTTCAGCCGCTTGCGATCCTTGATCCGCTCGATCTCCTCGAGCCCGCGCGCCGAGCCATCGCGCTGCGCGAGAGCGACGGCGCGGTTGAATGCCACCACCGGCGAAGGCTGGATGCGCATCAGCACATCGTAAAGCGACACGATTTCGTCCCAATCGGTGTCTTCGGCGCTGGGCGACTGGGCATGCACCGCCGCGATGGCGGACTCCACGTGATACGCGGTCAACTCGCCGCCGGCGGCGGACAACTCGAGCTGCCGGCGGCCTTCGGCGATGCGGCGGGCGTCCCAGCGGGACCGATCCTGGTCGGCAAGGTGAAGGAGGTTTCCCTCCGCATCCAGGCGTCCGGGGAGGCGCGCGGCATGCAGATTCATGAGTGCCGCGAGCGCGTGCGCCGCGGGTGTCGCGGTGAGGCGGTGCTCCAGGAGAAGATAGACCAGACGCAACGCCTCCCCGCAGAGCTCGGCGCGCACCGCCGCGTGCGGCGAAGCGCCGTGGTAGCCCTCGTTGAACAAGAGGTACAAGGCACGCAGCACCGCGGGCAGGCGGGCCGCGACGCCAGCCGGACCGGCGAGGTCGAATAGACGCTTCGAGGCGGCGAGCGTCTTTTTTGCCCGGGCGATCCGCTTCTCCATCGCCGCGCGGCCCTTGAGAAAGGCCGCCGCGGTCTCATCGATGCCGAAGCCGCACAAGAGGTGCAGGACCAGCGCGACTTGCGTTTCCTCCGGCAATCGCGGATGGATGCACGAGAACATCATGCGAAGCTGCGCATCGTTGAGTCCCGCGGCGAATGCCTCTTCCACCGCCGGAGCGAGCGTCCACTCGGAGTCGAGCTGCCGTTCGACCTCGGGCGCGAAGCGGCGCGCGGTGCCCTCCCGCCGCAGGACGTCGAGCGCGCGATTCTTCGCCGTCTTCATCAGCCATGCCGACGGATTCCCGGGCACGCCGTGGAACTTCCACGTCTCCAGCGCGCGGCAGAAGGCGTCCTGAACGACGTCTTCCGCCAGCGCCAGATTGTGGATTCCGAAGAGACGGGTGAGGATCGCAACCAGCCGGCCCGCCTCGTGCCGGAAGAGATGCTCCGGTACGTCCTGCTGCGGTACATCCATCAGATGCCGAGTTGCAGCACCGGGCGCACCTCCACGCACCCCCCGAACTCCAGGATCGGGCAGCCGGAGGCGATTTTCGCCGCCTGCTCGAGATCCCGCGCCTCGATGAGGGAGAAACCGCCGATCACGTCCTTCGACTCGGCGTAGGGGCCGTCCGTGACGGTCTTCTTCTTCCCGGCCACGACGCTGCCGACGCGCTCCAGCGGTTGACCGATGCTCTTCAACTGGCCCTTGTCGGCCATTTCCTTGAACCAGGCGCGCCACTTCGTCATCGACTGCTGCGCCTTCTCGGGCGACCCCATGGCCTCCCGGTGTGCTTCCTGGGTGCTGCGGTAAAGCAGGGCAAATTCGCTCATGGATGAGCTCCTTTCGGTTGACTTCGCCCTAATGACGTTCGAGGTGCGCCCGTCCGGACATTTTCGATGAGCCTGTGTCAGCCATTCTTGTCAGCCAGTTCTTTCAAGACGGCTGCCAGCGAGGCCTGTAGCGTTCGGGCTGGAAGGTTTGCGTGGCTACCGGCTCGACAGACTGCATCGAAACTCCTCGGCTAGCGCGCCTGCGCAGGGCGAGGTCGCTCGGCGTGGTGCCGAGCATGCGGCGGAAGGTGCGGGTCAGGTGCGCGGCGTCCGAGAAGCCGGCGTTCTGCGCGGCGGCGGTGACGCTCGCGCCCGCCATCAGGTCGCACGCGGCGCGCTGCAGGCGTAGCCACAGGACGTATGGGCGGATCGGGACGCCGACGGATTCGGTGAAGACGTGCATCAGGCGCGAGCGTGAAAGGCCGGAGACCTCGGCGAGCCTGCCGAGCGAGAAATCCTCCGCCACCGGAAGGGACTCGCGGAGATATCGCAGCACGCGATTCACGCCAGGATGGATGCGCACGGTGCGGCGCCGGTGGAGGAGCTGGGACTTCACCCATCGTTCCACCTGGGCCTCGCTCAGGGGAGGCTTGAATGCCGCGCGCCAGCGGGCGACCTGGCGCGCGCCCAGGGGCACGATGTCGCGGCGCATGCGTTCGCGCGGGGCGGCGCCGAGCTCGCTTTCGGCATCGACGAAGCCGATCAGTACCGCGCCGCCGCTCGCATCGACTTCGTGGAAGGCATCGGGCCGCATCAGGGCTGCGCCGCAGGCCTTCCACTCGTCGGCGGGGCCGCGGCGCACGCGCAACGCGCCCTGGAGCGCCATCACGAGCTGCACGCAGTGGTGGCGGTGCGACGCGGAAATAAAGCCCGGCCCCCACACGACCATCGCCGCGGGCCAGACGAGCGAGCCGGGGATGGGCTGGAGCAGCATGGGTGGAATTCTATGAAATCCACGGAACCGGATCATGCGGAGCCGAAGCGGCGAAGTGATGACCGTGACGCTCACGTTCGAAGATTCGGGCAGCGGGACCTGGTACGGCGCGGGTGCGCCACGGGCCCGTCGGAGAGGAGGAGGCCAACGTAACGATGGGACTTGAACTCCGATGAATATCCTGACCGTCAATCTGCTTTTCAGCACGCTCGTGTTCTCTGTCGCGGCGCGGATCTACCTGTGGCCGAAGCTGCCGGAGCTTTCGGCGCGCACCGTCCTGGTGCCGATCCTCATCCTGCATGCGTTCCGGCACCTGGGGCTCATGTTCCTGTCGCCGGGCGCGGTCTACCCGGGGATGCCGCCCGAGTTCGCCAACCCGGCGGCTTACGGGGATCTCGTCGCCGCTGTGCTCGCCCTCGCCGCGATCGCGGCGCTCACGGCGGGCGCGCGGAGCAGCAAGGCGCTGGTGTGGATCTTCAACCTGGTGGGAACCGTGGACCTCGCGGCGGCGATCGTGCTGGGCACGACTCACGGCGCGGACAAGTTCATGGGCGCCGCCTACTGGATCCCGACGTTCTGGGTGCCCGCGCTGCTGGTGACGCACTACGTCACGTTCGTCTATTTGCTGAGATACTGGAAAGAAGACGGATGGCTGCCCTCCTCGCGTTCCTCCACCATCTAGCCGCGTTCACCCTCGCGAGCGCAGTCGCGGTCCAGTTCGTCCTGATCCGGGGCGAGCTGAGCGCCGGCAACGCCCGCAAGCTTTCAGCGGCGGATGCCGTCCTCGGCTTGTCGGCGTTGACCGTGCTCATCGTCGGGCTGCTGAGGGTGTTCTATTTCGAGAAGGGCACGTCGTATTACTTCCACAGCGTGCCGTTCATCGTGAAGCTGAGCGTGTTCGTGATCGTCGCGCTGGCCTCGATCTATCCCACGGTCCAGTTCGCGTCCTGGCGAAAGGCGATGAAGCAGGGCTCGATGCCGGCGGTCGCGCCCGGCAAGCTGCGCGCCATCCGCAGGGTCATCCACTGGGAGCTCGCCGGCGTGGTGGTGATTCTTCTCTGCGCCGCGCTCATGGCGCGCGGCGTCGGTTTTTTCGGAGGCTAAGCCTATGTACTTTCTCTGCCGCCTGATCCCGCCGCGCCCGAGTTTCGCCAAGGACATGACTGCGCCCGAGGCGAAGGCGATGCACGAGCACGTCGCCTACTGGACCGAGCTCCTCGGCAAGGGGAAGGCGATCGCATTCGGGCCGGTGATGGATCCGAAGGGCCCGTGGGGCGTCGGGATCGTGTCGGTGAGCGACCAGGCGGAGCTGCGCGAGCTGCAGGCGAACGATCCTGCGATCCGGGCGCAGATCGGGTTGAAGTACGAGGCCCACGAGATGCCGCAGGTGGTGTACAAAAAATAGGGTCCGTCCCTGTTTTTCTGTGGAAGTCCAAGAAAATGATACTTTGACGGGGGAAGGCGTTCGACTCCGGGTCGTTCCATTGAACCGACATCTGCATCAGCCGGACGGTCTACCGTACGCTCCATGTCTGAACGCAGCCCATTCAGGCTGCTCGGCGAGCGCCGCTTCGGCCCGTTCTTCGGCGTGCAGTTCCTCGGCGCGCTGAACGACAACCTGTTCAAGAACGCGATGGTCGTGCTGCTGCTGTGGCGTGCCGGCGACGCCGGCCCGGTGCTTGTGGCCGCCGCCGGGGGCGTGTTCATCCTGCCCTACGCCCTGTTCTCCGGCCTCGCCGGCGAGCTGGCCGACCGCAGCGACATGGCGCGGCTGATCCGGCTGATCAAGCTGTTCGAGATCGCGCTGATGGCGGCGGGCGCGGTGGGG
>Ga0134122_10002053_pt1 | contig 14751 bp, 17 predicted proteins | sample KB302_FD_96461 | JGI IMG/M metagenome (GOLD analysis project Ga0134122, IMG submission 96461) | Terrestrial soil microbial communities without Nitrogen fertilizer from Kellogg Biological Station, Michigan, USA - KB3-0-2 | ecosystem: Environmental > Terrestrial > Soil > Unclassified ... | reverse complement strand
ACACCCGGACTGCTCGTCAACGCGACAAATGCGGATACCCACACGATCACACAGGCGCGGACCGAGGACGACGGAATTTACAGATTCCCGAACCTTCCGGCGGGAGTATATACAGTGGGTGTCACTCTGCAAGGCTTTCGAACCTCGACTGAATCCGACGTGCAACTCGGGTCGGGAGCGACAATTCTGAACTTTACGTTAACATTAACCACAGGATCCGGTTCTTGCACAAGGTCTCCCGATGGAACGCCCCTCCCCCTCCTTCCGTCTCCCGATGGAACGCCCCGTCAACGTTATGAGTGTCTGTATGTAGTCACGCCGTGATTGTAAATCGGCAGTCCGTAACGACTGGAAAGCAGTCAGGAGGAGAGCGGATCGCGAACCTTTAGTCCTGGCACAGACATGAATCCCTTGTCATGCGTCCAGATCTCCCGTGCGCCGTGTTCATAGGCAAGCACCGCAATCTGAAGGTCGAAGATGCGTTTTCCCCGGACCTTTTGAGAAGCTGCCCACCGCAGTAATCGTTCACCGAAGCCGGGGCCGGGAGTCCAGATGTGCCCATGTCCTTCCGTGACCACATAATGTATGAAAGCTGCCGCTTTGGCGGCGGTGGACTTTTTGCCTGGAGCTTCCGGAATAGTCACGATGCTCCAGAACTCTGCAATACACGGCAGGGAAATGCCCCATCCCTGTGGATCCTCCAGCGCCCGAATGACGGCTGCGCGCGCGGCGGCATGCTGCGGGGTGTTTTCTCGATGGGTGTAGACCAGGAGATTCGTGTCGAGAGCAATCACGAATGTTTATCAATCCAGTCGTGCATGGCTTCGCGGTTGGAGAGATCCAAGTCGGGGGGAAGTCCACCCCTAACGGTAACTAACCTCACCGTTCTTTTGCGATCCTGCCGTTTTGGGCCTTCCAGTACAGCCCGCAACCCTTCTTCGACAAGCGCTCGCAGTGGGCGACGCTGTTCTGCCGCCCTCTTTTTCGCCACAATCAACAGTTCATCGGGAAGTTCCAGAGTCGTCTTCATGCGGGCCATATTACCATATTTATGGGTTCCGTATCCTCAGGGGAGGTTAACCTTCATTGCATCGGCCAGGATCAGGTCCTTGTATGCCGGCGACAGCCAACCGTCTTTGATCAGTTGATTCGTGCGCTGTTCGACCTTCGTCCGGTAGTCCGACTTACTCTTGTAGAGTGCCTGCACCTGCTCATGCGTGAGCGGCGCTTCGTAGCCGGCGATGCTGCAGAACAGTTGTACCGATGCGGCGGCAGTCAACGGCGACGGATTCGGAATGGGCATTGGATTGGGCTCGTTCGGTGAGACGTAGCGTTTGACCGGCACGTCGACATAGGTGTTTCGGACGCCGCCTTTCGGATTGCCATTGGCATCGAGCGCCAGCACGGATCCATCATTCTTCACGTCGTTATCGACAACGACGTAATCGGCACGCGGCGGAACCTTTCCCTTGTCGACCCACTGAATGAGACGCTCGAGTCCGGCGCTCAAGCCCATTCCCTGCGGGAACCGGCTCACCGGATACTTGCACGGGTCGGGATCGTAAACAGGATTGACGCGCGAATCGTTGTGCGCCAATCCGGCAACTTCATAAATGCGGAATTGATCGCCGGGAGCGTCGCCGTCGGGACGGCGATAACGGTTACCGGCCGCGGCCTCCGCAACGATCTCCGTCATCGTCGGCATCAGAATCAGCGGTACATCCACCTTCATCATTGGGCCGTTGCCGGCCATGCTCGTCGGCAGGAAGCCGTCGAAAATCGGTTTCATTCCAGCCGCTCGGTAAGTCATGTGCGCGGGCAGATACGCGGTCAGCGCAGCAGCCGATGCCGAAGTCCCCATCAGAATCATCTTGCGCATCGGCAGACCTTCCAGCGGTCCGCGGCTGCCGCCGCTCTTCACGAGCGCGCCGACCTGAGCAACGATCTCGTTCACCTGCGCGGTGGCGATGGCGAGCGTCTTGTAGCGTTCCGCATTTGCCTGAGTAAACAGCGGCACGCTTCCCGTCACTATCTCCAAGCTGATATGACCCTGGCTCATCACGTACGTGTGAAGAAAATGGAACATCCAGCTATTGCCGGTCGGATGCATGGGCTCGGCGAGGACGATCCCGCTGAATTTCTTCGCATCTGCGGGGCGGCGCACCAGAATGCGCGTCGTGTACGGCTGACCCTGTGCGGTGCCGGAAACGAAATACTCCTTCACGATGTATTTGAAATGCGCGAGATCCTCATCTGCAGGAAGACGCTGCAATGCCGCAAACACCGGACCGGGTCCGGTCACTTCCTTGAACGCCGGAATGGGCGCCACCACCGGAACTCCCGTCTGGGGCGCTTGTGCCACGAGCAAGACGGCAAAGACTGCGGACACAACGAGAGCTGTTGCGAATGTCAGGAATCGTTGGATTGTCATAGGCCGACAATGATATCCGCAATCGAACAAATAGTGGCACGCAGCGCATCTGAAAGAACTGTAGGCGCGGTCTGCGACCGCGCACGATTTCTCAATCCAAAATGCTGCAAAATCAGGATTGTGCGCGGTCACAGACCGCGCCTACAGTTCGGAGCATCTCTCTCGGTCCCTGGACAGGCTATGATGTCGGCTTTCACAAATCGACCCGCAGGAGGTTATTAGAAAATGACGGATTTTCCGGAGCGCGCGAAACGCGTGGGCATGCTCGCAAACGAGCATGCCGCGGCTGGAGATAAAGACGGCCGTCTTGCAGATGCTGTCGTGGCGGCTCTGCATCAGGAACGGCTCTACGGCATGTGAATGCCGCATGTCCTTGGCGGTGCCGAACTCCAGCCCATCGAATCGCTGCAGGTGATCGAGAACGTGGCGTACGGAGATCCTTCGGCGGGTTGGGTGCTGATGGCGGCGGCGCTCGCAATTGGTACCGGTGCTGCTTATCTGGGAGATTCGGCGGTGGAGGAACTCTTCGGCGGCGAGCGCTTTCCTGTTATCGCCGGGCAGGGCACACGCCCGGGGACCGCAGTTCCGGTGGAGGACGGCTTTCGTTTGCGTGGATCGTGGAGCTTCGCTTCCGGAATCAAGCACGGCACGCACATCCACACGTTGGGCATCATCGAAGGCACCGGCGAGCCGCGAATTTTCGTCCTGCCTGTCGGCCAGGCAAAACTGATCGACAACTGGGACGTGATGGGCCTGCGCGGAACCGGCAGCATCGATTACACCATCGACTCGGCATTCGTTCCGGAAGCCTATAGCCATTTTGCCGTGACGGAGACCCCGCAACGCGGCGGCGCTTTGTACACGATCGGAATTGCGGGCTTCGCGACCATCTGCCATGCGGGATGGGCCTGCGGTATCGGGCGCCGCATACTCGATGAAGCAGCAGCCTATGTCCGGAACCGCGGTGGACGGGCGGGTACACAAGCCAACAGCGAGAGCTTCCTTGAAGATTACGCGAAGGCCGAGGGGATATATCGGGCCGGACGCGCGTTGGTGTACGAAACCTGGAGCGACGTACAACGCGCAATCGAATCCGGAGAGAAACTGTCGGTGCGGCAGCATTCGATGATTCGTCTCGCCATGACCCATGTGACATGGGCCGCCCATGACGTCGCGACATTCGCCTACAAGACCGCCGGCACAAATGGCTTGCGTGCCGGTACGCTCCAGCGCTTGTTCCGCGACATGCACGCAGGAACTCAGCACATGATCGTCTCGCCTCCTGTCTTCCGCGCGATCGGGCGGGAACTCGCCGGCCTCGCCCCCGGCCTGCAATGGCGCTTTGTCGACCTGGTCTAACGCAGTCCGAGAATCGGCATGAGTAAGAGTCGAATCATCAGAATTTTTAATGGATAGATGACAAACATGAATTAGGCAACAACGAAACTCTTTCATACGATCGCTTTCAATGCGCAAATCCGTTATCGCGTTGAGTGATTTTAGTAACAAGAAAAAGCAGGTTGCCCGGAATGAATTGCTTGAAGCATTGAGTCGGGATGGTTTTTGTTTTGTGGACTCGAAGGAGTCATCGCAAGCTCTCCATGCTTTACTGTCAGAACTCTCCAGGTTTTTTGGAACCGCCGGCACTCAAGAAAAACAACAATTGAAAGCCTACCTTAACGGTTGTCTGCGCGGATATTTCCCGCCACTTGAGCCCAGTAGCCGGAAGCTTGAACTCCGAAAAGAACGCTATGTATTCGGCAATGGAAACAACCTGTTCCCTGGCAACTATCCCCTCTTGAAACACGCCTATGACAAGCTTTATACGAAGCACATTGGGTGTATTGCAGAGATCGTTTACACGAGCATGTACGTCTATCTAGAGAAGACAGATTCGCGTCTGGCCAGGAATTTTCAGCAATTCTTCATCAATCCATATTCGGGCGAACTTGAACCCAGCGTCCTCAGTTATGCGATGCATTACTCTCCCGTCAAAAACCCTGAAGAGTTCTTGAACCCAGATCAAACGGTGACGGTTTCTGACCCTCATGTCGACATGACCACCTTCACCATCCTGCCGAGAGGAACCGGTGGTGCAACGAAGATGTTCGATAAATCCGGAAAGATTATCCCGATTTATGACAGTTCCATCCCTCCCGATGCCATCCTGGTCTTTGCAGGAAAAACGCTGGAAAGACTTCTCGATGGCATTCCTTTTGAAAACAAGAATGGGTCTTTTCCTTTTAAGGCCTTCAGACACACCGTCATGAATACGCGTGAAGAGGTTTTGAAAGAGCGCGATGTCGTTGGGTATTTTTTTAACGGTAATTCAAGCCGCGAATACCTCGCTGTAGCGGATGGTAAAGAATTTGGATCGATGTTCATGGATCGAAGACCCTTGGCGATGAAACGGCTTGAGCCGCTATCGGCTGAGAAACTTACGGTTCAAAATCGACAATACCTGACGGAAAGATTGTTTTTCTCAGACACCAGTCCCAACGCAGCATCTCCCCCCATAACTTTGAAGCAGTTCAAAAGCGTCAATTAGCCGTGAGCAATGGAAACTTAAGGAATCCGATATCAGGAGTTCCCCGCCATTTTCCGTCGAGTTCAATTGTTCTTTGCTGTCCGCATAGGACATGGGAAATGACACGGTAAGTCACCACAAGACGCCATGTCGGAAGAAGAGGCTGGCGTCAGATTGCCGGGCAAGGGCACGCCAGAGGGGACGGGCTGGGAGAGGATGAGACTTTGGGACAGCCTCCGATTTTTCGGTTCAAGAGCCAACCAATTCGGAGACTGCCCCAAATTCCAAGTCCAGGTCAAGGAGGCGCTGAATTGCCGCCTTACTGGCGCGCGCCACCTTGCGGAGGAGCAGGGGCGCCGCCAGGAGCTGCGCCGCCTCGCGGAGGAGCGCCGCCACCTTGGCCTCGGCCACCGCCACCGCCTCGCGCAGGGGCGGCGGTCGGATCCGGCACCGCGACACCATCGACTGTGACATTGTTGCCCTGCGGCGCGCGGCCTACGGCGCCGCCCACACCGCCGACGCTGATCGTGATCACCGTTTTGCCATCGGCACGGGTAATGGTCTCGGCAAACGCGCGTTTCGCGCCGTCCCTGGCCGCGTAGGCTTTAACCGTAACCACCTCTTTCTTGTCGATCATCGTCTGATACATTTCCTTCGTGAGACCGGTCCGAACCAATTGATTCGGCCCGGGAGTCTCGAGCGCCCAATTGGTGACGCGTCCATTGGCTGCCGTGACGTTCATATAAAAAAAACCATGCGGGTTCGCCTGGTCCACTTTGTTGATGACGCCGACCAGATTCATCGGCGTGGTGCCGTCATACTCGGCGACGAACGAATGATGCGCAACGGCGGCAACCGGCAGTATGGCCAGAATCGCACCAAGCGCAATGAATGTCCTCTTCATACTTGTACCTCCAGAGATATGCATAATTTCAGGGCGTTACCGGCTGGCGAACGAGGCGGAAGCCAACGTCGCTGACGCGGAGCGTGGGACCAAAGTAATGGTAACGTTCGGACACACGGAGGGAGCCTTCCGGGTTGGGCCAGCCGCCTCCGCGGATCACGGGAAGCGCGACGCCCGCGCCGCCCTGAAATCCCGGCTGTCCGCGTTCGCCGTAATTCGCCTGCGCGCCCGGCGGATCGTCCGGCGGAGAGGTGGCGTAGTAATTCGGCTGGTAGGTGTCTGCAACCCATTCCCGGACGTTGCCCAGCATGTCATAAAGCCCCCATGCGTTCGGCTTCTTTCCTCCCACGGGGTGCGACTCATCATTGGAGTTCTTGCCATACCACGCGACATCTGCAAGCGGGCCGTAGGTGGCGCCTGTCGTTCCCGCACGTGCCGCGTACTCCCACTCCGCTTCGGTGGGCAACCGGTAGCGATACCCATCGCTTTTCATGCTCAACTGGGTCGCGAAACTTATAGTCTCCGCCCGAGTGACATTTTCGACGGGATTGTTCTCTCCAAGGATGGAACTCTCATTTGCATTCATCACGGCCTTCCATTGCGCCTGGGTCACTTCGGTTTTACCCATCTCGAAGGCCTTGGTGATGCGAACCGGATGCAGGGGCTTCTCGTCGTCTTTGCACATGCTGTCACCCGGCGAGCAGCCCATCATGAATTCTCCGGCGGGAATCTTCACAAACTCCATACCAATGGCATTCTTCAGCGCCGCCGTCTGCGCTGTCGAGGGCACTTGCGCCAAAAGACACGTCACCGCAATTGCGAACGTGCCAATAAAGACGATTTTCATTTATCTTCCTCCGAGGCTTTCTCGTGACCGTGAGCATGTTTCCAAACCGGTCTTTGTGTCAACCGAATCGTGGAATCCTCCGGAGAATTTTCGGGATCTCCGAATCGTTCAGCTCTAAATACCGTGACGTTGATGGAAGTCGCTTGAAATGACGGGACATGCACCGATTCCGGCGCTGAGATTCGAACTTTGAGAGTTCATCCTGGAAGGTGACTAACGCGAGTTGGACCGGACCATTTCGATTGCTCTGTCCAGTAGGTTCCTGAGTTCGTCCTGAAGATGCTCAAGTTTCTGGGCTATGTTTCTCAGTTGCGCATGCACAGTGCAGCAGTTGCTGCACTTCGCAACAATTAATGTAATGCCGTGGCGGTGGAGGAAGTTCTCTAGCTTAGGCAGAGACCGTTTGATTCTTACGGACAGCTTTCCTTGTCTCCGCCTGCGTTCGACGCCCGCTAGCACAAAGACGGTACATCCCACTGTGGTGAGCACGTCCATGATCAGGTCGCCCATTGGACCGTAGATCGCAATCGTCGACGACCCGTTTCGAATCGTCAGGAGCCAGACGGCCTGAGACACAGCCCACGTCATCACGTAGATCGTAAGTTCACGGTTCGGAAACTTTCGTGCGAGTCGCCTTCCAAACAGATAAGCGGCCCCCAGTGACGACAGGATGCTCGTCGCGATGGCTTGTGGGTGACTCGGGAATTCCGGTGGGAAAAATCCCTTATCGAGGTTGATGTTCGTGATAATAGCCAGGTCCATCTGCAACGCCGCAAGCATGAGGTACAGAATCACAGCGTTCACGTACTGCACCACAGAACCGACAACTGCCGTGCGTGTTAAACGAAACGGCGAGTCCGCAAAAGTTCGCCAGGCAAACGATGAGGCCGTCCTGAATAGTGTGCTCCAGAACCAGATGGTTCCGCGCGCGTCTGCTTCCTGCACCAGGTCGCCAGCGATCGGAACCGCGACATCAGGAGTTGATGTCATCAGGAGCAGCGATTCCGCGAATTCAGCCTTGCCCATAGGTCAAACCTGGAAGCTCCAGGCCCTCCAATAAACGTCGATAACTGTGCAGTGCTTCCGTCAGGGCTTTCATGCCCTTTGCACTGACTTTGAAATATCGTTTAGAGCGTCCGCCCCGCTCCGGCGTGGGATCTCCCATGCGCGATCGCACCAGGCCCTTCTCTTCGAGACGATCCAGCGTCGTGTAGAGCGCGCCGGGAGCCGGCTCGCGCCCCGTGCATTTGCTTATCTCGCTCCGGATGGTCACACCGTACGCGTCGTCGTCGAGACGGATAATGGACAGGAGAACGACCTGCTCAAATTCGCCAAGCTGTGGTGTTGCGCTCATTAAACTACATAGTAGTTAAAATAGAGCCGGCAATGCAATGCTGAATTGAATACCTACTAGGAAAACCGCCAGCAGCCAAGTCCCGAGTTGGTTAACCGGAAGTGTGCGCTCAATGAATGATTGATGTGCGAGGTCCGGGCTGGGTCTGGTCGCGAAGTGTTTAGCAACGCCAGATTCCAGCCGGTTGACGAGTAACCATCATCCCGTTACCGAAATGTGGGGATGGTCGATCCCTTCTCAGAATCCAGGAAACTCCTGAAGGTTCAGGCGTACAATGTCGGCATCCACGTGAATGTGCCTGAAAACATCTACAAGTAGCTGCGGACTTTTCGTAGTTTTGGAGACGATCATGAAAAACCTTGCCGGAATTTCTTTCGTTCTGCTGGCCCTGACTGTTGCTTCGGGTATTGCCGCCCAGAACAAGAGTCAGAAGGAAGCCCAAAAGCCTCTCGTCCTGGAGAGCCAGGGCAGCTTTTTCGTTGGAGGAGAAACGAAGACCCTTGCAGCGCCGCCCGCCGGCGCGCGCGGCTTTGGCGGCGGCGACATTACGATCAACCAGATGTACGTGCAGTATCAGATACCGCCGAACGGCGACCGGCATGTCCCCGTCGTCATGGTGCACGGCTGCTGCCTCAGCAGCAAAACGTGGGAGACCACGCCGGACGGCCGCATGGGGTGGAACGAGTACTTTGTCCGCAAGGATCGCTCGGTCTATCTCGCCGATCAATCGTCCCGTGCCCGCTCCGGCTTTGACCCGAGCATCTTCAGCGCGGTTCGCGGTGGAACGACGCCCCCGAACCAATTGCCGAACATCCTTGCGGCGAGCCATCAGACATCCTGGACCTTGTTCCGCTTTGGCCCGACTTTCGGCACGACGTTTCCCGATGGGCAATTTCCAATCGAAGCCGTAGACGAACTCTACAAGCAGATGATTCCCGATCTGAATTCAACGCTCCCCATGCCGAATCCCACGTGGAAAAATATGGCGGCGCTGGCCGTGAAGCTGGGCGGAGCTATCCTCATGGGCCACTCCGAATCGGGATTCTTTCCCGAGCAAGCCGCTCTCATCGACCCTTCCGGGGTCAAAGGCATCATCTCCATCGAAATGCCCTGCGCCACTATGACGGCGCTGCAGCTCGCGACACTCTCGAAGATTCCGATCCTGGTCATGTTCGGCGACCACCTCGACATGCAGGGTGGAGGAAATTGGTCGACGTCGTTCGACGGCTGCCAGAAGTTCGTGCAGCAGGTGAAAGAGGCCGGCGGCGATGCGGAAATGATGCATCTTCCGAAGCTGGGAATCCGCGGCAACAGCCACATGCTGATGCAGGACAGGAACAATCTGCAACTCGCGGACCTGATCCTGGACTGGACCGACAAACACGTCGAAAACAAACGAAAGAAATAGTTATAGAATGTCGCGGGTGTGCACGGTGCACCGCGCGCTACGGCGCAAATAAGGAGGGAATATGTGCGATCAGGATCATTCTGAGAAAGAACTACTGGAACTCGAAGCCAAGGGCCAGATAACCCGACGGCAATTCGGCGTGATGTTAGGAGCGGGCGTGGCGATGATGTTGCCGCCGGTCCAGAACCCGGTGAAAGTGACCGAATCGGAAGTAACCATCAAAACGCCGGACGGCAACGCCGACGCCTACTTCGTTCATCCTGCAACAGGCACTGCTCCAGGCGTCCTGGTATGGCCGGATATCTTTGGGCTGCGGCCGGCATTCCGTACCATGGGCAAACGCCTGGCGGAATCGGGCTATTCTGTGCTCGTGGTGAACCCGTTCTATCGCGTCCAGAAAGCTCCAACGGCTCCGCAGGGAGGTGCGACGCCAATCCAAGGAATGTTGCCCCTCATGCAGGCTCTCACCACGGCGACTCATATGACCGATGCAAAGGCCTTCGTCCCGTGGCTGGACCAGCAAACGCCGGTGGCGAAGAATCGAAAGATGGGAACCCAGGGCTATTGCATGGGTGGGCCGATTGCATTTCATACCGCATCGGCGGCGCCGGATCGCATTGGAGCGGTCGGGTCATTTCATGGTGGGGGTCTCGTAACCACTATGCCAGACAGCCCTCATCTTCTGGCTGCGAAAACCAAGGCGCAGTTTCTCATCGCGATTGCGGCAAACGATGACATGTCCAGGCCTACGGAGAAGACTGTCCTTAAGGACACCCTCGGAGCGGCCGCGGAGATCGAAGTGTACGCCGGTGCGCAGCATGGCTGGTGTCCGCCGGATTCGACGGTCTACAACCAGGCTCTGGCTGAGAAAGCGTGGACCGGTTTGCTCGCGCTGTACAAAAAGGCACTGGTCTGAAGATAGCAGTGCGCTTAGCGCATCCAAATGAACTGTAGGCGCGGTCTATGACCGCGCACAATCCGTCAGCCAATTCTCTGCCGACGATAGAGCGTGCGCGGTCATGGACCGCGCCTACTAATTTCTAAAACGAATTCCCAAGCCAGGGAAGCATGTGGCCGCAAAACAAGACGGCCATCCAGATCACGATGCCGGAGGCGGCGATCAGTTTCGTCCATATGCCGGCATTGTCTCCATCTCCGACGCTGCCCGGGGTTTCGCCCAGCATGAAGTAAAGCAGGTTGAGTGCGCCGGCCACGACAAGCGACATCTTCAGGAAAAACAGAAATCCGGTGTATTGCTCCGGCGTGGCGACAAAAAACATCATGCCGGTGATGAGATTCAGCGTGAAACCCAGCATGCCCAGCGGCAGCAACTGGCGCAATGCCGCAAAAGACAACATCGATTTGCCGATGCCCAGCATGCGCAGGTTCACAATCAAAACAACGCCGAACAACATGCTCAGGCCGACGAAGTGAAGCGTTTCGCAGGCAGGCCAAACCCAGGAATGGTCCTGGACGTACAGTCCCCACGACCTGGCCAGTGTCGGGAGAGACGGATCGAGAGGAATCGTCTGGGCAATATCCGTTTCGGGATGCCGGATTGCACCGCCGAAATAGGCCGCCCGGGCCATTAGAACCGACGTGAGGGTGGCGAAGATCAGGACGAGACCCACATTCCACCGCGCGAATCGTGATGGCCGGCCCCAAACCCACAGACCGATCCACGAAAAAAATCCGGTGATCTCCATGAACATGAGAGCCACGAGGGATGCACTCTCGTGAGCCTCCATCAACGGATCCGAAATGTCCGGCGTTGCTTTTAATACCTGACGTGCATCGCTTCCGCTGACATACGTGACAATGGTGAGCGCCGCCACCAGAAATAAAATGACGAAGCCGGCGCGCCGCAATTCCGCTTGTTTAGCAAGCAGCGCCATCACGAAGATGGCGAGTCCAATACCGAACCCAATCGTTGGAAGATGATTCAAAAAAAGGTGGAGTTGCGTGGGGTTCATCGGAACTTACAACCCACTGCTGTGTCCCACATACGCCAGAAGACGACCCGATGTGATCGCGCCGATCCAGAAAATCAATGAAGTAACCGCCAGTATCCTCGCTCGGGTCGATGGCGTCATTGCGTCAGCGGCCGTACCTCCGAAGCCGGATGGGCCGGATGGGCTGGTTGGGCCGAACACATTTTGCTTCAGTAGTTGCAGGTTGATTACGGCAAGGGCGATGAATGCGAGTTTGATGTAGAAGTCCGGGTTGCGGGTCAGTTTCGTCGCATTGATCGCCAGCAGAATCGTCCCGGTAATTGTATTGATCCAGAACCCGATCCACATGATCGGGAAAAATCTTTGAAAGGCGCGAAGGCGCACCGCCGGAGCAAAACCAAGAACGCGGAGATCGAAAGTCGCGTTGATGCCGACGACGAGTCCCATGCCAATCGTGTGAAGAAGAAGTATTCCCGGGAACGCCAAAAGAGAATCGGATGCCTTTACCCATTCACAGAAGCCGCTCTCCTCGATCCTTGCTAAGAAATCCATTCAGCCGGCGATCACGCGGTTACTGCCGTTGCCCCGGTTGCGCAGCACCGCGCCCTCCTCCTGCAGCGGGCGGGCCTTGCGGTCCAAACAGCGGCGTATAGTCGCGGTTGTTTTCACAAACAAACTCCATGATCTTAATTACACCGGCACGGGTATCGGCGTTGTAAGTGGTCGTCTTTCTCCACTTGCCAGTTGCCTTCTCCGGATCCTCGTAAATGATTTCGTAGAACATGCCTGTCGCGCTGGTACGTGTCAGGCGTTCGATGGTGTGAAAGCTTTCGCTGGGTTCATTGATGCCGCCAATGGCGTGTTTGCCGTTGTAGGCAATTGTGTCGATGACCAGCGTATCGCCTTCCCAACTGGCGACCGAGTCGCCCATCCACGTGGGATCCGCGTCGAGACCGTGCGCGGCATCAATCGGAATGATGCGGAACGTTCCCGGATATTCATTGAGGATGAGGACGTAGTTCTTGTTCTGGATGATCTGAAAGGGATAGGGCACGCCAAACGCCGTGTCGGCTGGAAGCGGGAGGCAATCGGATGTTCCACCTGCGGGATTCGCGATCGCTCGATTCTGGACCCCTGGTTTCAGCGTTGGTGCCGCGGGCAGATTGGCGAAAGGCGATGCCGGTTGCGCTGGAGCATCGCCGCGCGCACCCCGGGCACCGAAGCCGGCCATGCCGGTGAAGCCATAGATTCCCGAAAAATCCGGTTTGCCGTCAATGCGGGCAATCGGCTTGACGCCTCCGGTATTGGCAGCTGCCGCAGCAGCGACAGGTGTTGTCCCTGCAACCGTCACGGTCACAGATTTTGTCACGGCACCTCCGCCCATCGAGAGCGTGTAAGTTGTCGTCGCCTTGGGCGTCACCTTGAATGTTCCGCGGGGATACACATCGCCTATTCCATTGTCGATGGTCGCCGCACCGTATTCTGTCACCCAGGACAAGACGAAAGACTCGCCGGGTTTGAGCGAAACAGAACTCGCCTCAAAAGTCACAATTTTAGGAGAGGCCGCACCTCGGCCGCCTCCACGTGCGGCTCCAGCCGCGGCGGGCTGCGCCGGCGCGCCCTGTTGTTGACCTGCAGGTGCGGCCTGCGGCGCCTGTGCCCAGGTGATGCAAACCAGGAGCGTCAAGACAAACACAATTCCCAAAGCGCGCTTCATGCAGTCCTCCAATATCGCTTGAAACCGACTAGGATGAGATATCGCGGCCGTCGGCGAGTTTCATACGGCTTGCGATCATCGTTGGGTCGCCGCTCTTTGCGAACGCTCCGGTTGCCGAGATCACATCGCCGATCTTCACCGTCTTGGCTGTCCAGCCATAGGATCGGAGATGATTCAGGCTCATCATTTCGCAGTCCCAAACGACGATTTTGCCGCTCTCGTCCTTGGTCTCGACGTAGACGTGGGCGTGCGGATTCGTCCATTCGAATTTCACGACTTTACCGGTGACCGTCTTCGATCCCGTATACATCGTGGTCGAATGATGGGCGCTGAGCGGAGCCACAATGAGTAACAATGCAAAAACCACGAGAAGCGCCAATGTTCGCTTCATAGTTAATCCTCCGAATTCTTAATTGCCGGGCACGACGTTTGAACCGCACCAATACCATACATCGTCAGCCGCCGGAAACAAATATTCATGGATCATAATGGAGCAATCCAATATCTTTCTGGCTAAGACGAGATGTAGGCCGGACTATGAAGGTACGAACAAATTGGTGGCAGCGACAACTCCCTCCTGGAACAGGAGGGGTGGCCAGCAGGGCCGGGGTGGTAGAAAAGTCGAAAAGTTTCCTTGTTTCAAGTATGGGGAGGTTTGCCCGTATGAAAATATTGAAGAACGTGATTATGGGTCTGGCGCTCTGTTCGGTCGTTCTCTCGCAACAACGCGGCAATGCAATCGAACCGCGGATTCTCTCCTTCGAGGCGAGGCCTGTCACGATCCGTCCGGGCGAATCCGTTCAATTGGTCTGGCAGACCGAGGCCACGCGAGCCCTGACGATCGAGCCGCAGGTGGGCCCCGTCGCGGTTCGGGGAAGCAAGCAGGTCGCCCCAACTCAAACGACGACATACACACTGCGCGCGAGCGACACCGTATCGAAAACCGTGACGGTGACCGTTGCAGGAACACCCGTGGCAACTCCGGCAAGGTCGGCGGCAAACGCGGCGCCTCGCGCGGACGCCAAAGGCAGGATCGATGGGCACCCGGACTTTACCGGCGTGTACGGCAACGCAGGCCTCCCGCAAGGCGCCGTGGCTCCCGCGCTGAAACCCGGAGCCGAAAAATTTCAAGTTATTCGGACGGCGAACGATATTCGCGGCAGAACGACTCTCGTTCAGGAATGCGTTCCCCTTGGCATCCCGCAAACGTACATCACGCCGTACCCGTGGCAGTTTATCCAGACGCCAAACATGATGGTTCAGGTCTTTGAATATCCGAATGCCGTTCGATTCATTCCACTCGATGGCCGCCCGCTTCCGCCGGATCCCGATCCTGCATGGATGGGCACCGCTGTTGGACGCTGGGAAGGAGATACGCTCGTGATCGAGTCGGCGGGGTACAACGACAAGACGGAAGTGCACGGTTTCCTGCACACCGAGTCCCTGCACGTTGTCGAGAGGTTCAAGAAACTCGAGAATGGCAACCTGCAGTACGACGTGACGGTGGAAGACCCGAACGTCTGGGTTCGCCCGTGGGTGATTCCCGCGAGAACATTCCAGCTCCGCAAGGAAACCGAATACGTTGCGGAATTCGTTTGCGACGCGCCGGTT
>Ga0134122_10002052_pt1 | contig 14754 bp, 9 predicted proteins | sample KB302_FD_96461 | JGI IMG/M metagenome (GOLD analysis project Ga0134122, IMG submission 96461) | Terrestrial soil microbial communities without Nitrogen fertilizer from Kellogg Biological Station, Michigan, USA - KB3-0-2 | ecosystem: Environmental > Terrestrial > Soil > Unclassified ... | reverse complement strand
CTCCCGTCAGGGGGCCGACGAGGCGAACCGCCTCAAGGCCCACTTGCGGGCGCTCCTGGGACCCAAGAATCCGGAGCTCGTGAAGTTCGGCATCCGCCCCCAGGAGCGGCGCAAGCCGCGCGCACCGTCCGAGGCCACGAAGAAGGGCAAGGCGGCCAAGGCTCAGGCCGCGCCGCTCGCAGGAGCGGTGCCGGCCGAGAAGTAAAACCTTGAGTCGCCCAGGCGCGGGCGGGAGGGCCCTCCCGTCCGCGCGATGTCTATCTTGGGGGGCGCGGAGCATCGACCGGATCCGCGCGCCGCCTTCGGTCTTCTCCAGCATTCTCTGGCGCGCCGAAGTCGAGACTCTCCGGGCATTTTGCCGTCGTCGATCGCGCGTGGACCCCGATATGATCGCCTCTCCACCTCCGATGTTCTTCTCCTCCCTCCTGCACCGACCTTCGGCGGCGGCTTCGAACCGCCCGACTGCGCCGGCCCGCGGCGCGTCCGGCGAAGAGTACGGCACTCCAGCTCGCGCCGATCCTCTGAAGCCCTCAGGTCACCAATACTCGCTCGTGCACTGGCACTGCCAGGTCGTCGGGTCCGCCGGGCACGTCTAGAAGCCGGGCGGAATACACCGCGCCCAGAAGCCGCCCGTCCAGCACGGCAGATCGATGGGCTGGCCGACGCACGGGCTGCTGCTGTAGGAGCCGCAGAATTCCGTCGTGAGGGACACCGGTTGGGGACCGAAGAGACCGAGAGTCGGCGACCCGGCATTGGCGACCACGCCCTGACCAACCCGCCTGGCTTTGAAGGGTTGCTTTGGCCTCTGAGACGATCGCCGAGGGAGCCGGGCTCGCCTCGCCAGGCTCCCTGCGCCGACGAGCCACGACATCGAGACTGCAAGCAGTACGTTCCGCGTCTTCATGCACCGGAGATCCAGCCCTCACAGGAGTGCAGCGACTCGCCGTCGTCGTCGAGGATCTGGCGCACGACCGATGTCACCTCGGGTGAACGGCTATGACAACGCGGGCGTCTTTAGTCTCGACCGGAGCTCCCCACGAACCGGCTGATCCAGACGGCAAGCTGTTCCAGCCAGGAACTTTGAGGAGTCTTGGCACAGCGGAAGCCCAACTCTTTGCCGCGGTAATCTGCCGCCGCGGCAATCTCCACATATCCCAATCCCCGCAGCTCACCGGGGTCGTTCCAGCCTCCGCCGCGAATGACACGTGGGTCTTTCAAGTCTTCGGCCGAAACAGGCTTGTCGATGGTCCACTCGTCTGCGTTGCCCACGAGATCGAAGACACCCTCAGGGCTGACGCAGTCCCGGTGGGACCCAACGGCCGATGTCTGGTCCTCGCCGAGCGACTCGTTGGTGTTGCAACGATTTGGACCGAAAGTGTTCCCCCAGGGGTAGCGGCGACCGTCGGTACCGCGAGCGGCGCGTTCCCACTCGTTGGAGGTGGGGAGGCGCTTACCGTTCCAGGTGCAGAAGGCGTTGGCGTCCTGCCAATCCACACCGACCACGGGCTGGTCCGGCTGGTTGAATTGCGTCTCCTGCCAATAGGCGGGAGTGTGGTCTTTGTCTGAGGAGGCGCCTTGTACCGTCCGGGAGGCGGTGAGCGCTTGGAGGAACTGACCGTACTCGCGGTTCGTCACTTCATGGCGGTCGAGCAGGAACTCGCCGAGCCAGACCCTCTCGGGCTGTTTGCCGAGAACGTTGAGGAGGGCTTGGCCGTCCAGGTTGCTGTGCCGGATCAGGTTCAGCGGGAGAGAGTCCTCGCCGCCTTTGGTGAACTTGCCTGCGGGGATGAGCGCCATCCCCACCGGAGGCGTTTCGTCTGGGCTACCCGCTGAACGGGCACAACGGAAGCCCACTTCTTCGCCCCGGTAACTGAGAGACGTGGCCCGTCGGAGGAAGGTCAGAGCGAAGATTTCTCCAACATCTGTCCAGGAGGCACCGGCTAGAGCACGTGCAGCAGTGCCGCCGATCTCGTCTGGGGTAGAAGTCCATTCGCTGACGTTGCCGCCCAGATCGTAAACCCCGTCGGGGCTATGGTCGGGCTCGTAGGTGCCGCCTGCGACCGGCTGCGGATCGGGTCCCTCGCCGGTGTTGGCGTCCTCCTTTCGGAACTCGTTGCCCCAGGGGTAAAGGCGCCCATCGGTGCCACGTGCGGCCCTCTCCCACTCATCGCTGGTGGGCAGGCGCTTGCCAGCCCACTTGCAATAGGCATCGGCATCGTAGGCGTCAACGCCGGACACCGGTTGGTTCGACTGGTTGAATCTCGCATCGCCCCAGGTCGCGGGGGTGTGATCCTTGCCGGACGGCTCGTGAGGGTGGGCCCCAAGGAAACCGGCGTAGGACTCGTTGGTTACCTCGTGATCGTCGATGAAAAACGGCCAGTCGAGGCGTCCCTGCTTGGGCTCAATCTTGATGAGCTCCCTGAGCTTTACCCGGTCGCCGAAGCGCCGCAGAAGGGCGGTCATCGGTGTATTCTCGCCACCCTTCTGGAATTTTCCCGCGGGTATCCGCGCCATGTCCTGCGGGACGCGGTGCCAGTGGGTAACTAGGTGCTGGCCGATCAGGACGAAAAGAAGGAGCGCCAGAGGCACGGCCGCCCAGACCCCGATCGTCCTCCAGCGCCATGGCCGGTGCCTTGAAGGGTCCAATTCCTGAAGCTGGCGTGGAGAGGCGAGTGTCGGCGTCATGGTTTTTTCATCGGACGCCGAAGAAGGTTGCAGGAAGACCCGAGTGGTGGGGGCAGTCGGCACCAGGGGTATTGATTTGCCCTGTGGCAGGAAAAGCACTGGCGAGATCCAGCCGCACTCGTCTTCCTGCTGCTCCACACGGACTACCGAGCGAGCCCGGTTCACCGCCTCGTCCAGGGGCAGCCCGTGGGCGATCAGCGACTCGTAGAGGCGATGGGAAAAGAACATTGCGGCGCTCCCAAGAATGGGAGCAGCCATGCCGATTGCTGGGATGCCCTTGTTGGCCAGTTGCCGCGCGGCGAGCGCTGTGTTGCAGGCGCTCAACACGACGAAGCGGACACTCCGGCCCCAGACCTGAAGCGTCTTTTGTAGAGCCTTCGCAGGATAGAAGTCGGGTGCCTTGTCCTCGTGCTCGAGGTAAAAGCCGGCGGTGGAGATGGATATCTGCTGCGGGCCATGGCCGACGATATGGAGGATGTGCGGATTCCAGTCCTCTATCTTCGAATACAGGCGGGCGCGGGTGATGGGGCCCTCGACGGCACTCAGGAGTTCCGTGTTGATAAGCCCTTGCTTGCGCAAATCGAAGAGCGCTTTTTCGATTTTTGCGGCTTCTTCGTTCACGTCCAACGGCGGAAGTTCTGCCGGGTTGGCGCCAACCACTAGGATGCGGAGCGGCACCTCTGTGACGGGCTGAAGAGGCGGTTGACCTGGAACGGAGATGCTCAAAGGAGTGCCAAGGGGCGAATTGAGCTCGCCGACCCAAAGATCCCGCTCGGGGTCATAGAGGGTCATCCAGGGCAGCTTATGGAGCTCAAGGGAATTAACGGCAAAATCTAGGGTGATCCGAACGCCTTTCCTGCCCCGTTCGTAGGCCTCCTTCAGGTGGCTGGCATAGGCTGTCTGGATGCTACCCTCAAAAAGCTTGCGGAACAGAAAGGTTCCACAGCGCTGGAGCAGTTCCTTATCGATACTCCCCGAGCGAATGGCATCGAGATATTCGCGGAGCCCAGGGGACCCCAGGTCGAGGTCCATCTGAGTGCCAGCCGTTGCCGCGGATACCGTTCCCTGAGCATGGACGAGGTAACGGATCGCGGATTGATGTGTGATGGAGATCGCGAACTCTTCGTAGTCCTCCATCACGGCTCTCCTGCGCAGGGCCGGGCCGTTGCGAGGGGATTGCTCATGGGGCTCCAGATCGGTCGCCCGTATTCTACACGTGCTATCGTGAAGGAATTGCCGCAAGGTTCTCGACGCAGCCGTCTCTCTGTGTAGGAGGGGCATGCCCATCCATCGAGCCCTGCTCAACGCCCCTGAGAACCGGCACTTCGTCCTTTTCGAGAGTGCCACGCTGCGCGATGCTCTCGCTCTTCTGGCCGCGGGGGAGAGAGAGTGCCAACCCTGGTGGCACTTGGTCGTCGAACGATCCGACGGCACCTGGTATGTCGTCCGGCTTTCCGAACTCTACGCGGTAGCACGCCGGGAAACGGCCTTACTAGAGATCCCCCTTGAACGGCTGGATACGCTGCGGCCCGCACGCGCCTTCGAGCAAGACGACATCACCCCGACGAAAGCCCAGCGCCTATTGCGCAGCCCACCACGCACCGCGCTGGTGATTCTGCGGCAGGGTCGGCTGGCCGGCATCCTGGCACCGGAGGCTGAGCGCGGCGGCCAACTGCCCAGTCGATCCGAGGTCCGTGACGTCCTGGCGGGGTACTCTCCCCCGCCCTCCCTGCGACCGATCCAGGCGGTACCACGGGTCCGGCGGTACACGGACGTTTCGTGTCCGCGGCGGGTCGCGATGGGAGCGGACCGTTTCAGCGCGATCGTACGATTGCTCGTGGACTCTTCCGCGCTGGATCTCTCCTCCCGCCCTCTCGACTTGGCGCCCGACCTGCCCATCAAGGTACGGCTTGACGCTCCGGGCTTCGATCCGCTCGACGGCGATGTGCGGGAGATCCGGGTCCTACCCGATACGGACAGCCCGCCCGTGGTGTTCGACCTGCGACCGCAAGCGACCGGCCGCCATGACGTGTCGTTCGACTTCCTCCAGGGCGGACAGTTCCTTGGGACCGTCCGCTTCGGCGTCGAGACGGTTCGCGAGGTGGTCGCAACCGCCAACGTCGGGGCGACCCTAGACCTGCCACCGGTCGCTCCGGGAACTCCGCCTCCCGACCGGGTGCTTCGTATCACCTGGAATGAGAACGAGAGGGAGCTCCGGTTCACCCTGATCTCCGAGGGAGGTGCCGCCTGGCAAGACTTCCCGGCCGTTAGGCTGAAGCGGGACCCGGCGGCAGACGCCGAGACCCTTTTTGAGACTCTGAAATCCCTCACCAGAGGCCTGGACCCTACGGCCGCCGCTGCGATGCGCGGCGGGACAGGGCTGGGACCCGGAGAGGTCCAGACCGAGATCAAGAAATTAGGCCAGAACCTTTGGCGGCGCCTTCTGCCGGGCGAGTTGCGGGCGCTCTACGCCCGCGAGCGGCAGACATGGCAAAGAACGTCGCTGATGATCCTCTCCGACGAGCCGTTTCTGCCATGGGAACTGGTCTGGCCCTATGGCGCCGACTGGGACGACGGGGAGCCCTGGTGCCTCAGCCTCCGTTTGACCCGTTGGTTGCGCCGCGACGAGCAGGGGGAGGGGAGCCCAGGCGCCCCCGGGCGCCTGCCGGTGCATTCCCTGGTGTGTGTGGGATGGGAAGATCCCGCTCTGCCGGCGATCCGGACCGAACAGGAGAGAGTGAAAAAGCTGGCGCTGCGCCGCGGAGTGCTTGATTTGAGCCCGACCGATGGGAGCCTGAAGGCAGTGATTGAGGTGTTGGAGCGGCTGGACTACGACTGGCTCCACGTGGCCACGCACGGTTCCTTCAACGGCGAGTCACCGGACCAGCATTCGACCCTTTGGCTGGAAGGCGGTCACCGGGCTCTGACGCCGCAGCATTTTGTCGGCCAGGAGATCACGAATCACCTGGGCCGCAAGCGCCCGGGCTTCTTTTTCAACGTCTGCCATGGCGCTCGTCTCGGCTGGAGCCTGACCGGCATGGGGGGCTGGGCTCATCGCCTGGTGAGCCTGGGGGCGGGGCTGTTTCTGGCGCCGATGTGGACGGTCAGCGATGAAGCGGCCTGGAAGCTGGCGGACAAATTTTATGCCCACCTCGATGGAGGCGAGACGGTCGCGGAGGCGCTGCGCTTAGCGCGCAAATCGCTTCCCGACTCCGATCCGAGCCGGCTGGCCTACAGCCTCTACGGGCACCCCAACGCCCGAGTCGAGATCGGCTGAGATTCCGCTGAACCATTTTTGTGAAGCCGTGTCTTTAGAGGGGTGGTAACGGGGACGCTCCGTTCGTCCATTCGACACAACCGCCTCAATCGCGCGCCGTGCCGGCCGCCGCCGGCCCGCCGGGGAGGGCTCTGCGATGTCCCAGACCGCCGATCGCGAGCATTTCGACATGCTGCCGTTCATCGCCATCCTGATGTGTACGCTGGGCTGCCTTCTCTACGTGACCCTGATCGTGGCGTCCCTGTGCATTGGGCCGGGAGCCGGCGAGGGCTGGATCCCCGTCTACGGGAAAGATCAACCACGGAAGATCCCCATGCTCCTCGAGTGGGACGGCCGAGCGGTTACTGTGCATCGGAACGGTAGCAGAGAGCGAGTACCCTGGGACGGCCTGCAGGAGGTCCAACAGCCCGACGGTAGCGAAGCGTTCACCAGCAACGGGGTGGACGACGCCTCGCCTCTGGGCGGGATCCTCGCCGAGCTGGATCGGCAGAAGGAGACCCACTACGCCCTATTCGCCGTCCGCCCGTCCGGATTCGAGACCTTCAACCTGCTTGCCAACGAGTTCCGCCAGCGCGGCATCGACATCGGCTACGAGCCCATCGAAGAGGACCGTCCGGTGCGCCTCCTCCCGGAAAGGATCCGCTCATGAGACGAGGCCGCCGCCGCTTCGCGTTCGAGGCGCCGTCCCTCGTACCCCTCGCCGACATGCTGTCCAACACGGTGGGGGTCATGGTGTTCATCTTCATCTTCACCGTGGTCGCGGCCGGCGGGGCGCTGGTGCTGAAGACCCTGCCACTGGAGCGCTCCCCGGATCGACCCTTCGAGATCGTGGTCTGCTCCGGCGAGCGAGTGTTGCCGCTCGATCGCGAGGCTCTGCTCAGCGAGCTCCTCCAGCCGCTAGGGGAGCCCACGCCCGACACGATGGGACAATGGCTTGAGCAGCTCCTCCAGCGGCGTCTGGAAAGAGAGGACGTAGAGGTCAGCGAGGAAATCGGGCCCGGTGGCCTGGTCTTCATACTGAAGCCGCATTCCGCACGAGGCGAGACCGCCAAGGCTCTGCAGCGGCCCAGGTCCCGCTTCCGCGCCTTCCTGGGACGGTTCGCCCCCAAGGAGCGCTTCGTCTATTTCATCGTCTACCCGGATGGTTTGCACGCCTTCAAAGAAGCGCGGTCGGTTGCCTTGGAGACCGGGTTCGCCACGGGGTGGATGCCCATGAAGGCGAACGAGCCGATTCGTTTCGGCAATGTAGGCCTCAGACCAGGCCCACAAAACGGTGGTGGTTGAGTCTCTTACGCACAACGGAGGTGTTTTCGATGAGTACGATCTGCCCGAACTGCCGATCCTTGCAGCCAACCGATGACGCCACGAACTGCGTCTACTGCGACCAGCCGCTGCCGAGCCCGCTCGCGGCCGAGCCCGTCATCGCCAGGGAGGCGCCGGACCTGTCGGGAGAGGAGACGCCTCTCCCCGTCTCGCTCTGGGCTGGCGGCGCGAGCGCCGCGAGCCCGCCGCCAAACCCGGCGCCGGTCCGGGAGACCTCACCGCTGACGGTCTCCCTGAGCTTTCCCCGCAAAATCCCCGGAATCCTGAAGTGGAGCGATCCGAAGATGGCCCGCACCGCCTTGTTGGTGGGTATAGGGCTCGGCGTTCTCTTCTCCGTCGCTGCCTTCGGCCTGTCGCCGAAAGGGAGCCTCCTTGCTCTCATGTTCGATCTGCGCAGCCTGTCCGGGCTGATCCCGGTCTCCATCGCGGTGATGTTCTTCTGGGGAGCCATCTTCTGCTTCCTGCGCTGGCGCCGCCTGCAAGCGGTCAGGCTCCTTTCCGGCAGGCAACTGCTGGAGGAAGCCAACCGGCAGCTCGGCTCGCCCGGCCCCGAGGCGCTGCGGCGTGTCGAGGCCCTCGCCACCCATCTGGAGCGGGACGGCTACAGCCGCAGCCCGCTGCTGCGCCGGCTGCACGCGGTGCTGCGGCAGTGGCGGCTGCGGCCCGGGGTGAACGAGGCGGACCTCGTCCTGGCGCAGCATCGGGCTCAGGACGAGGAAGGGGTGCGCCGCGGCTTCCAACTCGTCCGTGCTTTCGTCTGGGCAATGCCGGTGGTCGGCCTGATGGGGACCGTCATCGGCATCTCCCTGGCAGTGGGCGGCTTCGCCAAGTTTCTGGCGGGCGGCGTGGATGATGTGAGCGCCATCAAGCAGAGCCTCGTGGGCGTCACCGAGGGTCTGTCCTTCGCCTTCCTGATCACCCTGGAGGGTCTGCTGGGAGCTTTGCTGCTCATGCTCCCTTCCACGGCGCTCCAGGCGCGCGAGGAGGAGTTCCTGGTTTCCCTTGAGCACGGCGTGGCGGAGACCTTCCTGCCCGAGCTTCAGCGGGTCGCGCCAGTAGCCGAGGCCGTGGCGCCGGCCGAGAAGGAGGAGCAGCCGGCCGCTCCTCCGATCGAGGAGATCCTGCACCGCGTCCTCTCCGGCCTTCCTGCGTTGCAGCACTGGCAGGACGAGATGGCACGGCTGACCGACGAGTCCATCGCGGCCATGTCCCGCGCCGCCGAGCAGGCGGGCGAGCATGTCCTCCAAGCCATCGGCCGCGCCAACGACGACGTGGCCACCGCCCTGAGGACGGTCCTCCAACTCCAGGAGAAGCTGGCGGACAGGATGGGGGTGGACACCCAGAGGTCTCACGCGGAGACCCAGCGGCTGCTCGATTCGGTCACCCAGCGGTTCGGTACGGCGGCCGGCGAGGTGACGGAGCGTTTCGAGCGCCTACATCGCGCCGAAGTGGCAACGCTCGAAGAGCTCACCAGCAATCTGGAAATCCGAAGCCGAGAACTGGCGGCGGGCCTCGCCGTGCATCAGGAAGGCTTCCGCGATTCCGTGGAGCGCTGGAGGACCGAAGGCCCTCGCGTCGACTCCTATTTCGCAGCACTACGCGAGCTTGGCCGAGAACTCGACCGGGCCATTCAGGTCCAGAGAGAGCTACAGCGGCAGGTGACAGACCTCAATGCCAACGGTACGCTTATCCAAGCCCTCGACCACGTCGACCAGACGATCGCTTCCCTGCAGCCCTTCCTCAAGCGACTGACCGGGACATTCCACTTCGTCTCCGCGGCCGAGGAGCCTTCTCCTCGGGGAGCGCTCGGGAATGGAAACTGAGGTCGTCACACGGGAGCCTTGATCTCCCACCCGGGAACCATTGCCTACCTTTTTCGGGCTCTTCGGGAAGTAGTGTGGGTGGTTTTGGGGCCGTTTAGAGTCTCGGCAGCATGCAGGTGAGGATCTTCAGCCGGAGATATTCCTCGTCCGGCTTGCAGTAGGCGGCAATCCCGTCCCAATGCCGGTCGATCATCTCGGCAAACTTCTCGTAGGGTTTGAGCCTCTGCCACTTGAGGGCGGCGCGCCAGTTCTCGAAGAAGCGGCGCGCCCAGCCTTCGCGCTGGTAGCTCCACAGCTGGCCGAAGGACTCCTTGAGCAGGTAGGCGGTGTTCAGCCGCTTGTTGGCAGCCAGTAGTAGTGTCTTGAGCGCCCAGCGGCCTTCCAGAGTGAGGTTCTCATGGCGAGAGAGAAGGGTGTACTTCTGGCCCTTGATGAATCGGCGGTCCGTTCCCGACAGCCGCGCGTACTCGCTCTTTCTGACCTGGTCGAGTGCATCGCCCAGGTGGCGCAGGACATGGAACTTGTCGAACAAGATGGCTGCATTGGAGGCGTGCTCTTCTGTTGCGGCGCGAAACGGCTTCCACATGTCCATGACCGCCAGACGAATGCTGCGGCTCTTCTTCTCACCCAGACTCTTGTAGAACTGGCTCATGCTCTCCTTAGAGCGATTCTGGCCACCGAACCAGATCGGCCGACCGCGCATCAGATCGCTGACCACGATGCGGTAGGTATGGCCTTTCCGGATGGAGATCTCGTCGATCCCGATCGCCTTGGGCGCAGGAGTGCCCGCCCGGGCGAGCTGTGCGCGCATGTACTGCTTGTCCAACGCCTTGACGCTGCCCCAGTCCAGGTGCAGCTCCTTGGCCACGTCCTTGACGGTTTCGCTGCGGCAGCGACGCCCCACGTAGTAACGCTTGGTGTACAGCGGGTTGTCGGCCAGAAACTCCAGCCTCTCGCGCTTCACCTTGCCGCAACTGCGACAGGCCACTCGCCGCACCTCGAACTCGAGGTAGATCCGATAAGGCCCGCACGGCAGGTCGCGCACGCGTCGAGTCGTGCGGTCGTACCAGCCCGAGAGAACTCGACTGCAGGCCCCGCAAGCCGTTTTTTTGAGCGCCGCACGAGCCGCACGACCCGCGCATACGGATCGCCAAACACACCCACAACATCCGGTAAGGGTCGAAATCGGTACGCGTCCAGCAGGCTCTTGCGCCGGGTGGAGGTGGCCATCGAAACATCATGCCCACTTCACGCTCCTCGTCAACCCTTGAAAACTCAGCGCTGGCGTGGCTTCCGGGGTCTTGGCTACCAGCAATTTGTCCACACTACTACCCGATGACCCATTTTTCGATTCGGTGGCCGACCCGGGTGGAATAGTGAAAACGCCGAAGCCAGGTCGATGAACGACCCGCACTTCGGCGCGTAGAAACCTCCAGGGCTCGATCAGGTGACCGACCGATCAGCGTTTAGGTCGCGGGGGAATCTTGACTTCGAGCTCGCGGCCGGCCTTCGAGCAGTCCTCAACGTCGGAGCCATCGGTTCTTTGGAGATTGAAGAGGGTTTCCTTCTTGAATTCGCGCGTTCCCGCCTTACCGTCTGATCCTGTATCGGTTCCGTCTCGACGCTCTTGATCGCTTCGCTTCGTCATCGTCATGCCCCTCCGAGAGTTGGGGATTGATCTTCCGGTACGACCTCCGCACCGATGCTCCACAGAAGAGACCCGGAGCGATTCGGACTTGTTCAGAAAAATCACCTTGCCAGGGACCGCCAGTCGCCCTGGAAAATGAAGGGCGCCCAGTAGGCCGCGGCGTGCCAGCGAGATTCGCGAAGCATCGAGAGCTGCGCTTCGCGGAGCGCTGCTGAAGGCGCCCGGCCGTCGCGCAGCATGCCCGCGTAGAAACGCTCCATCAGGACGGCAGTCGCCTCATCATCGACGTCCCAAAGGCTGGTGACCACTCGGGTGGCGCCCGCCGCCTGGACACTTTGGGGCAGCCCAATCATTCCCTCGCCTCGAACCTCGCGGCCGAGCGCTGTTCGACAGGCGCTTAAGGTGACGAGATCGGCCGGCAGGTGCAAGTGGGCAATCTCGTAGGCGCGGAGCAGCCCTTCCTTCGGTTTGCCACGCGCGTCGACCGTCGCGAGGGCTAGACCGGAAAGCTCCGGATGTTCCGCATCGAGCACCCCGTGGGTTGCGATGTGAACCATGCGGAATCTTGCGAGTCGCCCGTCGAGAACCACCTCGCGCCGCGCTGCAAAGCCCTGAAAAGAAGCCACTCCAGTTCTTGGGGCCAGCCGAAGGATCGCCTCGGCCTCGGGGCGGGCGAAGCGCAGGCTCTCGAATTCGCCCCGGGGACCGCTAACACGTGTCCGATCGCCCGGCTCCTGCCGATCCGGCGCGAGCCCAAGAAGGACAGCAAACTGGAACAGGCCGAGAGGACCGGTCGACGCGATCCTTCGGGGAGGGGGTGAGAAGGCGGGATCTGCCACCAAGGCGAGCAAGTTCGGGGGCTGGGGCCGGGCGAGGGCAATTCGTCGCGAGGCTGCCAAGACCGAGGCAGAGGGCAGCATGACGACTTCGTGGCGCTCGATGAGAAGAGATCCGCTCCCGCCTTCGCGGCTGCTCGGGTCTGCTTCCGGAATGGGCAGCGCACCGAAGGGAACGTAATGAAGCGCGCCATCGGCCACCACCGCGAAGCGAGGTGTTCGCAATTCGCTAATAATCGGCGCGAGAAGACGCCTGCCGAGGTCCGAAGCCGCCAGCCGAGCTTGACCGGCCGTGCCCCGAAGATGGCTCGAGGCAAACAAGCCGTGGAGGCGGATGGCAGCATCTTCAATCGGCGCGCGTGGCCCGAGCCGATGGACCGTGACTCGGTACGGAGTGACCATCCAGACAAAGCTCTCTCGCTCGCCGAGCGAGTAGACGCCAAGGGTGGTCTCCGGATCGAGCACGATGCGCTGAATCTCTCGCGTGTTGAGCGGTGCCGGAATTGCGGGCGCCTCGTTCGCTTCGCTCCGAATTGCGCCCTGGAGAACGTCCTGTTCGATGAGGAGCTCGCGGATCGCGGCATCGAGGGCTTTCCCTGAAGCCGTGACCACCGATTCCCCCGCCTCAAACCGCTTGCGCCTTTCGGCATCGCGGGCGCCCAGTTGGCCTTCAACCTCCGCAAGCCGCGTTCGTACCAGCGAAGGCTCGCGTCCCGTGCTCCGCCTTGCCTCGGCCAGAAGATCGAGGAGACTTCTTGCGCGCCCGCGTTCGACCAAGTCGAGCGCACGCTCCACATATCCAGGCTGAGATTCGGCCTCGTCAAGGCGAATCAGCAAATCGATGGCCAGCTCGTAGGGATCGAAGACCGTGGCGAGAAAATCGGAACGGAGCGCTGGGCTTTCCAGGCTGCCCCGGAGGGCATCTACGAGATGGACCGCGCTCTCGGCGTCCGTGAGAGCGGCCGAGGGATCGTCTAGGGCATCGGACGCTCGAGCCCGCACGACGAGCGCATCGGCAACGCCCACCGGGTCGTTGGTTTCTTGCAAAGTCTCAATGGCAAGGCGGGCATGATCCCGCGCCATCGCGGCTTGCCCAAGAGCGAGCTCCGCACGCGCCTGTCCGACCCTCGTGTTGGCTTCGTCGGTCGGCGTTTCGAGCCAGTGAAAAATCTTGGCCGCTCTGGCAAAGCCCGCTCGGGCTTCACTCGGCCGCCCTGCACGGAGATCCAGCTCGGCCAGGCGTTCAAGCGCCAGCGCCTCGCCCCTTCGATCCCCTCGCTCGGAGGACTTTGCCTTCGCCTGATCGAGCAGACCGCGCGCTACGTCTAGGTGGCCAGCTTCTAGCTCGACACGACCCCGCCCCCATAAGAGCCCCGCGCGGTCGGATTCGTCGAGTCCACCGGGGATCGATTCCGCCCGATCATAGGCGTCTATAGCCTCCTTGAGACGTCCTAACTGCGCGAGCGCCACGGCGGCGTTCAACCAGGTCTTCGCCTCGCTCCGGCGGTCTCCGAGCGCCCGGAAAGTACTCCGGGCCTTGGCCCGCCGAGAAAGCGAGCTCCAAAGGCGACCGGCCTGGCGGTCGGCATTCGCCAAGGAATCTAGTGCCACCGCCGTTTCACGAATGTTGCCAATGCGAAAAGAAACCTGAAGGCAGCGGGCAAAAGCCGCTTTCGCTTTCGCGGTTTCGCCGAGTTGGCGGTGGAGGATTCCAAGATCGGCTTCGAGAGAAGGTTCGAGGTCCGGCGCCTGCGCGGCTTGCACACTCTTTCGAGCTCGCTCGAACGCCATCACGGCTTCGGCGAAGCGCTCCAACCGCCTCAAGGTCTTGGCGGTCCGGATCTCGGCGATCGCACGCAGCCGCTCATCGCCGCTTCGTTCGGCAAGCGATGCCGCTCGCGCGTACTCGGCGAGGGCAGCTTCCCTCGAAGCCATGTCGTTCCCAGCCATCTTCCTGGCACCGGCCGAAAGCGCCTGGAAGGCCGCAATCCGTAAGCGATCCTTTTCTGTTGCGTTCCGGCGCTCGATGAGCTCGAGGCGGTAGCTGCCGCGGGCAAGGCCATTCGTCCAGCGCACGTCGAAGAGAATCTCTCGGCCGGCTGCAACGACCAGCAGCCATTCTGGGCCGCGGTCGTCGTTCGGAGTGTCGGCAACGAAATCTCGTTCGGAATTCACGCTGTGGAGGTCGAGAGCTACGTCGATGCCGCGCTGATCCGCGACGATCGCCACGAACTGGCCCGGTGCAGTCTTCACGCGAAATCGATGCGTCCGATGATCCGCGCCGAACGTCCGCTCGAACGCCTGACCGGCCACGAGCTCTTCCGGGGGAACAGGCCGCCGACAGCCGACGAGCAGCAGCGCCGGGGCCATGATCAAGGCACCGCCACCCGCGCATAAAAAGCGACGAGAATCTCGGACCCCTGGGATGGGATTCACGAAGGAAGTCTAGTGCAAACGAAAAAGAGGAAGGAGAGGGGACCGAGGGTGTTTTGCGAGACTGCTCCCGCGAGGGGGCTTAGGGCGCGACGACGAAGTCATAGGTCGCGAGCGATTCCGTCCCTCCTGCCGACTTTCCCGAAAGCCTAATCTGGTACCGCCCGTCGGAAAGAAAACCTCGCGGCACTTCGACCGAGAACGCGCCGTTGGTATTTCTCTGGACGGCGCTTTGCCATAGCAGGCGGCCATCGCGTTCGAGCGCCGCTTCGTAACGCGGATGCTGATCCGCAGTGCCCAGCTCGAGCAACAGCCAGAGCCGGTCTGCCCAGGCTGGGATCGTCAAGGATTCCGGCTCGCCACGTTTACCGTTTTCCGTCGGTGCAAGGTCCGCGAAGTAACCCCCAGCTCGCGGCCCCGCATCCAAAGGCAAGTGCGATTGGCTCCACCTGCCGAGCAGGAACATGCCGAACAGGAGCGAGGCCGCGAGCGGATAGGACCAGGCGGGCAGCCGGCGTGCGCCCCACTTCGCCTGGCCCGGCCGCGACCCGCCTAGTCCGACCCTCAGCTCGTCGCGATCCCGGGGATCTTCCACCTCGCAGAGCTCGGGAAACGCGGCGAAGTCGAGGATCACCTGCGTACATAACGGGCAAAGCGCGAGGTGCTCTTCGACCTCGTCGCGATCGGCTCCTTCGAGCGTGCCGAGGTGGTAGCCCAACAGGTCGTCGG
>Ga0134122_10002051_pt1 | contig 14757 bp, 11 predicted proteins | sample KB302_FD_96461 | JGI IMG/M metagenome (GOLD analysis project Ga0134122, IMG submission 96461) | Terrestrial soil microbial communities without Nitrogen fertilizer from Kellogg Biological Station, Michigan, USA - KB3-0-2 | ecosystem: Environmental > Terrestrial > Soil > Unclassified ... | reverse complement strand
GGGCGCGAAACCACCAGCCCCGGCGTCGACATCATCATGCCCGATGTCCGCTTTTTGGAAGAGAACCGCGACGATCTGCTCGGCCTCGTGCTGACGCATGGCCATGAGGATCACCTCGGCGCCGTCGCGCATCTCTGGCCAAGGCTGCGCTGTCCGGTTTATGCGACACCGTTTACGGCTCGGCTGCTGCGCGACAAGCTCGAGGAAGCCGGGCTTGAGATGCAGGTTAAGGTCAAGATCGTGCCGTTGGGCGGAAAGCTGACGCTCGGCCCGTTCGCGCTCGAATTCATCTCCATCACCCACTCCATCCCCGAGCCCAACGCGATCGCCATACGAACGCCCCTCGGCATCGTTCTGCACACCGGCGATTGGAAGATCGACCCCGATCCCCAACTCGGCGAAGTGACCGATGAGGCGGCGCTGCGCCAATTGGGACAGGATGGCGTGCTCGCCTGCGTCTGCGATTCGACGAACGCGTTCGTGCCGGGCGAGTCCGGCTCGGAAGCAGAGGTGAAGACCGCCCTGCACTCGTTGATCGGCACGCTGACGGGACGCGTTGCCGTGACCGCTTTCGCCTCGAATGTTGCCCGCCTCGATTCCGTCGCGCATGCCGCGCGCGCGCACGGCCGCGAGATCGTGCTTGTCGGTCGCGCCATGCGCCGCATGGTGGAGGCGGCTCGCGACACCGGCTACCTCAAAGACTTTCCGCGTGTCTGGTCCGAAGAAGACAGCGGCCGGCTGCCGGCCAATCGCATTCTCTATCTCTGCACCGGCAGTCAGGGCGAGCCGCGCGCGGCTTTGGGGCGAATTGCCGCCGGAGAACATCCCTATGTCAGCCTCGGCGAGGGCGACACGGTGATTTTTTCCTCGCGCATCATTCCGGGCAACGACTTGGCGATCTTCGAGCTGCAAAATCAGCTCGCCGGCCGCGGCGTCGCTGTCATCACCGAACGCGATCACTTCGTGCACGTCTCCGGGCACCCCGCGCGCGATGAATTGGCGGCGATGTATGCCTGGGTGAAGCCGAAGATTGCTGTGCCCGTCCATGGCGAGCTCCGCCACATGAGCGAACATGCGCGCCTCGCCCGTGAGCTTCAGGTGCCGCAAGCCATCGTCGCGGTGAACGGACAGATGGTACGCTTGGCCCCGGGCGTCGCAGGCATAATCGATGAAGCGCCCACCGGGCGTCTGCACCTCGACGGCGATGTTCTCTTACATGAGGAGGACGGCGTCGCGCGCTCGCGCCGTGCGCTGGCTTATGCCGGCTTCATCGGTATCACCTTGGTGCTCGATCGCAGAGGCAGGGTGGCTGCCGATCCCGTGCTTCACTTTGAAGGCGTTCCTGAGGCCGTGATCGAACCGGTAACCCACGCCGTTGCCCGTTCGATCAACGGCAAGGGCGGCGAGGAGCTCAAAGAGCAAGTCCGCATTGCCGCGCGACGCGCCGCCAACGACATCTGGGGCAAGAAGCCCATCGTCCGCGTGGAATCCGTGGAAGTGTAAAGCGCAACTCCCTCGCGGTCCGAGCGAAGCGAGGATCCGGGTGACCCATCCAGCCGCGAGTATGCGAGCTCGATGGCAACTGAAGCGCTCAACCACCCATAGACCCGCCATTCGCTTCTCGCAATTCGCCCTAACGTCGTCGTAAGCTCCGCCCATGCCTTGGGCGCTCGGAACGGCGATTTTTGTCATCATTTGGTGGACGCTGCTGTTCACCGTTTTGCCGTTTGGCGTGCGCAGCCAGCAGGAGACCGACGCTATAGTTCCCGGCACCGATCCGGGCGCGCCGGCGAAGCCACGTCTCGTCATGAAGGTGATCGTCACCACAGCGCTGGCGATTGTCTTCTGGGCGATCGCCGATTGGGCCTATCTGCACTATTACGTCCAGCCCTAGCGCTGCTCCCCCCCTCACCATGGGCGGGCCGTCATCCTCGGGCCGCGCTCAGCGCGGTCCCGGGGACGCCCACCCAGTCCGCGCGCGCATTGCCCGCCGTAGCCTTGGCGAAGGCGGGTCCGTGCGCGGTAAGACTCGTGTCAACTTCTCGAACCTCTCACTTATTACGCTCTGTCGGCAGCGGCCGTAGCTGGCGGTTAACTTTTGTTCCTCATGCTCCCCGAATGTTCAGGCTCGCCCCGGTTCTCATCGTTGCCACGCTCATCTCCGGCTCCGCGCTTGCGGCAGCGCCGTCCGCGCCGATTCCTCCCCGGCCGCCCGCGGTGCCGGCGCCTCAACCGGTCAAACCCGCCTCATCCTGCGATCCGCGCGCGTCGGCTGACCATTTCCCAGGCGTCGATGTCAAAGGCCGCCCCGTAGCACCCGCCGACCTTCCTTCCGGCAACGACGTCCAGATCAGCACCGAAGTCTACGTCGAAGTGCCCTCAGGCAATCCGCAGACGAAGAGCGTGGGCGTGATCGCCAATTTGCCGAACCTCGGTTCGCCCAACTGCGCTCCTGCGCCGGCCAAGCCCCGCAACTGATCCTATTGACCAGCGCCGCGGAGCCATGTTCGGTCGCGAGCCATGAGCGCCGCACACCGTCCGCTGATGTTTACCGCCACGGAGAATTTGCGCGGCATCATGCTGATGCTCGTTGCGCGCATCATGTTCGCCGCCAGCGACACCTTCACCAAGCTGGCGACCGAACATGTTCCGGCAACTGAAGTCGTGCTGCTGCGCAACCTGCTCGCCCTTCCCATCGTTATCGTCATGGCGTGGCAGCTCGGCGGCCTAAAGCACTTGGGCGCCATTCGCGACCGCGTCGTGCTCGCGCGAAGCGTGCTGGAAGGCATCGGCCTCGTTGCCTTTGTCATCGCGCTGCCCCACGTCACGCTCGGACAGAGCACGGTGATCCTGCTCACCGTGCCGATCATCCTGGTTGCGCTCTCCGCCATCGTCTTCAAGGAAGACGTTGGCTGGCGCCGCTGGAGCGCCATCGTCGTGGGCTTCATCGGCGTCTTCATGGTGGCCGGACCGCTCGGTGGAACCCCGAACGCCTATCTGCTGCTCACCCAGATCACCGCGCTGACCTGGGCGGTGCGCGATCTCATCACCTCGCGCATCGTCGGTCACATCCCGTCGGTGACCATTTCGCTCTTCGCGCTGATTGTCGGCGGCATGGTCGCTGTGCCCGGTGCTGCGCTCGAGACGTGGCATGGGTTCGATGTGCGAGAGGCCTATTATCTCGCCGGCGCGGGCGTGTTCGTTGCCGCCGCGAACCTTCTCTACATCAGCGCGCTCCGTACCGGCGCGATTTCCGTCGTCGCGCCATTCCGCTACACCGCGGCCATCTGGGGCGTGCTGCTGGGCTTCCTCGTCTGGGGGGATGTTCCCGATCTTCTGGGTTTCGTCGGGACATTTTTCATCATCGGATCGGGGCTTTACACCTTCTACCGTGAGCTTGAGGTGGCCAAGGGAAACCGCCGCGCCGCCGAAGTTCCCGCCAAAAGCATCTAAGAAAATTTGCGCTTTGGCGGCCGCGCCCGTACTAAAGAGACCGCGATTCACAAGGTATTCCATGCGCCTATCCCGCTATTTTCTGCCGCTTTTGAAAGAGACGCCGTCCGAAGCGCAGATCGTCAGCCATCGGCTGATGCTGCGCGCCGGTCTGATCCGCCAGGCCGCCGCCGGCATCTACAACTGGCTGCCCCTCGGCTTTCGCGTGCTGAAAAAGATCGAGGACATCGTCCGTGAGGAGCAGGATCGCTCCGGTGCCATCCAGATTCTGATGCCGACGCTCCAGCAAGCCGAGCTCTGGCGCGAGAGCGGCCGCTATGACGCCTACGGCAAGGAGATGCTGCGCATCACCGACCGGCACGATCGCGATCTGCTGTATGGACCCACAAACGAAGAGCAGGTCACGGACATCTTCCGCTCGTATGTCCGCTCGTACAAGGACCTGCCGCTCAACCTCTACCACATCCAATGGAAGTTTCGCGACGAGATCCGGCCGCGCTTTGGCGTCATGCGCGGGCGTGAATTCCTGATGAAGGATGCCTACTCCTTCGATCTCGATAAGGAAGGCGCGCGCCTCGCCTACAACAAAATGTTCGTCGCCTACTTGCGCACCTTCGCGCGGCTCGGCTTGAAATCCGTTCCGATGCGCGCCGATTCAGGTCCCATCGGCGGCGACATGAGCCACGAATTCATCATCCTCGCCGACACCGGCGAGTCGCAGGTTTGGTGCCATCAGGATCTCGTCGACATGGAAGTGCCGGGCGAGGATGTTTACGCCGGCGATCTCGAGCCGATCATCAAAAAGCGCACCTCGCTCTATGCTGCGACCGACGAACAGCACAATCAGGCCAACTTTGAATCCCAAGTGCCCTCCGACAAGCGGCTCTCCGCGCGCGGCATCGAGGTCGGTCACATCTTCTATTTCGGCACGAAATATTCCGCGCCCATGAAAGCCGCAGTCGCCGGCCCAGACGGCGAGACCAAGCCGGTCGAGATGGGCTCCTACGGCATCGGCGTTTCGCGCCTTGTTGCCGCCATCATCGAAGCATCTCATGACGATGCCGGCATTATCTGGCCGCAATCGGTCGCGCCTTTCGACATCGCGTTGATCAATCTCAAAGCCGGCGATGCCAAAGTGGATGCCGCCTGCGAGGAACTGTACGGAAAACTCACCAAGGCCGGAAAAGACGTGCTCTACGACGACACCAATGAGCGGCCGGGCGCCAAGTTTGCTGGCATGGACTTGATCGGGATTCCCTATCAGCTCGTCGTCGGCCCGCGCGGCCTGGAAAAAGGCGTCGTCGAAGTGAAAACGCGCGCCACCGGCGTCCGCGAGGAACTTTCTCCCGCCTCAGCACTTAACCGCTTCGCAGGTTGATGAATGTACCTTCGCAAATTGACGCGGGGATTTTTCCTCAGTTCACCTCCCCCTTGCTTGCCCGCCGAAGCCGCGGCGAAGGCGGGTGGGAGGTGGGGGATGGTTAGGAGCGTACCATGAAGAAAACCCGTCCCTTCTCCGGCTTTGAATGGCTCGTCGCCGGCCGCTATCTGCGGCCACGGCGTAAGGAAGGTGTCATCTCGGTGATCGCAATACTCTCGCTCCTGGGTATTGCAGTCGGCGTGGCTGCACTCATCATCGTCATGAGCGTGATGAACGGCTTCCGTGCCGAGTTGCTGAAGCAGATTCTCGGTCTCAACGGTCATATGATCGTGCAAAGTTTCCCCGGAGTTCCGGATTACGAAGCTCTGACCCAGCGGGTCCGCGGCGTGCAGGGCGTCACCGGCGCATTTCCCATCGTCGAAGGTCAGGTGCTGATCAACTCCGAAGGGGCGTCTTATGGAGCGCTCGTTCGTGGTTTGAAGAGCGACGACCTCAAGGCTCTGCCGTCTGTGATGTCCAAAATGCAGCCCGCGAACGCATTGCAAGGTTATGATGAGGGGGACGCGGTCATCATCGGCACCAGGCTCGCTCAGAAGCTGGGATTGACTCCCGGCATGCAAGTCACGCTTGTCGCGCCCAAAGGAGAAGTGACTCCCTTCGGCAGCACGCCTCGCATCAAAGCATATCGCGTCGCCGGCACGTTCGAAGTCGGCATGTCGGAATACGATCAGACCTACATCTTCATGCCGCTGATGGAAGCCCAGCTTTTCTTCGGCCTCGACAACACCGTGAGCGGCGTCGTGGTCATGGTTACGAACCCGGATCTCACACAGGTACTGCGCGGGCCGGTGGAGCAGGCCGCGCGGCCGCCACAGGCTGCGCCGGGTGCTCCTCCAACCGTTGTCAGCGACTGGAAGGACATGAGCTCGGGCCTTGTTGGCGCGCTCGCGGTCGAACGCAACGTGATGTTCATCATCCTTTCGCTGATCGTCTTTGTCGCCGCGCTGAATATCATCTCCAGCCTCATCATGTTGGTGAAGGACAAGGGCGGCGATATTGCGATTCTGAGAACCATTGGCGCCAGCAAAGGCGCGATCATGCGCGTCTTCTTCATCGCCGGCGCTTCCATCGGCACGGTCGGTACCCTCGCCGGACTGCTGGTCGGCGTTGCCTTCTGTGCCAACATCGAAAACATCCGCCAATTTGTGATTCGTGTGACCGGGAACACCAAACTGTTTGATCCGACGATTTATTTCTTGACCCAGATGCCGGCTCAGGTCGATCCCACTGAAGTGGTCGCCGTTGTGCTGATGGCGCTTGGACTGTCGTTTCTGGCCACACTGTATCCGTCGTGGCGCGCCGCGCGTTTGGATCCGGTGGAAGCGCTTCGCTATGAATGAAGCGCCGCTTCGGCTCGATCGCATCACGCGCATCTACCGCCAGGCTGGCCGCGAGCTCGTCGTGTTCCGCGACGTTTCCGTGACTTTAAGGGCCGGTGAAATCGTCGCCTTGGTCGGTCAGTCGGGCGCGGGCAAATCCTCGCTCCTGCACATTGCTGGGTTGCTTGAAGCACCGACGTCCGGTGAGGTGTTTATCGGCGGTTCGTCGGCCTCGCGGCTGCCCGAAAGCGCTCGTACCGAGATCAGGCGCGAAGCCCTTGGCTTCGTCTATCAATTCCATCATCTGCTGCCGGAATTCTCGGCTCTCGAAAACGTCGCCATGCCGCGGCGGATTGCCGGAGTGAGCAGGGAGGTCGCCGCCAAGGAAGCCAAGCGGCTGCTTGGCTTGGTGGGCTTGAGCGAACGCGTGGAGCACCGTCCGGCACAGCTTTCGGGCGGCGAGCAGCAGCGCGTCGCCATCGCGCGCGCCCTCGCCAACTCGCCGCGCGTGCTCTTGGCAGACGAGCCGACCGGCAATCTCGATCCCAAGACCGCGGATGGGGTTTTCGAAGAGCTGATCAAGCTCGTCCGCGCCGAAGGTCTCTCCGCGCTGATCGCCACGCACAATTACGCCCTCTCCGAAAAGATGGACCGCACTCTCCTGTTGGAGAAGGGCACCCTCGTCGAAGCCCCCCGCGCCCTCCGCGCCCAAGCCTGACCAACATCCCGTTCACCATGGCCGGCCGTCACCCCACGGCCGCGCGTTCGCGCGGTCCGGGGGGCGGCCACCCAGCGGCCGCGCGTCTGCGCGGCCAATAATGGTCTCTCATCGGTTCAACTTATCATGACTTTATCATTGCATTTCGTCAAGCCATGAGTTATACATCACAACTCACAGGGACGCATCGCCTCGTTTGATAAAAATCACTTTTAGGAAATCAAAAACTCCGCGGAACGACTGGATACACGCCGATGAACAATCAAACAAATTGCCCGCAGGGCCTCGCCGGCCCGCAGAGCCTGCCCTCCGGCCGCGCGTTTGCGCGGTCCGGGGAGGGCCGGGCGACCCACGCGGACTTTGCCTGGCGCGCGCCCTATGATTTCAATCAATGTTTTTTTTAAATCAGAAGGGGCAAGAAACCCAGGCGCAAGTTCGGTTTTCTCAGGCCCGGAAATCAGAGGAAATCATAGAAAATCAAAGCGCCAGTGATCCACGAGAGGAAATGGCTCGGCACCCCCTTAGCGGCGTCAGCCGCGTCGGGTGGGGGACATGTTTGAATAACCTTCATACAGGAAATCAAAGATTCGAGCCCTCAAACGGATATTTCCCAATGGACATCAACTGCTTACGCGCCCACGACCCCGCGAAAAAATGCTGCAGCGAAAAGTGTCCGGGACAGATGCGAGCCGCCGTGTGCTCGCCATATTTTCTATGCTGATATTCGGGTCTCGGAGGATCGCGTGCGATTCTTAGCTTGCGCGCTCATTGCACTCATCAGCGGTTCGGCCGGCGCCCAAGCTGCGTCCGCGGACCTAGACCGTCAAATTGCGGGTTGCAGCTCCTTCAACGCCTGCTTCGAGCTATTGGACGCAAACCAGAATGCCGCGATCGAGCACGCGCCCCAATTCGCCGCGCGGCTGCAAAAATTTGGCGAGCCGGCAAAACAGGAGCTGATGAAGCGCGCCGTCGGCCCAGAACCGGTAAAGCACGATTGGTACCGGGCGCCGAATTTCATCCTGCGCTACTGGGACGATTGGTCGGAGCGCGACATCGAGGCGGTTGACCGCATCATTCGCGACAATCCGGAAAGTCCCATCGGCTGGGCTTTCGTGAAGATCGGCACACCGCGGGCAATCAAAACTCTCGTTGAAGACGCCGCAAAATACGGCGCCCCCTATATGCCCGACATGATTGCCGCTTCTTTCGACAAGTCCCTTCCTTATGTGGATGAAGGTCTGGCCGGGGAATACTGGCAATTCTTTGTCTACCTCATTTCTGATTTCGAGATGCGTTTCGCGTTGCCGAAGCAACATTGGCTGACCGCGCTGCGCGATGCATCGCAACCGGACGGCAAGCGCATTGCGGCTCTCCGCGCTGTCTCGGCGCTCAAGAAGCTCGAGCCCAACGAGCGTGATGCGCTGACTCCCTTGCTGAGCGATTCACATCAAGCCGTCCGCTTCGAAGCAACGCGCGCCGTTCGGGCTCTTCATGGCAAGGTTGGCCCCGATCTGCTGGCGGAGACGTGTCCCGTCAGACCGAACGCGTTGGTCACGCATCCGGGTTTCGACGAGGCCTGGGAAGACTGTCTCCTGGACTTCGCCAATTACGGCGCTGCCGCGACCCGGTTCGGCGACATCGTAGTGCGCCGCCATCTCTCATCGCCGAACGGCGCGGACCGCATGGAGGGAGCCACCGCGCTCGGACTCATCGGCTACAAAGCCGCGATCCCGCGACTGAACGCCTTGCTTGACGATCAGGATTGGCGCGTTGTGTTTGCAGCAACGCGCGCGCTGGGCTGGCTTGGCGCCAAGGAGTCCATAGGTGCGCTCGACCGCGTCGCCTCGACGCACTGGCTCGTAGAAGTTCGGAACTATTCCCGCGACGTTGCCGCGGCTTTGCGCTCAGCCGGAGCTGTGCCGAAACCGAATGGCATGATCGGTACCTTCGGGGCTGCTGCAACTCCCTCGCCGCAGAACAAATTCAACATCGATGCCGCGCTCGTTCCGGACAGTGATGCTTGTATGGACAGCCGTTGGTTATGGGACGGCAAAAGCATCGTCTGGAGGCAAGGCGTCGTAGGCTTCGTCACGCCCGACAGCGCCGGCGCAAAAATAGATATTCCGGCCGAAGGCCGTTTGCCGCCCGGCGCACTCGTCGGCATCGACGTCCGTGAAAACGGCGGCAGACTCATCTGGACGCCCGATGGCGGCCAGCCCGAAACGCTCTACAGCACCAACATCATCGGGATGATGCGGACGGACGCGGGTGTGATCGCCGTGTTGGGCGAGTGGGGGCCCGAACGCGATGTCGTAAGCAATGGCCCACGCGGCATCGGTTTCGCCGTCCGCCTCAACCGCGACGGCAACGGCAAATGGCACCTGAGCGAAATCGCGAGATTCCCCCGGGGCGTCGACGGTGTCACCGAAATCAGCTCCGGCCTCTATGCCGCCTCCTCAGGTGGCCGAGTCATCGTCTTCTCCTCGGACCACATCCTCGGTCTAGCAGCCTGCGCACAGTGACGGATGATCTCGTTTTGTTCTTGACATAGGAACAAAAGTAGAACAGTCTCTTCGGCTCAGACGGAGAGGACTCATGCGGCTCGTAATTCAGGAAATGGTGGCGGCGATCGGGATGGCGGTCTTCTTCGCGTCCATATTGGTTTTAGCGGTCGCTGGAGAGGCGTTGCTGACGTAACGCCCGGGTCCCCGCCCGGTGGGGCTGGAGTAACCCCCGTGCTCCGGCCCCCTTTCCCTCGCGCCTTGGAAACCCACATGGACTCCTGTGGAGCGTTACGGCGGGTGGCACCGCAAACCGTGCGCGGCTCCATCGGCTAACCGATACTGCCGCCGGAATCGGGGTTAAGGATCGAGCATGGGCAGCGAGCCCAAGCACATACCGTGGGGGCACGCCAATTTCGTGCATCTGCGGGTCAAGAGCCCGTACTCGCTGTTGGAAGGCGCGGTGCGGCCGAAAGAGCTCGCGCAGCTCGCGCGCCAATACCGCATGCCCGCGGTGGCCGTCACCGACACCAACAACCTCTTCGGCGTCTATGAGATCGCCGACACTGTCGCCAAAGCAGGCGTCCAGCCCATCATCGGCGTGACGCTGTCCGTTGCGCTGGACGACTCGGCGGAGCAGGGCCGCAATCACGCGCTGCCGCGCTCCTATCCGTCCGTTGCGCTCCTGGTGAAAGACGAGGTCGGCTACGTCGACCTCTCGAAACTGCTCTCCAGCGCCTATCTCGATGTCGAAGCGGGCGAGCTTCCCCACGCTTCGGCCGAAAAGCTCGCGGCAAACGCCTCCGGTTTGATCCTGCTCACCGGCGGTCCCAACGGTCCGATCAATCGTCTTATTGCCGACGGTCAGCCGCACGCCGCCGAAGCCGTGCTCGACAAGCTCGCAGCATGGTTCGGCGATCGGTTGTACATCGAGCTCCAGCGCCACGGCCGCCCCAACGAAGCCGCCGTCGAAGAAAAGCTGATCGATCTCGCCTACGCGAAGAATCTCCCGCTGGTCGCCACCAACGATGTGCATTTCGGCACCGCCGACATGTACGAAGCGCACGATGCCCTTCTCTGCATCGCCGACGGCACGTTCACCCACACAGAAGACCGCCGCCGCTTGACGCCCGAGCACCGTTTCAAAAGCGCCGAGGAGATGGAGCAGCTCTTCTCCGATCTTCCCGAAGCGATCGCCAACACACTTGAGATCGCGCGCCGCTGCGCCTACCGCCCGAAAAAGCGCAACCCAATCCTGCCGCGCTTTGTGCCGGACTCAGGGCTCTCCCCGGCGGATGAGCTGCGTGCCCAGGCGCGCGCCGGCTTGCAGCGGCGGCTGACCGAGCACGGCCTTCACGCGGACGAAAAAGTCTACGCCGACCGGCTCGAATTCGAGCTTGGCGTCATCATCGGCATGGATTTTCCCGGTTACTTCCTGATCGTCTCCGACTTCATGAAGTGGACGCGCGCGCAAGAGATTCCCGTCGGCGTGCGCGGCTCGGGTGCGACATCGCTTGTCGCCTGGTCGCTCGACATCACCAATCTCGATCCGATCCGCTTCGGTCTTGTGTTCGAACGCTTCTTGAATCCCGAACGTATTTCCATGCCCGACTTCGACATCGATTTTTGCCAGGAGCGTCGCGACGAAGTCGTGCGCTACGTGCAGCAAAAATACGGCCGCGACCGCGTCGGCCAGATCATCGCGCTGGGCTCGCTTCAGGCGCGCGCCGCAGTGCGCGACGTCGGCCGCGTGCTGCAGATGCCGTTCAGCCTCGTTGATCGCCTCGCCAAGATGATTCCGAACCCGCCGGGGAAGCACATCACGCTCGGCGACGCGCTTGTCACCGAGCCGCGGCTCCGTCAGGCCGCCGAGCAGGAAGAACAGGTGCGCGATCTCTTCGCGATCGTCGAGAAGATCGAGGGCTTCTACCGCCACGCCTCCACCCATCCCGCCGGCGTCGTCATTGCCGATCGGCCGCTTGATGAGGTGGTGCCGCTCTATCGCGATCCGCGCTCCGAGATGCCGGTCACGCAGTTTGACTACGAGGACGCGGAAAAAGCCGGCCTGGTGAAATTCGATTTTCTCGGGCTGAAGACGCTGACCGTGATCGCCAAGACCGAAGAGCTGCTGAAAGCGCGCGGGCTCACCGTCAAAACGGAACTGGCCGACTTCGACGACAAGCCCACCTTCGAGATGCTCACCCGCGGCGAATCCGTGGGCGTGTTCCAGCTCGAAAGCCAGGGCATGCGCGACCTGATGAAGAAGGTCCAGCCCGACCACATCAATGATCTGATCGCGCTCGTCGCGCTCTATCGCCCGGGACCGATGGATTCGATCCCGAAATACATCGCCTGCAAGCACCGCCGCGAGAAGCCGGAATATCTGCATCCGCTGCTCGAGCCGATCCTGTCCGAAACCTTCGGCGTCATGACGTATCAGGAAGACGTCATGCGCATCGCGCGCGAGCTTGCCGGCTACTCGATGGGCGAGGCCGATCTTCTGCGCCGCGCCATGGGCAAGAAAATTCCCTCCGAAATGGCGCAGCAGCGCGAGACCTTCATGAAGGGCGCGACAGCGCGGAATGTGCCCGAGCACATCGCCGAACAGATCTTCGAGCAGGCCGCGAAATTCGCCGGCTACGGTTTCAACAAAGGCCACGCCGCGGCGTACGCGCAGGTCGCCTATCAGACCGCGTATCTCAAAGCGAACTATCCTGTGGAATTTCTAGCCGCCTCGATGACGCTCGACATCGGCAACACCGATCGGCTGAACGTGTTCCGCCAGGAGGCCGCACGCCTCTCCATCGAAGTGCGCCCGCCCGACATCAATCGCAGCCAGGCTCATTTCGCGTGTGACGCAGGCGGCAGCGAACGCACCGATGGCGGCGTCATCTATTACGCGCTCGCTGCGGTGAAGAATGTCGGCCGCCAGGCAATGGATCATGTCGTCGCCATACGCGAAGCGGGCGGACCCTTCCGTTCTATTGCCGATTTTGCCCGCCGCATCGATCCGCGTCTGGTCAACAAACGCGCCTTTGAAAGTCTGGTGAAAGCGGGCGCCTTCGATGCGCTGCACAAGAACCGCAGGCAGCTCGTGCAATCGACGGACATCGTGCTCTTGGATGCCGCGCGCAACGTACGGGACCGCGACGCCGGGCAATCGAGTCTCTTTGGCGCGAGCGAAAGCACACGCAACACGCTGCCGCTCGTCGCGGTCGACGACTGGCCGATACACGAACGGCTCGCCGAGGAATTCGCCGCGATCGGCTTCTATCTCTCCGGCCATCCGCTCGATTCCTACGCCAAGGTGCTGAAGCGCCTTGGCGTCACCAGCTATGCCGGTCTCCTCGCCGATGCGCGCCGCAGCTCGGTCAAAGCAACGCTCGCCGGCACTGTCATCCATCGCCAGGAACGCCGTGGGCGCAGCGGCGATCCCTTCGCCTTCGTCGGACTGTCCGATCCCTCTGGCATGTTCGAAGTGATGGTATTTTCCGAGGCGCTCAGTCAGGCGCGTCAATTCTTGGAAACCGGCCGCTCCGTGTTGATGCGCGTCGTCGGCGATTGGATCGACGACGAGCTCAAATTGCGCGCGATCTCGGTGGAGGATTTGGCTGCGGCCGCTGCGGGAGCAGGGGAGGGGCTGAAAATCTGGCTCTCCGACCCGGCACCGATCCCGCAGATCGCGGCCCAGCTTAAGCAGGGCGGCAAAGGCCTGGTGACTCTCGTGGTGCCAGGCGAAGCCCAGAATCAGGAAGTCGAGATCGCGCTGGCCAGCCGCGTCCGCGTCACACTCGAATTGAAGTCCACGCTCTCGTCGCTTCCCGGCGTCGCCGAAGTCGAAACCGTATGAATCTCAAGCCGCTAGTCTGGGTCGGCACGATCATCAATGCGGTGCTCCTGTTTCCCGCAATATATATGGCAATTGCAACCGTGGACCTCGCGCAAAGAAGCGACGGCTCGGGCCCCGTGATTGCTCTGGTGGTCTTGTTCTTTGCGCTCCCGGTCTTCTGTCTCGCCGCGCCGCTCGCCGCATGGCGTGCGCATAAGCGGCACAAGGATGATTTGAATCCGGTCTTGCTGCTCGCGGCGCCCCTTGTGTACGCGACCTTCCTGGTAATTTTTCTTTACACGAATTAGGAGCGCTAGGGGCCGCGCGCTAAAAGCGGAACGTGTGGCCAAGCCGGATGGATGCTTGCGTGGTGCCGGCAATGAAAGTCGGTTCGCCCGGGATGATCGCGGACTGCCCGAGCGACGCAAAGACTTCCTGTCCAGGCTCGTACTCCCAGCGATAGCGGATCGAGAGCGCGAATTTCTGACTGATGTTGTCGAATTGCAGCTGCGTCAATAGCTGCATGTCGGGCGTGAAGTTCATCCGCAGATCCGCGGTCAGCAAATGAATGTTCAACACGCCCGCGGGCAGGTCGATATACGTATAGGTGTAGCGCGGCGCGAACTGAAGGAAGGGGCTCGGCCGGAAATCAGCCTGCAGATCGACCCTGAGATAGCTGCCGTCGTAGAAGCTGCAGCAGATGATGTCGCCGCGAAAGAAAATCGGCCGCGCTTCCGAGGTGCGAAAATTCGGGTTGACGTTGAACCAGTGATACCGCCCCGCGGGCACTGGGAGTTTGCCGGCGATTTTGAACGCCTGCGGCACGTCTTCGAAATCGTCGAGCACGCGTAAATACGCTTCGTCGGTGAACTTCGTGCTTATGCCGGCGTAAAGTCCGTTCTCGCGCGACTCCAGATGATTGTTCAGCCCGGTCACGACGTACCATTGCGTGCCGACGTCCAGCCAGCGCCAGCCGAGATTGCGGTTACGATACTGGAACCTGCCGTCATACTGGCGAATGCCGGTACGATTGACGAAGCCGAGGGCGGGATAGAAGTTCGTTCCCACTTGCTTGAAATGCGCTTCTCCGCCCCACGGCTCGTTGGGGTAGTTGATCGCCAGACCCCATGAATCATCGTCGCCATGAGTGTCGGAAAAGCTGCGTTGGTAATAGAAATCCGAGCGCAGATTCTTGCCGGGGAAAAAATCGGAATCACGAAATTGAAAGTCGACTCCCGCCACGGTGTTCTCGCTTAAGCCGGAGGGATCGCCATTGGTGAACACGAATCCGGCTTTGGACTCGCCGAGCGGCACAGTGATACGGGCCACATTCAGCACCTGACTGCGTTTCGTCGTCCCGGTGCCGTTGGTGACGACCGAGAGCGCGCCGACGCCCAGTCCCGCGAATTCACCGGACAACTTGCTGCCAGCGATGATGCTTACGGGCAATCCGTTCGCCAGTCCGATATTGCGGGAGAAGAACGGCGTCGCATTGT
>Ga0134122_10002050_pt1 | contig 14757 bp, 12 predicted proteins | sample KB302_FD_96461 | JGI IMG/M metagenome (GOLD analysis project Ga0134122, IMG submission 96461) | Terrestrial soil microbial communities without Nitrogen fertilizer from Kellogg Biological Station, Michigan, USA - KB3-0-2 | ecosystem: Environmental > Terrestrial > Soil > Unclassified ... | reverse complement strand
GTCTTCTCTCCTGAAGAGATCGACGCCCACCTGCGGGAAGCAGAGGCGACGATCCAAGGGAAGCGGCAGCAACTCGCACTCCTTGAGCGCGAGCTGGAAGATGTGAAGGAAGAATCCGACAAGCTCTACCGCCTCTATCTTGACGGGGGACTGCCGGTTCCGGCCTTCCGAGAACGCAACGACCCACTGGAGGAGCGGAAGGAACAGCTCCGGCTCCAGGTCCCCCGGCTCAGGGGGGAGATCGACTTCCTCGTGATCCGGCAGCTCTCAAGCTCCGAGGTCCTCGCCGAAGCCCAATCCCTCTACGAGAAATGGGATACCCTCTCCTTCGGGATCAAGCGGGAGATCGTAGAGAGCATCGTGGAGCGGATCGAAGTCGGGGAAGGCGAAGTCGAGATCACCCTGTCCTGCCTGCCCAACGCCACCCCCGAACCCCACCCCCAACTTCCCCCTTCCCCCGAACTCATGGCAGAAAGGGAACGAATTCAGACGAGTACAGTGACACCATGGCCTTCCTGATCCGCGGCCCGCGCAAGACCCTGCTCTACGTGCCGGATACCGACTCCTGGAAGACCTGGGTGAAGCCGTTGACCGAGGTTCTCGAAGCGGAGAAGGTGGACATCGCTCTCCTGGACGGCACCTTCTACTCCCCCGACGAGTTGCCGGACCGCGACGTGACGAAGATCAAGCATCCGCTCGTCACACAGACCATGGACCTGCTGGAGCCGCTGGCGAAGAGCGGCAGGCTGCGGGTCTACTTCACCCACCTCAACCATTCGAACCCGGCGCTGGACGAGGACGGAGCCGCGCGCAAGGCGATCGAGGCCCGGGGGTTTCGGGTACTTCAGGAAGGGGAGACGTTCGAGCTTTAGCAGGCCATGCGCTATTCCCGATCGCTCCGCCTCTTACCGGTTCTCCTGATGGCCGTCCTCTCGCCGTCGATCGCGGCTGACGCCCCGGCGCGGGAGGAAGGCCGGAGCACGCTCGCCATCGAGCTCGAAGGCTTCCTGAGCCAGCTCGCCGGCTACGGCTACTCGGGCACGGTGCTCGTGGCCCTGCACGGCCAGGTGATTCTCGACCAGGGCTACGGCCTGGCGGACCGCGCCCACGAGACCCCGTTTACCGCCGACACCCTGTTCGACATCGCCTCGATCAGCAAGCCGTTCACCGCGGCGGCGGTGCTCCGCCTGGAGATGCAGGACAAGGTCAAGGCGGGAGACCCGCTCTCTCGTTTCTTTCCCGACGTACCTCCCGACAAGGCGGGAATCACCCTCCATCAGTTGCTGACCCATACCTCGGGTCTCCCCGAGAGCATCGGTCCTGAATACGAGCCGCTGACGCGCCAGGATTACTTGCAGCGGATCTTCGCCACCAGGCTGCTCCATCCGCCGGGAGTCCGGTTCGTGTACTCCAACGCCGGCTACAGCCTGCTGGCCGCGGTGGTGGAGGTCGTTTCGGGACGGCCGTTCGGTGCCTTCCTGCGCAGCGAGGTGTTCCAGCCGGCTGGCATGCGCCATACCGGCTACTTGCCGGACGCCGCCGACCGTGAACGCCTCGCGCACGGCTACACGGGGGACGACGACTGGGGAACGCCGCTCGATCATCCGCAAGCGCCCGACGGCCCGTGGTGGAACCTGCGCGGCAACGGCGGGATCCTCACGACGGCCGGCGATCTCTACCGCTGGCACGTGGCGTTGCAGGACAACTCGGTGCTTTCCGCCGCCGAGCGCGAGAAGTACGAAAGCCCGAAAGTTCCTGAAACCAGCGCCCCATTTCCGCGATATGCCTACGGATGGTCGGTCTCGAAGAGCCCAACCGGCCGCCGGGAGCTCTCGCACGTCGGCGGCAATGGAGTGTTCCTTTCCGACTATCGCCGCTACCCGGAGGACGGCGCGGTGATCGTCGTCGCTTCCAACACCGTCGACTACTCGGCGATCGCCATCGCCGATCAGCTCGAGCTGCGCCTGTTCGGAAAGCCCTTCTTGAAACCGCCGGCCACCGTGCCAGCGGTGGCGGAGCAGCTTGGCCGCTGTGCAGGCGCCTACGAGCTGGCATCGGGCGAAGCCGTCGAGGTGGCCGCCGAGCGGAGCCGGCTGGCCGTCACGCCGGAGGGCCATCAAGGGTTGGAGATCCTCTCCCCCGAGCCGGGAGGGAAGCGCCGCCACCGTTTCGCCGAGCGCGAAGGCAAGGTTGCCGAGGCGCTGGAGGCGGCGATGCACGGCAAGCTCGGGCCGGTCGCCGGAATCCTCGTCGACTCTGCCGACGGCGCGCGACGCTGGCGTGAGAGCCTCGCCGCAACCGAAGCCGAGCTCGGAGCCTGGAGGTCTACCGCGGTGCTCGGCACGCGCAGCCTCGGCGGCCAGGTGGTGACCCAGGCGCGCCTCACCTTCGAGAAGGGAACGCGTGAGCTGGAGGTGGTCTGGGCGGGCCCGACCGCCGATCACCTCTCGATCGTCCGCCGTCTGCGGCCGACCTATTTTCTCCCCGCCGGACCCTCCCGCTTCGTCACCTTCGACGTCGGCACGGGGGGAACCGTGAGCTTGAGCTGCGCGGGCACGGGCGCCGCTGCGGCGGAGCTGCATTTCGAGACTTCCAGCGGCACGGTTACGGCGCGGCGGCGGCCCGCGACGAACTGAGCGCCGCAGCGCGGCTGCTCGAGGGCCGATCTGCAGCGACGAGCCGTCGCTGCCCAGGCTGAGGTGGTATCATGGAGGCCGGCACATGCTAAAGGCGCAAAGCTGACAGGCGAGGAAAGTCACCGGCGAAGATCTTGGACTCGATGTCCTGACCCCTTCTCGCAACCGCGGCAGCCGCTCGGCTCCACGATTCAGTGCTGAAACTCGCGACTGAGAGGAGGAGCCTGTGAAACCTTCGAATACGGCGGCGAGGGCGCCTTCCAGCGAGGACCGAACGGCGGCGCGAACGCTCTGGGCGCGGATCCGGACGTTGCCGCATCCCCATCAATACAGGGAGCTTAGAAAAGCTCCCGCCGGCATTCATTGGGCTTTGTGCGAGGTCATGTGCCTCGAAAGCCAGCAGTTGGGAGCCGAGGATCCTGTCCAGGCAAAGGCCGTCGGCGAGCTGGCGCTCAAGGTCGCAGACTCGATGGCCGGGGGAGAAGCCTGGCGCGCCAAGCTGCGCGGTTTTGCCTGGGCGCACATCGGGAACGCTCTGCGGGCTCAGGGAGACCTTCCGGCTGCGGAACGCGCGTTCCTTTCGGCCGATCGGTCATGGAAAGCTGGGGCTTCGGTCCGCGGCGGGCTGCTGGAGGAAGGGATCCTCTTCGCCTTCAAAGCCATGCTTCGCTGGCGGCAGCGCCAATTTGAAGATGCCATGGAGCTCCTCGAGCAGGCCTCCGCCGCGGCGAGCGGCGTGAAGTTCCGCGTCCAGGTGCTGGTCAGCAGGGCAAAGCTCTGCAAGGAATTGGGAGACCTCGAGCGGGCCGTGGCGCTTCTCCAGGAAGCGAGCGGTACCGCCATCCCCGATGATGACGGGAAGGTTGTCCTCTGTGTTCAGCACAACCTTGCCGATGCCCTCAGCAAGCTCGACCGCTTTCCGGAGGCTGGAGCGCTCCTGCCGGCGGTCATGGATCTGTCTCGGAAATGTGGCGGAGAGGTGGATTTGCTCCGCCTGCTGTGGATCGAGGGGCGTGTCGCGGCGGGTATCGGCAAGCTGAGCGAGGCCTTCGTGACGCTTCGGAGAGTCCGCGGGGAGTTCGCGGCCCGCCACATGAGCTACGACACCGCCCTGGTCTCCTTGGAGCTCGCCGCCCTTTACGCCGAGAGCGGGCAAGTCCAGGACGTCAAGACCCTTGCCCGCCACATGGTCCCGATCCTGCGGGCGCGGAACGTCCATCCCGAGGTCCTCGCGGCGCTGACTCTCTTCCGCCAGGTGGCCGAGCGGGAGGAGGTTACGACAGGGTTCGCTCGGCGGCTGGTGACCTACCTGCGAATGGCCCGGCACGATCCCGGTCTTCGTTTTGAGGGCCGCGAAGCTCGTGTTGTGAGCGACGGCCCGGGGGTCACTCCTCCCGCACCAAGCCAGCTCTCAGGCTGATCTCCCTGCCCCTTATTTCACCGGTTCCGGAGACGTGAACACCGCGTCCGGGAGCTGGTCGGAGACGGCGATGTCGGCGAGCTCCAGCTTGCGGTCGTCCCCGACGTGGTTGCGGTGCGGCGCGAGCATGATGTTGCCGTACTTCTGCCAACCCTCCCAGGTCCAGACCATCGGCGGGCCGTCCTTCGGCATGTCCTGCAGGATAAAGGCCCAACGATCTACGAGGCCGGTGTCGCGGTTGACGTAGACCCAGTACCGGTCGCCCGGAGTCAAGCCGACGTGCTCGAAGGAGAGCGCCAGCTTGTCGTAGGTCTTGCCGTCGATCGTCTCCTCCCCGGCGTAGGAGAGATTCACTCCGGGATCCCGGAGCTTGTAGGGCATCACCAGCCAGTAGGTGTCGTTCACCCAGGCGCCGTAACCCGCTTCCAGCATCTGCTTGGCCTTGTCGCCGTCGGCCTTCTGGCCGTCCAGGTATGCCGTGCCGTCCTTGGTATTGATGTTCTCGAGGACGACGTATTTCTGCCCTTCCTTGGTCTGCCCCTCGACGCGGAGGCGCCCCGTCCACTTGTCCCACCACAGAGTGCGGCGGCCGGCGAAGGTGAAGTGGATGTAGTGGGTGTTGTCCCACGCCTCCTTGCCGCCGAGGGACTTTGTCAGGCGGTCGGCTACAGCCTGGGCGGTCTGGGTGTCTTGAGCGGAGCCAGGGACAGCGGCGAGGGAAAGGACGACGATCAGGACGGCAGCCGGAACGAAGGTGCGTCGGAGCATGGGATCTCCTTTCGAGGTCTCTCCAGGACCGGATGATTGTAGCTCTGACTGAGCGAGGAAGTGGACGACCAGGGCGGAGGAGCGGCGAGGGATACAATACCCACAGCGGGAACCGGGCACGCGATCCGCAGGATCGCCGTTCAGGGTGGGAGAGCCTTCCATGAGCACACACGACGTCAGCCACACCAACCGCCTCGCCGGCGAGAGCAGTCCATATCTGCTGCTGCACCAGCACAACCCGGTCGACTGGTACCCCTGGGGGGAAGAGGCGATCGAACGGGCGCGGCGGGAGGAAAAGCCGATCTTCCTCTCGGTGGGGTACTCGACCTGCTACTGGTGCCACGTCATGGAACGGGAGTCGTTCTCCTCTCCCGAGACCGCGGAGCTGATGAACCGCGAGTTCGTCAGTATCAAGCTGGACCGGGAGGAGCGTCCCGACCTCGACGAGATCTACATGACCGCCACCCAGATCTTCTCCGGCCAGGGAGGATGGCCGAACTCGGTGTTCCTAACGCCGGACCTCAAGCCCTTCTTCGCCGGCACCTACTTTCCGCCAGAGGACCGCTACGGCCGGCCCGGTTTTCGCCGGGTGCTGGAGGACCTGGCCGCCGCCTGGCGCACCCGCCGGCAGGAGGTGGAGGAGCAGGCCGAGGAGATGGCGCGGGCGATGCGGCGCTACCTGGAGGAACGGGCTCAGCCCTCGCCCGAGCCGCCGAGCGGCGCCGTGGCGCTGCGTGCTCTCGACTCTCTCGCCCGGCGCTTCGATCGCGAATGGGCCGGCTTCGGCGGCGCTCCCAAGTTCCCCACGCCCTCGAACCTCTACCTGCTGCTCGAGCTGGCCGGCGAGCGGCCGGAGGCGGGAGAGATGCTCGCCGCCACCCTGGACCAGATGGCCCGCGGCGGCATCTACGACCAGCTCGGCGGCGGCTTCCACCGCTACGCCACGGACCGCGAGTGGAAGATCCCCCACTTCGAGAAGATGCTCTACGACAACGGCTCGCTCCTGGAGCTGTATGCCCGCGAGCACGCCCGCACCGGCGATCCGCAGGCGGCGCGCGTGGTGCGCCAGACGGCAGCGTGGATCGCGCGCGAGATGACCTCTCCCGAAGGCGCCTTCTGGAGCGCCATCGACGCCGAGACCCACGGCCACGAGGGGGCCTTCTACGTCTGGACCCGCGAGGAGCTGCTCGGCGCGCTGGGTGAAGAGGACTTCGCCTTTCTCGCTCCCCTCCTGGGCTTCGGCGGCCCGCCGTTCTTCGAGGAGAGCCGGTACGTGCTCCATCTCCCCGAGCGGCTGGACGAGGTGGCGCGCCGCCGGCGGATGGAGCTGGAGGAGCTGGAGCGCGAGCTCGGCGCCGGCCCCGAGAAGCTCCTCGCCGCGCGCGGCCGGCGGGAGCGCCCGCTGACGGACGACAAGGTCCTGGCGGACTGGAACGGCATGGTGATCGCCGGCCTCGCAGTGGCGGGAAAGCTGCTGCACGAGCCAACCTTTGTGGAACGGGCGGTCCGGGCGGCGGATTTCATCCTCGGCACGATGCGGCCGGCGGACGGCCCGCTGCTGCACGCCTGGCGGCAGGGTCAGGGTCGGATCCCCGCCTATCTGAGCGACTATGCCTTCTTCGTCCGCGGCCTCCTCGCCCTCCACGAGGCGACGGGGGAAGAGCGCTGGCTTCGCGCCGCCGAGGACCTGACCGGCGAGCAGGTGAGGCGGCTGCGCGACCCCCACGGCGGCTTCTTCGTGGCAGGGGCGAGTCCGGACGTCCTCTTCCGCAGCAAGGAAGTGTTCGACGGCGCGACGCCCTCGGGCAACGCCATCGCGGTGCTCAACCTGATCGACCTCGCCGAGCGGACGGGCAACCTGGGCTGGCGAGCCGAGGCGCGGATGGCCCTGTGCGCCTTCGGCTCCGTCGTCGACAGCCATCCCGACGCCGTCCGCATGCTGGTGGTGGCCCTTCGCCGCTACCACGAGACGGGGGCGGAGACTCCCGAGGAGGCCGAGGCGGAGTACGGCGAGGCCCGGGCGGCCCGCGAGCGCGGCGCCGAGGCGGCCGGGGTGAGCAAGCTGGAGCACGAGGCGGAGAAGCTGGTCACCGCGCGCCTGACTCTGGAGGGGGAAGGAACCGGAGGCTGGCGGCCCTTCCGTTTGACCCTCGAGATCGCTCCCGGCTGGCATCTGCAAGCCAATCCCGCCACGGAGAAGTACCTCGTCGCCACCGAAGTCAAGGCCGGGGGATGCGAGCTGCGGAACGTCCGCTACCCCGAAGGCGAGAGGTTTCCCTCCCGTTACTCGCAGCAGCCGATCGCGGTCTACTCCGGGCGCGTCGAGATCGCCGGGGAGGTCTCCGGGCCGGCGCGGATGTCCCTCACGTATCAGCCCTGCGACGAGACGCGGTGTTTGCCGCCGGTGACGCGGGAGGTGGCATAGCGACGGCGGGCGGGGGAAGCTCCCCTTGCTATACTGATCCCCGAAATGCATCGCAATCCCACTTCCCCGCGCTTATCCCGATCCGCCACCCTCGCCTGCCTCCTCCTCGGACTGATCGGCCTTCTGGCTCCTTGGGTCGCCGCGGCGCCGCCGGCCGGCTCGGGCGAGGTGCTGGTCGTGAAGGTCAAGTCCGCCATCCATCCGGTCTCGGCCGAGCTCATCGAGGACGCCATCAAGGAGGCGGACCGGACGGGCGCGGCGGCGCTGGTCATCGAGCTCGACACGGCGGGAGGCTTGATGACCTCCACGCGCGACATCACGACCGCCATCCTGGGCGCCCGGACGCCGGTGGTGGTCTACGTCGCTCCCAGCGGCGCTCAGGCCGCCTCGGCGGGGTTCTTCATTCTGATGTCGGCCGACGTCGCCGCCATGGCGCCGGGGACCAACACCGGCGCGGCGCACCCGGTGGGCGGTCAGGGAGAGGACCTGCCGCCGGTCCTTGGTCAGAAGGCGGAGCAGGACGCGGCGGCCAACGTCCGCTCGCTTGCCGCCCGCAACGGGCGCAACGCCGCGCTCGCCGAGGAAGCGGTGGTCAAGAGCCGCTCGTTCACCGCCCAGGAGGCCCTGGAAGGGAAGCTGATCGAGCTGGTGGCGCCAAACCTCGGCGGCCTCGTCCGCTCCCTCGAAGGCCGGCAGGTCAAGCGGGGCGAAGCCGCCGTGACCCTCCGCACCAAGGGCGCCGAGGTGCGGCGGTTCGAGGTCTCGCCGCTGCGCGCGCTCCTCGGCGTGCTCGCCGATCCGAACATCGCCTACCTTCTCTTCGGCCTCGGCTCGCTGGGGCTGTTCTTCGAGTTGATGCATCCCGGCGCCATCCTGCCCGGAGTGGTGGGCGGCATCTGTCTCATCCTCGGCTTCTACGGGCTCTCCGTGCTGCCGGTCAACTACGCGGGCCTGGCGCTGATCTTCCTCGCGGTCATCTTCTTCATCCTGGAGATCAAGGTCACGAGCTACGGCATGTTGACGGTGGCCGGGTTGATCTGTCTGGTGCTGGGATCTTTGATGCTGTTCAAGTCTCCGGAGCCGGCGCTCCGGGTCAGCGTGGCATTGATCGCGATGCTTTCCACTTTCACTCTTCTGGTGGTGGGCTTCCTTGCCTTCATGGCGCTGCGGGCGCAACGCGCGCCGGTCCGCACCGGCGTCGAGGGGCTGATCCATGAGGTCGGCACCGCCCGGTCGCCGCTGAATCCCCGCGGCAAGGTGTTCGTCCACGGCGAATTCTGGGACGCGGTGGCCGAGGAGCCGGTGGCGGCGGGAGAGTCCGTCGAGGTGGTGGCCGTCCGGCATATGACCCTGGCGGTACGCCGCCGCCAGGATTCGTTCGTATAAAGGAAGGGGCTCGTGCGATGAGTTACGGAGTGCTCGTCATCGTCTTCATAGCGATTTTCCTGTTTTTCAAATGGGTTAACATCCTCAGGGAGTACGAGCGGGCCGTGACCTTCTGGCTCGGCCGCCTGTCCTCCAAGCCCAAGGGTCCGGGCCTGGTCTTCATCTTCTGGCCATTCGAGGTGATGATCAAAGTTTCGCTGCAGACGGTGGTGCTCGACGTGCCGCCGCAGGACGTCATCACCCGCGACAACGTCTCGGTGAAGGTGAACGCCATCGTCTACTTCCGCGTCGTCGATCCGCAGCGGGCGGTCGTCGAGGTGCAGAATTATCTCTATGCCACCAGCCAGCTCGCGCAGACCACGCTGCGCTCGGTGCTCGGCCAGGCCGAGCTGGACGACCTGCTCTCCGAGCGCGACAAGCTGAACGTCCAGCTCCAGGAGATGATCGACCGCCATACCGATCCCTGGGGCATCAAGGTGTCGATGGTGGAAGTCAAGAACGTCGACCTGCCGCTGGACATGCAGCGCGCGATGGCCCGCCAGGCCGAGGCCGAGCGCGAGAAGCGCGCCAAGATCATCCACGCAGCCGGCGAGCTGGAAGCTTCGGTGAAGCTTGCCGAGGCGGCGAACATCGTCTCCTCGAACCCGGTGACCTTGCAGCTCCGCTACCTGCAGACGCTGACCGAGATCTCGGCGGAGAAGAACTCGACCATCATCTTCCCCTTCCCCATCGAGATGATCAAAGCGTTCACGGCATTTGACGCCAAGACGTAACAGGGAGTCCGAACCGAGTGGCTGAATCGCACGAGCCGAGCTATTACGAGATTGCCCTGACCAACCGCCAGGTGGTCATCGCCTTCGTGATCCTGCTGGTCTGCCTGCTTTCCGCCTTTTTCTCCGGCGTGTGGATCGGCCGCGAGAGCACCGCTCGAGCGGCCGAGGCGGAGGTCGTCCGCAACGCGCCGCCGCAGGTCGCGCAGGATGGCAAGAACCTGGAGGAGCTGGACTTTTTCGACCACCGCGACAAGCCCACAGACGCCAAGAAGGGCCGCGAGGCCCAGGCTCCTGTGCAGACTGCGACCGACACGACCCTGTTGGAGGACTTCGGCGGCAGCGAGCCGGCGCCGGCCACCACCGTGCCTCCCGGTGAGGAGCCCGCCGCCGAGCCGGAGGCGCAACGCGCCGACGCGGCCCCGGCCGGCGAGACCGGCGCGGCCGAGCCCGAGACGGATCGCAAGGGGCGGCGCAACAAGCGGAACCGCGCAGCCGAGGCGAAGGCGCAGGGCCGCACGCCCGGCGCGGTCGAGCCTGCCGTTCCCAAGGGCTCGGTGGTAATCCAGGTCTTCTCCTCCGCCGACAAGAGCCAGGCGGATCGCATCCGCGAGCGGCTCACCGGCGGCGGCTACCAGGCCTACCTCTCACCCGTCGAAGTCGGCGGCCACACCATGTATCGCGTGCGCCTCGGCCCCTTCGGCACGCGCCAGGACGCGCAGAAGGTGGCCGAGAAGGTGCGGAAGGGGTACAAGCTGGATACTTGGGTGACGGAGTAGGGCGAATCGCACGACAGGAGCGACCTGCCCTGCGCGACCTCACCCCCGGCCCCTCTCCTGAAGGAGAGGGGAGAAACCACCTTTTCAAGCCCCTCTCCTTCAGGAGAGGGGTTGGGGTGAGGTCGAGCGGGCAAGACGGCCCGAGCACGCCCCTCCGCCTCCTCCTCGCCGCCCTCGCCGGCGTCCTCTGGGGGCTCTGCTTCGGCCGCGAGCCGTTCTCGATCGCCTCCTGGATCGCCCTGGCGCCGTTCCTTCTCCTGCTCTCCGCGCCCCGCCCCGCTCTCCTCGGCTGGATCCACGGCCTCGCCGCCTGGATGACCGGCCTCTACTGGATCGTGCCGACGCTCCAGACCTTCGGCGGCATGCCCATCGCGCTGGCGGTCGTCCTCACCGGCTTGCTCGCCGCGTACCTCGCCCTGTTTCACGCCGCGTTCGCCTGGCTGGGAGCGCCCATCTGGCGGCGGTGGGGGCTCGGCCGTCTGATCGCGCTGCCGGCCCTGTGGGTGGCCCTGGAGTGGCTGCGCACCTATCTCGGCGGCGGCTTCCCCTGGAACCTCGCCGCCTATGCCTGGGTGGACGTGCCGGGTGCCCTGCCGCTCTCGGCCTGGATCGGCGCCTACGGCATCTCGTTCCTCGTCCTGTTCGCCGGCACGGCGGTGGCGGCCGCGATCCAGAGCCGCCGATGGGAGCCGGCGGCGGCGGTGTTGCTCGTGCCGCTGCTCCTGCTGCCCCTCGCCGGCCGCTGGAGCCTGCGGCGTGAAGCCGCCGAGGTGGGGGAGGCCGGCGGCCCGGGACGGCCGGTGCGGCTGCTGCAGCCGAACATCCCCAACCTCGTCACCTTCGATACCGCGACGGTGCTGCGCAACTACCGCAAGGTGGTCAACCTGTCTTTCGAGTCCTGCCAGCCGGGCTCTCTGGTGATCTGGCCCGAGAGCGCCGCCTGGCCGTTCCTCTACGGCCGCGATCCGCGGCTCGACGCGGACCTGGCCGCGATGGTGGACCGCGGCTGCGCGGTGCTCTTCAACTCCAGCCAGCCGGTGGGCGGCTCGTTCTACAACTCGGCCTTCCTCCTCTCGGCCGCGCGGCCGGCAGTGCGCTACGACAAGCGCCACCTGGTGCCCTTCGGCGAGTACGTGCCCTTCCGCGGCGTCTTCGGCTGGATGGACAAGCTGGCCCGCAGCGCCGGGGAGTACCGGCCGGCGGATCAGACCACCCTGCTGTCCTGGGACGGCGAGGAGATCGGGATGGCCATCTGCTACGAGGTGGTCTTCCCCTCCGAGGTCGCCGATCTCGTCCAGGCCGGAGCGACGATGCTGGTGACGATCACCAACGATGCCTGGTACGGCGACACCTCCGCGCCGTGGCAGCATTTCCGGGCGGCCCGCTTCCGCGCCGCCGAGAACCGCCGGCCGCTGCTGCGTGCGGCGATCACGGGCGTCTCGGCCGTCGTCGCTCCCGACGGCTCGGTGCGTGGCCAGCTCGGCGTGTTCCGCGCGGGAGTGATCAGCGCCCGCGTGCTGGGAGAGCGGCACCTGACGCCCTACACCCGCCGGCCCTGGCTCGTGCCGTTGCTCTGCACGATTGTTGCGGTGGTGTTTCTCGTCCTCTCCCGAAAAGGCCGGCACTTCTAATTCCGCGTTCCCGCGAGCGCCGCCGCGCGCTGCCACATTACGCGCCTTCACCTGTCGCTGCTCGCCGTGCTCGTCTCGCGAAATTGGCGAACACGGCATAGGCGACCGCCAGGGGAATGAAGAGCATGACGGAAAAATACGAGAGCAGGAAAAGCACGGCGTACGCCTTCTCGTTCGCATCTCCCCTCTGGACGCCGCCCATGAGGTCGAAGGCGACCCGCTCGAGGTTCAGCAGGAACAGGGCGACGACGATGAAGGTCAGGGGAAGGAGGCCGGCGACCAGCGCGGCGGGAAACCACAGTTTCACGCCCACCACGAGATAGCGCACCCACAGCAGCACCCTCCACGTCGCGACGATCGCCAGGAACCAGAGACGTAGCTCCTGAGCGGTGGCGAGATCGAACCACGATCGGACCGGTACGGCGTAGAGGAATCCTGGCGGCGCCGTCAGAGTGACGAAGGTGAGGACGCTCAGATAGGAGGGACGCCGCGGTGCGAGCGGCCAGATGACGAGCCACAGCAGGAGCGCCAACAGGAACACGTAGACGAGCGATCCGACGCCCAGATGCTGCAGGAGGTTCGCTCGCGGATCTTCCCACCAGCGGCCGATCCCGACGAGCCAGGTGAGGACCAGTCCGAGAGCCAGGTGGCGGCGGCCGAGACCGCTCAGCTCCTCGTGGGTGGCGCGGAAGGTCAGGATTCGAACCAGCGTGGCGATCATCAGGAGGTGGCCATGATGACGAAAAGAACCGTGCCCCAGGGCGTGAAGATCGCTCCGATCCGTGTTTGTCCAGAGCCGGCAGCGGCGCCGTGAGGAGGGTTGGTCGAGCTAGAACTGCACGTTCTTGACGAAGAAGGCGGTCACGTCCACCTTCTTCGATACCAGGTCGGTCGCCATCTCGGGCGTCAGCACGAACTGCCCGGCCCGCTCGCGCTCCGGGGTGGTCAGCAGCAGCTCGAAAGCCGCTACCTGATTCGGAAAGAGATCGCGGACGCGCAGCAGCGCGTTCGCCGCCGTGGTGAGGGCCTTGAAGACGGAGCCTTCGGAGTTGGTGGTGATCTCGAGCAGGGGCTGGTCTCCCCGGATCCCCTGGTAGATCTCGATCTCCTCGGTACCCTGGTCGCGGAAGAACTGTTGCAGCTCGGCGGTGACGTCCGCGTGCTGGAAGGGCCTGCGGGCCAGAGAGGCGAAGTCGGCGTAGCCCGCCTTGGTCTTGATGAGGGCTCCAGGGGCGGGCTCGGATTTCTCCCGCCGGCTCCCCGGCAGCTCACGCGGCGCGGCGGTCCGGGAGGCGATGAGGTCGGTGAGGGTCTTGTCCTTCTTGGTGTCCGTCGGGGTGGGCCCCACGTCCTGCGGTGCTCCCGGCAGCACGAGGGCGCCGCCGTAGCCGGTGCGGTTGGCCTCCTCGGTGCGCTTGACGTCGACCTGGGAGGCGGCCACGAAGGTCTGCGTGCCATTGAGCAGGGTGATGATCGCGCGGCCGTTCTCGACCTTGTACTTCTCCTTGGCGACGAGGCGCGCGCCGTCCTTCAGGTAGATGGTGTACCCGGCGGCGAGCAGAGGTGCCGCCGCGAGCAGGGCGAGAAGCGCCAGTATCGCCGGGCGCAGGGTGCGGAGATGCATTACATGTCTCCTCAGATTCTGTAGGGGCGGCCCTATGTGGCCGTCCTTTCTCGTCCAGGGCGGCCACATAGGGCCGCCCCGCCGAGCTCCAGACCCTCATGATACCCTGTCCGGCCGTGAAAGGCCCCTCTCCGCAGCCCGGGATCCTGCTGCTCGAGGACGGCACCGTCTTCGAAGGGGAAGCGGTTTCGTCCGGCACCCGCTTCGGCGAAGTGGTGTTCAACACCTCCATGACCGGCTATCAGGAGGTGCTCACCGATCCCTCCTACCGCGGCCAGATCGTGGTGATGACTCAACCGCACATCGGCAACTACGGCACCACGCCCGAGGTCGCCGAGTCGGGCCATCCCTGGGTGGAAGGGTTCATCGCCCAGAAGTTCACGGTCCGCCCTTCGGGGCACGAGGGCGACGAGAGCCTGGTCTCCTACCTGCGGCGCTTCGGCGTGCCGGCCCTGCAGGGGCTCGACACGCGCGCGCTGGTGCGGCGGCTGCGCGAGCGGGGCGCCCTGCGCGGCGTGCTGACGACCGAGCGCTCGGACGCCGGCCCCCTCGCCGCCGAGCTGGCCGACTACCCGGCCATGGCCGGCCGGGCGCTGGTGGACGAGGTGACCTGCGCCGGCCGCTATGAGGTCCCGGCGGTGGGGGAGGAGCGGCTCCATCTCGCCGTCTATGACTTCGGAGTGAAGGCGAACATCCTTCGCTCGTTGGCTTGGCGGGGAGTGCGGCAGACGGTGCTGCCCGCCCGCACGCCGGCGTGCGACGCGCTGGCACTGCCGGTAGACGGCGTAGTGCTCTCGAACGGCCCGGGCGACCCCGAACCGCTGACCGGAATCATCGACACCGTCCGCGAGCTGCTGGCGGCCCGGATTCCCCTTTTCGGCATCTGCCTGGGGCACCAGCTCCTGGGCCTCGCCCTCGGCGGGCGGACCTTCAAGCTCAAGTTCGGCCACCATGGCGGGAACCAGCCGGTGCGCGATCTGACGACGGGCCGGGTGGCTATCACCAGCCAGAACCACGGCTTCGCCGTCGATCCCGGCTCGCTCCCCGCCGGCTGCGCCGTCACCCAGGTCAACCTGAACGACGGCACGGTCGAGGGCTTCGCGGTCTCGGACAAGCCGGTCTACTCGGTGCAGTACCACCCGGAAGCCGCGCCGGGCCCTCACGACGCGTCGGATCTCTTCGATCGGTTTCTGGCGGCGGCGGCCCGGAAGTGAGCCCTCACCCCCCGGCCCCCTCTCCCGCCTCCCCGCCCCCCTCCCCGGGAGAGGGGGAGAGAAGAAGGCTTCGGCGGAGGCAGCTCTCTCTCCGCCCCAAGATC
>Ga0134122_10002049_pt1 | contig 14759 bp, 10 predicted proteins | sample KB302_FD_96461 | JGI IMG/M metagenome (GOLD analysis project Ga0134122, IMG submission 96461) | Terrestrial soil microbial communities without Nitrogen fertilizer from Kellogg Biological Station, Michigan, USA - KB3-0-2 | ecosystem: Environmental > Terrestrial > Soil > Unclassified ... | reverse complement strand
CTCAAGTCTCTCCATGGGAAAGTATGCGAATTAAGTTCTGGGGCGTGCGCGGGTCCACGCCGACTCCCCAGCCCGACAATCTGCGCTACGGGGGCAACACCTCCTGCGTCGAAGTTCGCATCGGCGACAGCCTCTATGTCTTCGACTGCGGCACTGGACTGCGCGCGCTCGGGCAGCAGCTGCAGCGCGACTCGCAGGGCAAATCGGTTCGTGCCCACATCTTCGTCTCTCATTTTCACTGGGACCACATCCAGGGCATCCCGTTCTTCGGTCCGCTCTACGACAACCCGGAAAATTGTTTCTCTTTCCACTCCTCAAGCCGCTTTCGCACTCTGAAGCGGGTCATGGAAGAACAGATGGCAGCCCCGTATTTTCCGGTGGATATGAGTGAGATGAAAGCCCAGCGCGGTTTCTACAACCTTGAGCAAGGCAGAGTGCCTTTGGACGAGGTGATGGTCGAAGCCATGTGGCTCAATCATCCCCAGGGCTGCATGGGTTATCGTCTCGAAACCAAGGATGGAGTGCTGGTCTATGCCACCGACAACGAGCCCGGCGATCCCCAGTTCGACAAGAGCGTGCGCAAGCTGGCTGCCGGCGCGGATGTGCTGATCTACGACGCGCAGTATTTGCCGGAAGAATACGAGGCCCGCAAACGCGGCTGGGGGCACAGCCACTGGCGCGAGGCGGTCAACGTAGTGATGGAAAGCGGCGCCAAAGAGCTGATCCTGTTTCACCACGACCCCGACCACGATGACGCCTGCATCGACAAAGTCGTGGAAGAAGCCCGCAACCACTATCCCCAGGTGCGTGCGGCCGCTGAAGGATTGGAAATAGAGCTGTAGCCGTAAATCTTGCCCTCCCGAGCCGCCCGGTAACGGCAGTGCTAAACTTTACCGAAGGACTCTCCGTCCTCTCCATGAACCGCCCCGCCACCGCAAAAAAGGCAAGAAGTTCCAGCACCAGAATGCAGGCTCTTGATCGCGGACGGAAGTCGCTGCAAAAACAGGCCTGGCGTGCGGCGTTTGATCAGTTATCGGCGGCCGACCGCCAGGCGCCGCTCGAACCCGTGGATCTCGTGGAACTCTCTAAAGCAGCCCACCTGATTGGAAGGCAAACCGCCAGCCTGGACCTCCTGGCCCGCGCGCATCAAGGTTTTCTGGGTCGTGGAGAAACCCGGCCGGCGGCTCGCTCCGCTTTTTGGCTGGGCTTCATATCGCTGGTCAGCGGCGAGCCCGCCCAGGCCAGCGGCTGGCTCTCCCGCGCCGAGCGACTGCTCGACGGCCAGCCCGACTGCGTGGAGAAGGGCTATCTGCTCCTGCCGGTTGGCTATCGTTCGGTCCACGGGGGCGATGCCGCCGTAGCTTATGAGGCCTTCGTCGAGGCTGCCGCGGTGGGCGAGCGCTTCGGTGATTCCGATCTTCTGACTCTGGCCCGGCAGGGACAAGGGCGCGCCTTGATCCGGCAGGGTGAAACCGCACGCGGCGTGGCCTTGCTCGATGAGGCGATGGTTGCCGTCAGAGCTGGTGAAGTCTCTCCCATTGTCGCCGGAGGCGTGTACTGCAGCCTGATCGACGCTTGTAGTGAAATTTTTGATCTTCGTCGAGCCCAGGAATGGACTTCAGCGCTCGACCAGTGGTGCAGATCGCAGCCTGACCTGGTTCCTTATCGCGGTCATTGCCTGATCCGTCGAGCCGAGCTGATGCAACTGCACGGCGCCTGGCAGGATGCTCTCGCCGAATCGCAGCAAGCATGCGAACAGTTTTCTCAGCCCAATCCCAGGCCGGAGGCGGGCGCTGCATTCTACCGCTTGGCTGAACTCTATCGGCTGCGCGGCCAGTTCGCCGAGGCCGAGAACGCATTCCGGCAGGCCAGCCGCTTGCAGCGCACGCCCCAGCCCGGCCTGGCGCAACTTCGTTTCGCTCAGGGGCAGCTCGATGCGGCCAACGTGGCAATTCGGAGGATATTGGAGGAGTTGTTGGAACCCGCCGCTCGAACTAGCGCCCTCGACGCATATGTTGAAATTGTGCTCGCCGCCAAAGATGTCTCCGCAGCGCGCGCCGCCGCCGGCGAGTTAGCGGAGATCGCGGGCCGCTTCAATGCGCCCCTGCTGCATGCCGTGTCAGACCGCGCCCTGGGGGCTGTGTCACTTGCGGAAGGAGATGCCAAAGCAGCGCTGGCGGCTCTGCGGCAATCCTGGATCACATGGTGCGAACTCGAAGCGCCCTACGAGGCCGCGCGGGTCCGCGTACTGATGGCGCTGGCCTACCGCGAACTGGGTAATCACGACGCCGCGGACCTGGAACTGGACGCAGCGTGCCAGGCCTTCCAGCGATTGGGTGCCGCGCCTGCTCTCGCTTGCGTGGAGGCACTCACGCACAAAAAATTGCCCGATGCCGGCACGCTGACCGAGCGAGAAGTAGAGGTTCTCAAGCTGGTCGCCTCGGGCAGAACCAACCGCGCGATCGCCAGCAAGCTTGGAATCAGCGAGAAGACAGTAGCCCGCCACCTGAGCAACATCTTCAACAAGCTCGGTCTCTCTTCGCGGGCGGCCGCCACCGCCTACGCCTACCAGCGCCAACTTGTCTGAGCCGTTCCTACATAGAATTACCCATTTGGTCTCATGCACCGGCATGGGTATTTCACCCGATGCGGCGACCGCCGGGCTCGTCCTATTCTCCTGAGTAACAGTCAAACCAAGACTACTTCTCACTGAGGTGGACGATGAATCATCAGCACTCCAAGCGCCTTCAAACCATAATTATCGGCGGCGGCCAGGCCGGGCTCGCCGTTGGTTACCACCTGGCAAAGCGCGGAGTCTCGTTCCAGATCTTTGACGCCAATCAGAGGATCGGCGACGCGTGGCGGAACCGCTGGGACTCACTGCGGCTGTTTAATCCGGCGCGCTATGCCGGGCTGCCCGGCTTGCCCTTTCCGGCTCGGGGCGACGTATTCCCCACGAAGGACGAAGTCGCGGACTATCTCGAATCCTATGCCCGGCATTTCAATCTGCCGGTGCAGACCGGTGTGAAGGTGGACATGCTCTCGAAGCACGGCGACAGCTATATCGTCAGCGCGGGCAGACAGCAGTTCGAGTCGGATAACGTGGTCGTCGCCATGGCCAACTACCAGACTCCCCGTTTGCCGGCGTTCGCGTCGGAGCTCGATCGCGGCATCGTTCAATTGCATTCGCACGAGTATCGCAACCCCTCCCAACTGCGGGAGGGAGGCGTTCTGATCGTAGGCGTGGGAAACTCTGGGGCTGACATCGGCATCGAGGTGGCGCGTACGCACCCGACCTGGACGTCCGGAAAGGAAACGGGTCACGTTCCGTTCCGCATTGAAAGCGCACTGTGGCGGTTCTTCCTGGTGCGCCTGTTGCGATTCTTCGGCCACTACGTCCTGACCGTAGACACGCCGATTGGTCGAAAATTGGGCCCCAAGATCATCTCTCGGGGCGCACCCCTCGTCCGGGTCAAACCCCAGGATCTGATCAACGCGGGCATCGAGCGCGTCCCCAGGGTTGTAGGAGTGCAGAACGGACGGCCATTGCTCGAAGGCGGTCGCACCCTCGAAGTGCAGAATGTGATCTGGTGTACGGGTTATCATCCCGGTTTCTCGTGGATCGACCTTCCCATCTTCGGCGAAGATGGCGAACCCATTCACGAACGCGGAGTGGTAAGGCAAGCGGCCGGGATGTACTTCGTCGGCTTGCACTTTCTTTACTCGATGACCTCGGCAACGCTCCTCGGAATTGGCAGGGACGCGGAGCATGTGGCCCGGGCGATACAGTTGCGGACCACGGAGAGGCGAAGTCAGGCGAGCGGTTTGTCGTCTCGGTTGACGCTGCCGGGTGCCCCGTTGAGAAGTGCGTTGCTTGGGCGCTGATACTTCCAGCCGTGATGCGACATTTGCGACATCGTCGTAGGCAGTTTGCCCGCCTCCTCGTGCAAAGCCGCCTTATCGGCGAGGAATCTGGTTGTTGCCGGCGCCGCGCCCCGCCGAAAGCACCCAGATTCTCGCGCGACCATGCTGCGCTTTAACATTTTTTTGCCTATTTTCAACTAGACTACACGTAGTTTCCTCGTAACTTGCCTCCCCGCCCCGGCCCTGCATATACTTTGAACGTTTGCCCGCCCCTTCCGGGATGTATCACCCGGCGCCGGCCAGGCATCTTACTGTCTGACCGCACCAACGGAGACCGCCAATGGCATTGAAGACCATATCCCTCGAGCAGGAAATCAACCCGTGGGAGGCACAAGCCGCCCGTTTTGACTTTGCTGCCCAGAAGTTGAACCTGGACGAGGGGTTAATGAAAGTCCTGCGGTACCCCACCCGGGAAATCATCCTGCACATTCCGGTCATGATGGACAACGGACACCTCGAAGTCTTCACCGGCTTCCGGGTGCAGCACTCGATTGCCCGCGGTCCGGCCAAGGGAGGCTTGCGCTACTCTCCCGACGTCACTCTGGACGAAGTTCGCGCCCTGGCCAGCTGGATGACCTGGAAGTGCGCAGTAGTCAACATTCCGTTCGGTGGCGCGAAGGGCGGAGTGATCTGCGATCCCCACAAAATGTCGCAGGGTGAACTGGAGCGCATGACCCGCCGCTATACCGCGGAACTGGTCGAATTCATTGGTCCGGAAAAAGATGTGCCTGCCCCGGACATGAACACCAACGAGCAGACCATGGCGTGGATGATGGATACATATTCCATGCACATGCGCCAGACCGTGACTGCCGTCGTCACTGGCAAGCCCATCAATATAGGCGGATCGCGCGGACGGCGTGAGGCCACCGGACGCGGCATCATGATCGTGTGCGACGAGGCGGTCAAGAAACTAAATCTCAGTCCGGAATCCACTCGCGTCATTGTGCAGGGCTTCGGGAACGTTGGATCGAATGCCGCGCGCCTCATGGCGGAAGCCGGTTACAAAGTGATCGGAATTGTCGAAGTCGATGGCGGTCTGGTCAACAAAAACGGAATCGACACCGAAGCGCTTTGGGAATTCCGCCAACGCAACGGCAGTATTCACGGATTCCCCGGCGCCTCTGCCGAGGACCCGGCCGAACTGCTGGTCTCGGACTGCGAAATCCTGATCCCTGCCGCCACCGAAAATCAAATAACCAGCCGCAATGCCGACCGCGTGAAATGCCGGATTCTGGCCGAAGGCGCCAACGGTCCCACCACGGCAACCGCCGACGATATTCTCGCGGACAAAGGCGTCTTCGTGATTCCTGACATCTTGTGCAATGCCGGCGGCGTCACCACCTCTTACTTCGAATGGGTGCAGGACCGCCAGGGATACTTCTGGAAGGAATCCGTGGTCAACGAGCAGCTCGAGCACATCATGAAGGGCGCTTTCGAAGATGTGGTCCGCTTCTCCGAGACGCACGGCGTCAACAATCGCATCGCGGCTTATATGCTGGCCATCGATCGCGTCGCCTATACCATTCGCCAACGCGGGATCTACGCTTAGCCACGACCTGTCCGGGGCGGGCGCCCTCGCCCGCCGCTTTTGCTTTTTCCTTAGATCGTAGAGATCGCCCGCAATCTCCAACCCAAACTCAACAAAACCGGCGGGCGAGGGTGCTTGCCCCAGACGGTCTGTCCATCATAGTTTCCCCGGTTGATTCCTATGGGTCGAAGTGTCATTATGTTGCCCCCCGCTGGCCAGCCGGAAAGCGCCCCAGCGCCCCTGAGGCAGACTTCGGCCAGCCGAAACGAGAGAGGAAATCATGAACAGACTGCGCAGCAGGCTCGGTACATGGACAATCACGCTCTGCATGTTTTTCGTGCTGAGCGGGATTTCTGCCATGGCTCATCCCCAGGCAACCACCACCGACGACCAAGCCACGGCCACGACCAAGAAGAAAAAGAAAAAGAAGGCAGCGACCGATGCCACCGCGTCGGGCGATAAGACCGCCGCCAGCGATACTTCGGCCGCCCCGGCGAAGAAGTCCACAAAGAAGAGCAAGAAAACCGCCGCGGCTGATGCCACACCAGCCACCTCCGATACTTCGGCAGCAAGCGGCGACACCACGGCTAAGAAATCTACCAAGAAGAGTAAGAAAGCTGCCGCAGCCGACTCCGACACTTCTGCAGCCAGCACCGACACCACGGCCAAGAAATCCACCAAGAAGAGCAAGAAAGCTGCCGCAGCTGATGGCACGCCCGCCAGCTCTGACACTTCGGCTACGGCCAGCACCACCGGCACCAAGAAAACTCGTAAGAGTAAGAAGACCCCCGCGGAGTCCAGCGCAGCCCCAGCTGCCGCGCCGGCCGCTACTGTTGGCGCTGCCAGCACGGACACGCCGGCGGCTCCCGCCAAGAGCACTCGCAAGAGCAAGAAATCGGCCACGGCCTCTGAGGCGACTGCTGCCAGCGCGGCTCCAGCCCGGCAACCCGCTCCGGCGCCCGCTCCAGCCAGTTCCATGGCTGCGCCTGCGAACTCGATGGCTCCTGCACCTGCGGCAAAGGCAGCTCCGGCAAAGACTGCCAAGGCAGCCGCCACTCCGGCCGCTTCCGATCCGCAAATCGCGTCGGCCAAGGCCGGCGGCATGGTGTGGGTCAACACCGATAGCGGCGTATACCACAAGGGTGGGCGCTGGTACGGTAAAACCAAGACAGGAAAATTCATGAGCGAGGCGGATGCCAAGGCCGCCGGCTTCAAAGCGTCGCAAAAGGACTAAGGAGAAACTATGAAGAGCAAGAAGCTGATGAGTCGAATTCTGTTTTCACTTTTCGCCGTGGCGCTGCTCGCGAGCGCTTCCATGGCGCAGACCGCAAAGAGCGCCAAGCCGGCCAAGACCAGTTCCGCCATGGCAGCTCCGGCGGATGCCGATCTGTTGGATATCAACTCCGCCACCAAGGAGCAACTGGACGCCCTGCCCGGTATCGGCGCGGCTTATTCGCAGAAAATTATTGACGGCCGCCCCTACGTCAAGAAGACGGATTTGACCCGTAAAAAGATCATTCCCGCCGCCACCTACGCCAAGATCAAAGACAAGATCATCGCCAAGCAAAAGTAGTTTTGCAAATTTCGATGGGAGGGCACGGCTTTGCGCCGTGTCAAGGATAGAGTCGGCAATTGCGGCGCGACTGAAGGCCGTGCCCTCCCGATCAGGAGGTATTATGAGTTTTCTCGAAGATATGGCGGGCAAGGAAGTCAGCGGCATGCTGGCCAACAGCTCGAATCCGCTTGCGTCCTCAGTGATGCAGATGATCAATAGCCAGCCCGGCGGGCTCTCCGGACTGCTGCAGCAATTTCACGACAAAGGGTTGGGCGGCCTGGTTTCTTCTTGGGTCAGCACCGGCCAGAATCTTCCCATTTCTGCCGATCAGATTCAGCATGTTTTGGGCTGCGAACAGGTGAAGGAACTCGCGGCCAAAGCAGGAATTTCACCCGATGCCGTCAGCTCTCATCTGTCACAGTTGTTGCCTGTGCTGGTTGACAAACTCACGCCCAACGGACAGGTCCCTCAAGGTGGGTCGCTGTTGGAAGAGGGCATGGGCATGCTGAAGAATCTGGGACTGGGCAGGACTGGCACCGACTAAGCGGCGCTGTCATCCCGAGAAAGAGTATCGCTTCGCGAAGCGCAGGGATGCCGACGAAGGGCCTTGGCATTTCTCGGCGCGCATACCTGGACCCACCCAGTCATATAGCCGGCGGGGATGGCATGGGTCCTTCGCTTGCTTTCGTCCCTCGCAGGACGAAAGACTGGGCTCAGGATGACAGTCTCCTAGAATGAGTGCTGGTGGCGCTCACCAACCCGGGTTTTGCTTCATTGCTTCCGGCTTCATGGTAGAGGATAATGAAGTGCTGCCAGCCTTTTCTCGACCGCGCTGACAGTCGGTGCCCGCGGTGAACCTGCCCAACTCCATCACGCTGACCCGCATCTTCAGCATTCCACTGCTGATCTGGTTGCTGTCCACCAACCATTTTCACGCCTTTGACGGCGAACAGGAGTTGCTGGCTTCCGCGCTGTTTATCGCCGCCTCGATCACCGATGGAATTGACGGATACCTCGCCCGCCGCCGCGGCCAGATCACGACCATGGGCATCCTGCTCGATCCGCTGGCCGACAAGCTTCTCATCGCCGCCGCCTTCATCTCGCTGGTTCAATTCAACCCCAGTCTCGTTCCTGCCTGGATCGCGGTCGTGATTATTGCGCGCGAATTTCTGGTGAGTGGTTTGCGCTCGATTGCCGCCTCGGAAGGTTTCACCATCGAGGCCAGCGATCTCGGCAAATTTAAAATGCTGGTGCAGATTGTTTCTGTGGTCGCGGTCATTCTCGACCATCGTTGGAAAGAGTGGCCGGTAGGTCCTTATATTTTCCCCGTCCACTGGATCGCCATTGTCGCCATCTGGTTCATGGTCTTTCTGTCGCTGGCTTCGGCCCTCGATTATTTTGTCGCGTTCTGGTCGAAGATCGATCGCCAGGTGGTGAAGAGCCGACGCCGCGCCTTCATCCTCAGCCGGCGGAGAAAGCGCGATGTCCCCGCCACATGATGACCGGTTCTCGCGCTTGCCGGACGAATTTTCTCCCGACGAACGAAACCTGCTGCTGCGACTGGCGCATGACGCCATTGCCGCATCCCTCGACCAGCGTGAACTGTCCCTAGATCCCCCGTCCGCGCATCTGGCCGAGCCTCGCGGCGCTTTCACCACTCTCTACTATCGAGGTAGCCTTCGCGGCTGCGTGGGCTATGTGTTTCCCGTGACGCCGCTCTATCGCACCATTGCAGAAACCGCGCGCGGCGCCGCGTTCGACGACTCGCGCTTCTCGCCGGTAACTCACGATGAAAATTCAGAGCTTAAAGTCTCCCTCAGCGTCCTCTCCCCGCCCCAACCCATTCAGGCGGAGCAGGTGGAAATCGGACGCCACGGCCTGCTCATCAGTCTTGGTCTCCACCGCGGCCTGCTGCTACCGCAGGTGCCAGTCGAACACCGATGGAACCGCATCCAGTTTCTCGAACAAACCTGCAGGAAAGCGGGCTTGCCATTAAACGCATGGCAAACCGGCGCCAGGCTGGAAGCCTTCACCGCCGAAGTTTTCGCCGACGCAAAGTGAATGTCTGACTCTTTAGAATGACGCCCAAGAATTGTCATCCTGGGCGGGGAGGATCGAAAGACCGCTCGAGGCGAAAGGCAGCTTCGATTCTTGGGAATTTCTTGCTGCTTGCGGCTTTTAGAAGGCCACCGCCAGTTCCTCTTATAGGAATCCTTCGAGCCGTAGCTGCTTCGCCAAGCGAAGCTCCATGGCTCGGGATGACAAAAAATCAGGAGGCCGAAGCCTCCCTGAAAGAGTTTCTGGCTGCGGGAAAATTACTGAGGATCGAGTTCCACACCGTCACCAACGTGCACATCCTCCAGCGAGAACACAACCATGCCGGTAGCTGTGGTCGGAGTGGTATTGATCACCACGATTTCTCCGATCGCGCGCCGGGGCATATCGCCAACCTGAATCCCAGGCCCCTTGGTCTTGGAAAACATGTGGCCCTGGATGGATGGCGGATACTTCTGGGTGTCTTCGGTAGCCGCCGCCTTGAACGAAAGCGAATCCACCGGATCTCTCAGATCCGCTTCGTAGGTGCGCACCGCGCGGAGGTAGTCGCCGACCTTGATTCCCTGGCTGGCTCCGAGGTTCATGTAAACCTTCGAACCATTTCCCAGCAGAAGATCGAAGTCCTTGGCCAGCACAATTCGCCCGCTGGCGCTGCCGTTGCTCGGACGAAAGCGATCAAACCTTTCCGGCAGGTGGAATGCGATCGCCGGCTTTTCCGCGAAAGGTATCGCGATGTCTCCGGGAACCATGTTCTCGCAACTGAATTCGACGCGCGCCACAGCCATTTTGCCGCGAGTGTCAACAATGCGTACCCAGCCAAGTTCAGAATAGGGCTGGCCCATCGCCTTCAGCATCGAACGCTGACCGGCAAACAATTCGTATTTGTTGGGGTCTTCGAGTTCGCGCACGATCTGATACTTCTGGCCCGCCTGATAACCCTGGCCTGCGAGGAAGATGGTGTCGTTGGTGGCAAACTTGGTGGTGTTGGGACTTTCCAGTCCGCCTCCCACGAACTTTGCGTTCGGCACCAGCTCTTTGCTGACGAAGCCGCCGCAATAAATGTCGGCATTGCTCGGGGTCTGGACCCGTTCAATCGGAAAGGTTCCGGTGGTAATCTCGGTGTTCTGAGGAGCAGCCTGGTCTGCCGGAGTGGAATCGGCTTGCTGCGCAGCTGCCGCCACCGTCAGGCACAGTAACAGCAACAGTCCTGTTTTCTTCATGTTACCTCCAAAATCGAGGCCGGGGCCCGGCCGGCTTTCTCCTACTAGCTCCTGCGAATGGAAGGGCTTTCAAGTCGCACAGTAACAAGGGGATAGGGGCCGGTCAAGGTTACGCTGGTGTTATCGGGGGTACGTTAAAAAGTTTGCCAACCCTCCTTTGCGATAATCCGTTGTTGCATATGTAATTACGCGCCTGTAATATCCCGAGTCGTTCTCCGATCATGAATGCTGCCCCTAATAGCTACCTGACTCGATTCCTGCCCCTACGGCTCCCCCGCGTGTGCGTGGCAGTGACCGACTCCGATCCTGGCGCGCTGGTGGACAAGGCAGAGGCCCTGGTTCGGGATAACACCTTTCTAGAGTTCAGGTTAGACTACCTGCCCAAACCTGCGCTCGCCCTCCCGAGGATCAAGCGCTTTATGGAATACCATCCCCACCTCATGGCCATCGCCACTTGCCGGCGTGCCGCCAGTGGGGGTAAGTTCAAGGGCTCCCTGCCGGCCCAGCTCGACATTCTGGGGAAGGCCAGCGCATCCGGCTGCCAGCTGCTCGATATCGAATGGCAGAGCGCCGCCAAGTGCAGGCCCGAACAAGTGCAGCGCCTGCGGTCAAAATCCGCGTTAATACTTTCCTATCACGATTTCCGGGGCACCAAGAATCTGGAACAGACCCTGGAAAAAATGGTGAAGATTCCCGCCGACTTTTACAAAATCGTCAGCACGGCCACGACTCTCCACGACAACGTGACCATGATGAAATTTCTAGAGAAGTTTGGCGACCGCCATTCTCTGGTCGGGCTGTGCATGGGCGAGCAGGGAATCATCAGCCGGTTGCTCGGAGTGCGGGCGGGCAGCGTATTCACCTTCGCCGCAGTCAGCCCTGATGAGAAGACGGCGCCGGGTCAGGTCACTGCTCAGGAATTGCGCAACACCTATCGCATCGAACAGATGGACGCGGCCACGCGAATGTACGGCGTCGTCGGCGATCCCGTCGCGCATTCACTCTCGCCCGCCATCATGAATGCGGCGCTGCGCCGCGAGAATGTTAACGGCGTTTATCTAGCGCTGCATGCCAAAACGTTGAAAGACCTGCTGAGCTGCGTGCGGGATATTCCCATTCACGGCCTCTCCATTACCATGCCGTACAAGGAAGCCATCCTCAAGCACCTCGACAATACCGATTCCCACACCACAAAAATTGGCGCGTGCAACACCGTGGTGCGCGCGCAGGACGGAAAACTTTACGGATTCAACACCGACACCGCCGGCGTCGTGCGGCCGCTCGAACAACGCATCCCGCTCGAGAAAGCGAAGATCCTGGTGCTGGGCGCGGGCGGCGCAGCGCGCGCCGCGGTTTTCGGCCTCAAGGAGCGTGGGGCCGAGGTCTACATTCTGAATCGCACCGCAACTCAGGCGCAAAAACTGGCCCATCAGGCCAGGGCGAGGGTCGCCAAGCGTCCCGATCTCAAAAAGCTCACCTTCGACGTAATCATTAATGCCACGCCTGTCGGCATGGGCAACACACGCGAGTCCCCATTGAATGAGAATGAGATCAACGCGCGCTATGTCTTCGACATGATTTACGATCCTGCGGAGACGCGCCTCATGAAGATGGCCAAAGAGCGCGGCGCGGAAGTGATTCCGGGGATCGAGATGTTCGTCCACCAGGCAGCGCGGCAGTTCGAAATCTGGACCGGGAAGCCCGCGCCCTGGGACGACATGCTGCGCGTCGTCACGCTCGCCCTGAACGAACGCACAGCCGCCCGCCAAGCCGCCAAAGAACGAACTACCTAACCTCCACCACGTAGGGGCGGGTGCCCCCGACCGGCGGGGCAAAGCCCGGCAGGTTTTTCTTGCCCCGAATTCCAAACCCAGGCGAGCATCGCTCGCCCACCCGGACGAGGGCGTCCGGGTCTACGCGGATCGTGGTAAACCACGGGTGTGGTGGATAGACTCGGATCGTGGGTGGAACAGCGCTTTAGTTGCGCTGCGGCTTCAGCCGCCAAGGCACCTCAGGGTCTAAAGCCCAGCGAGAGAAGCGGCAACATGCGAGCCTGAAGGCCTGCTCACCCTAGGGTGGGGTAAATCGCGCGTGGTTGCAAAAAAGCGCCGGCCCCCTAGGTCAGGAGCCGGCGCAATTCGTTTCTGCTAGTACGGTCTGAAATCCTGAAAATAGGTCAGGTTCACTACGTCCTGCAGCATCGGAGTGCCTGGAGGCAGCTTGGTCGGATCCAGGAAGGCCGAGTCAAAGTAGTAGAAACGATTTGGCGGGCTGTAGACCAGGTTGCAGCACTTGAAGGTGCCGGTAGCATATTGCGAATAGTAGAGGCTGACCAGCGAACCGCGATAGTAGAGACTTGGTCCGCCGCCCCAATCTTCGATGTAGCGCAGGAAGTTGTGCACTCCGCCGTCGGTTCCGAAATCCTGGCCGGTGCCCGCAGGTTGCTGGAAGTTAATGTTCTTTCCACCTGCGATTGCCATGCGGTAATAAGTTGTCGCGGCGTTCCGGTTGGTTGAGGTTACCGGGTTTTTCATGCTGTTGAGGTCCGACCATGCGTTCGAGAGCAGGGTCACGGAGTCGGCGATAACCGCGGCGGCTGCGTGATTGATGTCGGGCTGAATGGCTGGCGGAGGATTGAGCCAGAAGGGATCAGTGTTGTCGGAGTTGTAATTCCCAAAGACGTAAACAGGGTTTTCTGCCGCGACGGTAAAGCCTCCCAGGCCGTTGTCCAGGCGTACTGGCAGATTTCCCAGGCCGCCATCGACCAGCCTTAATACATGACGCGCGCCCGTAACAATGTTCTGCCGGCCGCCGTTCAGGCAATCCACCGCTTGATAAGGATTACCCGCGGTGTTAATCCCCGGAAATGCAGCTTTCAAACCGTTCCCCACGTTGACCGTACCCCACACCGCAGGCAAAGGGTCAATGAGCCGATTCTGATCGACGTCCTCAGCTGTCTCTAGCACCCCATCTGGAGTTCCGGTAGGCGAGGCCGAGTTGATGACGTCTTCGAACCCATATTCTCCCGACGTGATGTTTCCATTGTCGGGGTCGGGCCGCATGCCGCGGCGGTCCGAGTAGAACACGAGGAAACCGTTCTGTCCGCTGTAATCGATCGGGGGTTGGCCACCGGGAAGGTTTCCCAGGATCCACTGGTTCAGGTTACCTACGTCAAGTTCGACCGCGTTCATGATCCCGTTAACGTTGCACTGGGTGCCCGCCAACAGGGTGGTATCGCGGGGGAAGCCCTCTCGCGGATCGTAGAAGTTGATCGGATACCAACTGTACTGTGAATTGGCTCCGGTAATGTTTTGTGGTCCGTCGGCGGCAGTGATCGCTCCGTCGAAGTTCCGGTCGCCAGCAAGCTGCTGGAAAATAAGAATCGCGTTGCGATGTACGGGGTTGCCACCCAAAGGAACAGTCGGAATCGCGATTCCGCGGGCGAACCCGAATGCCAGCCAAGTGCGTGTGGCGCCAATCCAGTTCCCACCCGCGTTTTTATATTCGACCCGCAACCAGCCGTCGATCAGAGGCCAGGGGTTGGTCGCGGGACAAGCTCCGGGGCCAGTCGGCGACCCGGCCCATCTCCCGCCTTCATAGGCGGTGCCGGTTTGGGCCATTGCCCAGGGAGTGATTCCAACACCCGTAACGTTGTCAGTCCGGGTGCCCACGCAGCCATTATTCGGAGCGGCATTGGGAGCGCTTAAGTCGATATTGTCCAGATCACCCACTAAGAACGGGCGGTCCGCAACGAGATCGGCTTCCGTGCTGGCCAGCAGAACGCGAATGTTGGCCTTGTTGAACTCGCGCGACGATCCCGTCGCCGAGCTCACAGCTTCGCCCAGCGGGGCTTTGCGGATGATTTGAATCTGTCCGGCCGAATTGTTCGCGCCCTGCACGAAAGGAAGAGTGAGCGGTTGTACCGCCATCGACGTGCCGTTGCCGATCCATCCGCCAAACGTGGTGGGGGATACAGTTGTGGAGATATTCGGCCAGTTGGCGTTGCAAGCAGCGCCAGCCGCAGGACAATTGCCCCCGATTGCAGGAACGGGCGGAAGTCCACCGCTCCAACTCGCATCGGGCACGGTAAATTGTATGCAGTTGGGGCTTAGGACAGGGTTGGTCGCGGTCGCGACGGTCCCGTTGCAGCCCTGGTTCTGCTTAAGTACATAGACGCTTCCGGTGTAGTTCGCATTGGTGAGGAAGTTATTGGCCAGCCGGTCGCGGACAATCTCTCCCACCGCCGTGACCTTGTCGTTCAGGACCAGCGAATTCCCGTTGCCTTCGGCCAGGAAAAGGTTTCCATTGGTGTGCACCCGGCCTTGAAAGTTGAAGTCAGGGCCGGCGAAATAACTCAAGTCGCTATCGGAAAAAACTCCGAACTGGAAGACCGGGATGAGCGCCACTTCAACGCCTCGCGTCATGTTCACCGACGCTCCACCCGGGCGAGTGGCAACTACCTTCAGGGTAAGCG
>Ga0134122_10002048_pt1 | contig 14759 bp, 14 predicted proteins | sample KB302_FD_96461 | JGI IMG/M metagenome (GOLD analysis project Ga0134122, IMG submission 96461) | Terrestrial soil microbial communities without Nitrogen fertilizer from Kellogg Biological Station, Michigan, USA - KB3-0-2 | ecosystem: Environmental > Terrestrial > Soil > Unclassified ... | reverse complement strand
TGGCGCTGGTGCGGCCCATCGAGCGTCCGGGTCGCGGCCAGCGCGAGTGGCACTGCGCCGCCTGCAACTACCGCGTGCGCCCCCAGGTCGTCGTCGAGATCCGCAACGGCAGCAGCCTGGTCCAGTGCGACTCCTGCAAGCGCATCCTCTACCTCGAAGAGCAGGCCTGAGGCCGTGAGCGGCGTTGCCGAGCGCCTGGCCCGGATCAACGCCCGCATCGAGGACGCCTGCCGGCGTGCCGGCAGGCCCGCCGGCGCCGTGGTCCTGGTCGGCGCCAGCAAGCGGCAGCCCGCCGCCTTGCTCGCCGAAGCCTGGCAGGCCGGCCTTGCCGTTCTCGGGGAGAACCGGGTCCAGGAGGCGCTCGCCAAGAGCCGCGAGCTGCCGCCGGAGATCGAGTGGCATCTGATCGGCCCTCTGCAGTCCAACAAGGTCCGCGCCGCTCTCGACCTGTTCCGCACCATCCACTCCATCGACCGGCCCGGAATCGCCGAGGCCGTGGACCGCGAGGCGGGAGCCCGGGGAATCGAGATCTCCGGCTTCCTGGAAGTAAACCTGGGGGGCGAGGAGAGCAAGCATGGCTTCCCCACGGAGGGCTTCGCCGAGGCGGTCCTGCCGCTCAGCCGCCTCCAGCACCTGCGGATCGCCGGCCTGATGGCCATTCCTCCCCAGGCCGACTCGCCCGAAGACTCCCGCCGCTGGTTTCGCAGGCTGCGCGAGCTGCGCGACGACCTCGCCGCCCGTCCCGAGTGGCGGGGCTTTCGCGGCTGGCTGTCGATGGGCATGAGCGACGACTTCGAGGTGGCGATCGAAGAGGGAGCGACGCACGTGCGCGTGGGCACCGCCCTGTTCGGACCCCGCGGGTAAAGGGTTCTCCAACATTCATGCTAGGATAGCTATCCTTTTTCGAAGCTGATTCTCAGCCAGTACCGCCGGCGCGGGCCCCTGGAAGGAGATCCACCATGGCCATCACTCCGCTCGAGATCCAGAAGATGCGCTTCTCGCAGAAGATGCGCGGTTACGATCCCACCGAGGTGGAGGGCTTTCTCGCCCTGCTGGCCGAGGATCTCGCCGCCCGCATCTCCCAGATCGAGAAAGTCGAGCGGGAGAACCGCTACTACCGCCAGCGGCTGGAGGAGACCGAGCACCGGGAGCACCAGCTCCAGCAGACGCTGCTGCGGGCGCAGAAAGTATCGGACGACATCACCGCCAACGCCCGCCACGAAGCCGAGCTGCTGGTCAGGGAAGCCGAGATCACGGCCGACAAGATCGTGCAGCAGGCCATCGAGCAGTCCACCCGTTTCGAATCGAAGATCACCGAGTTGCGCACCTCGCGGCGCGAGCTCCAGCTCAAGCTCAAGAACACCCTCGACCTCTTCCAGCGCATCCTGGAGGCCGAGATGGAAGACGAACGCAACACCGCGACCGTCCTGACCCTGCCCCGCAAGCGGCGGGACGCCGGCGCTTGAGCCTTCCCGCGGCCACGCAGCGCCTCTTCTCCGGCTACGGCGCGGCGGATCTCAGCCGCGAGGGGTCGGCTTCCCTGGTGATCGCCCGGCTCCTCGAGGACGGTGACGCCACGGACCTCGCCTGGCTCCTGCGGACGATCCCCGAGCCGGCGCTCGCCGACTGGCTGGCCCGGCACGGCGGCCGCCAGCTCTCGCGGCGGAGCCGCGCCTTCTGGGAGGTCGTGCTCGGGCGCCCGGCAGCACAGCCCCCTCCAGAGGCCATGGCCTTGTGGCCGCTCTGACCCTCGCCCATTCCGAGTCGCTCTCGCCCGGCTCCCGAGAGCTGCTGGCGCGCCTCGCCACCCGGCGCTGGGCCGAGGATTTCTACCTCGCGGGCTCCGCCGCCCTGGCTCTCTACAGCGGGCACCGGCTCGTCGCGGACCTGGACCTGATGAGCAATGCCAACCGGCTCGCCAGCCCCGAGCGGCGCGACCTCCTGGCCGAGCTGCTGGCCCTCGAACCCGCCAGCGAGGTCGAGACGGCCCGCGACGGCTATCTCTTCGCCCGTCTCTCTGGCGTGGGGCTCCGTCTCTTCTACTATCCCTACCCGCTCGTCCAAGCCTGCGAAGACTTCGCAGGGCTCGCCGTCGCGTCCGCCGTGGACCTGGGTCTGATGAAGCTCGGCGCCATCATCAGCCGCGGCACCCGGCGCGACTTCGTGGACCTCTATCTCCTCTGCCGCGAGCTGCCTCTCGCGACCCTGTTCGACTTCGCGGAAGACAAGTTCGGCCACGTCCGCGACTTCCCCCTCCAGGCCCTCAAAGGTCTGGCCGACCTCTCGGAGATCGAAGGCGAGCCCATGCCTCGCCTCGCCGTCCCCCTCGAATGGAGGGAAGTCGAGGAGTGGCTCCGCTCGCAGGTGCTGGCGATGGGGCGAGAGCGGGTGGGGTTGGAGCCGCGATCCTGAACGGGCGCTGGGTCTTGGGTCCTGGGTCTTGGGGCTGGGACTCGCCAAAGCGCCTCCATGGTAGGGGCGCCCCTGTGTGGGCGCCCTGGGCGGGCAGGGCGGCCACGTAGGGCCGCCCCTACAGCGAGCCCAAGACCCAGGACCCAAGACCCAGCGCGAGGCGCTATGTCAGAATCCCCCTCCATGTCCCCCACTCTCCTGATCCACAACCTTGCCGAGGTGGCCACTCCGGAAGGCTCCGCTCCCCTGCGCGGGCTGGACCAGCGCCGGGTGCGCCGGAACCGCGGCGCCGAGGTGGTCTGCCGCGACGGCCGCATCGCTTTCGTCGGGCCGCCGGAGGAACGCCTGCGCCTCTGCGGCGAGCTGCCCGAGGCGGATCGCCTGGACGGCCGGGGCGGCACGCTGATTCCCGGCTTTGTCGATCCGCACACCCATCTTCCCTGGGCCGGCAGCCGCGAGGAGGAGTTCGCGGCGCGCCTCGCGGGCAAGACCTATCAGGAGATCGCGGCGGCCGGCGGCGGCATCCTCTCGACCGTGGCCGCCACCCGCCGGGCGAGCGAGGAGGAGCTCGCCGCCAACGTCCTGCGGCGGCTGGACCGCATGCTCGCCTGGGGCACCACCACCGCCGAGGCCAAGAGCGGTTACGGCCTCTCGCGCGGCGACGAGCTGAAGCAGCTCCGCGCCGTCCGCCGGGCCGCCGAGAGCCACCCGGTGGACCTGGTGGCCACCCTGCTCGCCGCCCATGAGGTCCCGCCCGAGCACCGGCAGGACCGGCAGCGCTACCTCGATTTGATCTGCGACGAGATCGTGCCGGCCACCGCCGAGGCCGGGCTCGCCCGCTTCTGCGACGTCTTCTGCGAGGCAGGAGTGTTCACCGCGGACGAGTCCCGCCGGGTGCTCGCTGCCGGCGCCCGCCATGGGCTCGCCCCGCGGCTCCACGCCGACGAATTCGTCGACTCCGGCGGCGCCGAGCTGGCCGCCGAGTTGGGAGCGCTCTCGGCGGACCACCTGATCGCCGTCTCGGCGGCCGGCGTCGAAGCCTTGGCCCACTCAGGGGTGACGGCGGTGCTGCTTCCCGGCACGAGCTTCTTTCTCATGAAGCACCGCTACGCTCCCGCCCGCCGGCTCGTCGACTCCGGCGTGCCGGTGGCGCTCGCCACCGACTGCAATCCCGGCTCCTCGCATACCGAGTCGATGCCGATGGTGGTGGTGCTCGCGGTCTTCGAGCTCGGCCTCACCATCGAGGAGAGCCTCACGGCGGCCACCCTGAACGCCGCCTGCTGTCTGGGGCTCGGCGCAGAGATCGGCTCCATCGAGGCCGGCAAGCGGGCGGACCTCGTCCTGCTCGACGCTCCCAACCTTCTCCACCTGGTCTACCACTACGGCATCAACCCGGTTGCCGCCGTCGTCAAGGGGGGAGAGGTGGTGCGGCGGGCCGATTGACATAGAATCAGGCCCTTCGCATCGCATGCCACGCAGTCGACTCCACAAGGAGACTCGACGATGGATCATGAGATTCTCCCGCGCGCCCTGTTCATTGCCTTCCTGGCGACCGCCGCGAGCCCGCTTCTCTTCGTCGCCTCCGCCGGCCAGGAAAAAGGCCACGGCAACACCAGCGGCCCGAGGGTCGTCTTCGTCACCCCTTCCGGCGTCAAGTACGAGGACGTCAGGATCGGCCAGGGGGAGGAGGCCGCCACCGGCAAGATCGTCGAGGTCCACTACATCGGCCGGCTCGGGGACGGCACCATGTTCGACTCCAGCCGCGACCGCGGCCTGCCCTTCACCTTCCGCCTCGGCGCCGGCGATGCCATCAAGGGCTGGGACGAGGGGCTCCTCGGCATGAAGGTGGGCGGCCGGCGCAAGCTCGTCATCCCTCCCGAGCTCGGGTTCGGCAAGCAAGGCATCGGCAGCGTGGTGCCGCCGAATGCGGTGCTGTTCTACGAGTTCGAGCTGCTGGAGGTGAGGTAAAGCTTCGTCCTGGGTCTTGAGGTCCTGGGTCTTGGGGAAGAGAATTCCAAGACCCAAGACCCAAGACACCCTCTACTTCTCCCCCGCGTAAACCGGCCGGATGTCTACAGGCACATCCGAAAGGCGGGCGATGGCGTCGCGGAGGGGCTGGGTGGCTTTGCCGTAGGTGTCGAGGAAGCGCTTCGTCCCCTCGTAGTCGCCGGTTGCCTGGAGCATCAGCATGTCGTGCAGCAGGTCGCGGATGGCGCCGGGAAACTTCTCCGAGACGGCGTGGACGCGGCCGTTGGCGTCGATCTGCAGCGCGCCCTTCTTCTCCAGGTAGTTGAACTGCGCCACGACGCCCTGGCCGTGGGCCTCGTCGACGCCGAAGCGGGCGGCGCGGAAGAGTCCGGCGACGTAGGTGGGCTCCAGCGACCGCCGCAGCTCCGCCGGCATCTCGTTGCGGCCGATCAGCGCGAGGATGTTGTAGACGCCCATGACGTCCGCCTTGGCTTCCTCCAGCGTGGCATAAAGCTCCTTGAGCTCCAGCCGCGCCTCGGTCTTGCGGCCGTTCACGGTGATCGTGCCCGGGCCCAGACCATGGGAGAGCTCGTGGTGGAGCACCTCGTTGAAGTAGGCGTCGAAGGAGACGTCCTTCAACTGCGCGGGATCGAGCACGCGGCCGGCGATCGGCAACTGGATGCGGTCGTACTTGGCACGCATCGTGTTGCGCAGCAGCACTTTCTTCGAGCCCTTGGCCTCGCGAACCCGCTCGTCGTTCGGCAGGTTGAAAGCGATCGTCTGCACGCCGGCGCGGTTGTCGCCGGAGCTGTAGACGGTGTCCACCACGCGGATCGGACTTTCGGTGCCACGGTTCGGGTTCTTGTGCTCGTCCGGAATCGGCAGGTTCCGCTCCAGCCACGGGAGCTGCTCCTTGTAGCGGGCGAGCGCGGCCGACTCCTTCGGCAAATTGACGGTGACGAACGCTTCGAAGGCGGCCTTGTAGCCGAAGAGCTCGTCCTCGTAGGTCTCGTAGGGACCGATGGTGACCTCCACCGGCGCGTCCAGGTCCATCCAGGCGAAGTCGCTCGCATAGTAGTCGTCGCTCGCGAAGGCGGCGGCGCGCAGCTCCAGGAACTTCTTGAGCGAGGCGTTGCTGGTGAGGGCCGCGGCCTCGTGCAGGAGCTTGGCGGCGGGCTCGAGCCACTCGGCGTACTCGCGCGAGTAGGGGACGGCCGCGAGGCTGTGGTCCTGACCGCGGCGGATCACCGTCACCGTCGAGGTGAAGCTCTCCTTGTCCCCGGGATGCTTCGCGACCCAGTCCTCGAGCTCCGCCTTCGTCAGGTCCTCCGGGTAATATCCAGCTCCGGGCGGATGGGGCTTGTCGCCGAGGAACGGCTGGCGCTCCGCCAGGCGGTCCCAGGGGCCGAAGTTGATCGTGAAGTACAGCCGGGCGGCGTCCGCGTGCTTGCCGCGGTAGCCTTCGAGCCATCGCCGCATGTCGGGATTACCGGTCCACGCCTGGCGCAGGAAGATCTCGTTCATCAGCTTGGCGGCCTCCACCAGCTTATCGAGCACCTGGTGGTCCTCCGCCGTGAGCGCCGAGAGGTCTGCCGAGAGGGGCACAGGAGCGAACTGCGCCACCCGCTTGTCGATGTCAGCCACGATCCGCGGCTCCTCCGCTTGCTTCTGCGGAGCCCTGTTCTCTGAAGCCGCATCGTCCGAAGCCCGACAAGCCAGGACGGCCATCACCGCCAAGCAGATCGTCATGAGGCGCATTCCTTCTCCTTTCCGTGCAGTGCATACCGGTTCCACTCATCCGCGTAGGATGGCATACCGCTCGCGTCAGGGCCAAGCGATGCTCCTCCGCTCTCGGGGGTGGAGTATTGCGAGGATCGAGCCATGGCCGCGAGAGTCAAGCGTGGCTGTTACGCCCGAGATGTGGAACCGGATTCTGGAGTTGAGCGAGGCGGCGTTGGCGCTGTCTACGCAGGAGGATCAGGAGTAGGCGGGCTGGGCAGCCATGGTATCCTAGCGAAGCTTTCGGCCTCAAACCGAAGCGGAGTCTCTCTTCTTCCTCCTACACGCAGTAAGGAACCTGCAACCATGAAGAAGGAACTTTTTGACGAGCTACTTGAAAGCGTGCGCGAGGGAGGCGCGATCCTTCGCGACGAGCGGAAGCCTTCCCGGACCTACCGATTCGACAATCCTGATATCCCTCCGGAGCGGGGAGATCTGGCCAAACTATGACCTACGATCCCCTTATCGAAGAGCTGCATCGCCATCGCGAGGAGCTGTTCCGCGAGTGCGGCAATGACCCGGAAACTTTCGTCCGATACCTGCAGGAAAAGGAGCGCGCCTCGGGTCGGCTTGTTCAGCCTCCACCTTCGCCCGGCTCCTCGCCGCAGCGCCCTCGCATCGCTCGCCGCGGGGGTCGAGTTGAGTAGCGCCGCTCAGATGTGAGGCGCAAACTCACTCTCCAGATTCTGTGGACAGCTTCGCAGCGAGCCAGCCGCTGATTCCCGCCGACATGACATGAACATTGCTGTAGCCGATCTTCTTGGCTCGCCGAGCCGCATTGGGGGCTTTCCGGCACATCGGGTTAGAACAATAGAACACCAGAACGTCGTTCTTGTCTGGTGGGAGATCACTGTCCTTGTAGGCGACAGGGTCAAGATTCCTTGCGCCGGGAACGCGAGCTTTCATCCAGCTCTGAGGAGAATTGACATCGATGACAGATACATGCCCGGGGTTCTGCCTCAGTCGATGCAGGTCGTCGGGTGATATCGTTTTTAAACCCATGAGTCGCGCGAACATGTTTTCTAGCTCCTACTTTTGATGTTAGATGCCCCTGCACGTCTTGCAGCAGTCCTCACTAAACGCGGTTCCCCGTCAGTGAGCTATGCAGCCGAGAGCCGCTTGACTCGGAGCGAAGAGCGCCTCTTCTCCGCCCGCCCGAGATCGTACTGGACCTGCTGATTGAGCCAGCTCTCCGCCGTGGTGTCGAACGCCAGCGACAGGCGCACGGCCATCTCGGGGCTGATCCCAACGCGCCCATTCACGATTCCCGACAGAGTCTTGCGGCTGACGCCGAGCGCCCTCGCTGCCTCGCTGACCGTCAAGCCGAGCGGCTCCAGACAAAGGGACTTCAGCACCTCACCCGGATGCGGAGGATTGTGCATTCTCATCGCTGTACCTCAATGATAGTCCTCGTAGTCAACGCCATCAACGTCCTGCCCGACAAAAACGAAAGTCACCCTCCAGTTGCCGCTCACGCTAACCGCCCACGTTCCCCGACGGTCTCCCTTGAGTGGATGCAAGTGGAGCCCTGGCAGATTCATATCCCGCGGTTCCGTGGCCACGCTCAACCGGCCTAGGACAAGACGGAGCCGTTCCGCATGGTGGGCTTGAATCTTGGACGTCTTCCCAGCACTGAAGAACAACTCCAGCCCCTTGTGCCGGAATCCCCGGATCGCCACGCCGTTAGTGTAACCTATACCCTCTCAGGTTACAATCTCCAGTACCATGACTCTCTACAGGTGCCCGCCCGATCCGCGAGGACGCGAGGCCTCTCCTCTGTGGGATCTCCAGGCGGCCAAACGAAGAAAGTTGTAAGGTCGGAGAAGGGCTTCCCGTTTATAGAGAGATGTGAGCAGACGTCTGCGCTTCATCCCGCGTCGTGGCCCTTGTAGTGGAGATCGAAGCTCAGGCAGCCCGCCGACGAGAGGAGACGGGAATGCCTTCTCTCGGCGTGGACCGCATCCTGGCGCAAGACCCTCAGAGTCGACCCAGCCACTCGAAGAGGTCGCCGGCACCGTTCTGCCATGCGAGCAAAGCCTGGCGCCAGTTGCTCCGCACCGCCTACGGCGAATTCGTCGATGCCTTTCGCCGGGCCGCCGAGCGACTCAAGAGTGGAGACCGCAGCGTCCAGTTTCCGCAGGGAAGCTTCCCACCGCCGTTGCCCTTTGTCGTTGGATAGACCGAATCCGCTTCAATCCGTCCTCAATCGAGCCCCGACTGTTCGCCCCCACGCCGTGGCCAACTGGAGGGCTTGTCGCAAATCGTCTTTCAGGTCGGTCAGGCAGAATCAGCGGTAGTGTCCGGTTGAAACCTTCGATTACGACTCTATCGAGACTCGAGGGCTCAGAAGAGGGTCGCGGATTGATGGTGCCGCCAATCTCACGATGGTCGGTGCCGGGTTAGGTGGAACCTCTATTGGGGGTCTCGAAGGCCAGCGGGTGGAAGTCCCGCCCGGGAAATTGTCGATACGCGACTCCCGCGACCTACAGCCACCGCGCCCGTCCTCGACTCTACCCTAAATCTGGATACTCCTATCAGCCGCTCATCTAGGTGATTTCAGCAGCCTTCGATCGCGCTCTGCTGGGTTTCCTCTTCCTCCGAGAAAGTGAATATCATTGCACATCCACCTTTTCTCTTGATACTGAGAGCCACTCTCGCCGCGTTTAAATAGAACGAATTAAGTTGCTCTGTAGTGACTGCGCTACCAGATCTACTTGTCATCCGCACCTCTGAATACAATCGGGAGAGTTCCCGAAGGTCTCGGAAAACCCCGTCTTGGCGACGCTTTACAATTTCGCGCACCGCAGCGAGCCGCTTCGCATCTATTTCTTGCGCCACATACTCCTTACCCCAAACGCTGATCCGAAAATCCTCCCGAGTTGTATAGACGCGCTCTCTCGTTCGCCGAACGAATTGACTCCCTGGCTTATCAGTTGATTGATAAATTGTTCTCCTCCGTGACTCCACGAGGCCAAAAACTTCAAGTCTTTGTATCTCAGTAAATATTCTATTAGCATCGCCCCATCTACTACCCTCAACGGCGGGCCCTAACAACTCAGCCGGGAAAAGTTCGGCCTCATCTCTTGCAAGTGTTTGCATGAAATGGCTAATAAAGTACTCTGATCTATAAACGTAAGCGCCTCGGCAAAGCCTAAAAGCCCTAGAGAGATGCTCATCCAGTGCATGGAGAACCGCCAGGAGGAAATCAATGGGGGCTAGTGAGCCCTTCTCTGCATACCGTCGCTTCTTTTCTTCCGTGGCAAGCTGGATTGCACATTGGGCCAAAAAAGCCTCCCTCTGCGTCAGCGGCTCGAGATACTCCCGCAGCCAGGAGGACTCCGCCAACTCTGGTCGGCGAGCGTTAACCGATCGCCCTTCCAGCTCATAGCCAAAGATATCCAAATTACTCAGAGAAAGAGAGAGAATGGCTCTACCTTGCCGATTCTCTGTAGCTCCGATATAGTCAAGGCCCGGCCGCACCGGATCGCAATTGTAGTCGACCATCAGAGAGAACTTCGGTGTCGGGCGGGAAGACGGTTCTATGAAGATAGGAATATCTTGGACATCGAGGAATTCGAGATCCCCAGGGCTTGGATAAGCCGCATCGGCGCTGATATAGGCCAGTAGTCGAAGGGAAGGGTGCATCCTCATGAAGCTCAGCCTTCCATACTCCTTCCAGACGGCCGCCTTCGAGGGCCATTTCATCAACTCTTCGATAGTCCTTGCTCTAATTCCTCGTCGAGTACGGCCGCTGGGAAGCCTATCACGGACTTCGTCGAAAAAAGTGAAGTCCGTGCAGCGGCGATGTAGCCTTATTATAGTTTCGGCAAGGCTCGTATGGTCCTTCTCTGACAAAAGATCCTCACATAAGAACTTGGTAATCATTTGGGTCGCAGTTCGGCCCACCGTTGCCAAATGCACTCTCCCGATGAGCCTCTCACGAGCTGCGAGAACTGAATTGACGAATGGAAGTGCATTCCGATCAATATATACCTCCCAACACGCGGGGCGACCTAGCTTTTTATGCCTCCTGAAGTGGATCGCATTGTATAGCTCATCGGGAGAAAGACCTATTGCAAAACCAGAACGGCGGTTGTCCCGAATGAGATAATCTATCTTGTCCGCATCGAAGTCTCCACTAATGATCTGATTGAAGGCAGCTAATTTGTGGGTTGCTTTGCCGACCGCTAGATCGGCGATCTCAATAAGCATCTGAGGACTTCCGAAGTGGCCGACGATGAGCGATCTAATTTCTTCTGTGGTCAAAATGATAAAGCGCGTAAAATTCTCGTGGGAGTAATTAGTAAACAGGTCCAGAACATCCTGCCCAGAAGCAGTTGGGATATTCCTGCGGATCCTCGCCAATCCAGATTCGCCTAGCGCCCTTGCTCTCCGGAGAAGTTCAGGATATCGCTTGAAAGTCAACTCGACGGCATGGGAGAAAGGGGGGTGGCCAAGATCATGTAACAGCGCAGCAACACGAACCGCCTGATGGTTAGCGCCGTCGAACATCCTTCTCTTTTCTCCAGAAGGAAGGCCTCCGCGATGAAGAGTAGTTTCGCGCAGCGCCTTATAAATCGTGTCGGCGACATGGAGTACCCCAAGAGAGTGTTCGAGCCTCGTATGACTGAGAGCCGGATAGTCGAGGAAGGCAACGCCCACCTGTTTAATCTGTTCGAGGCGAGAGAACGATCTTGTATTTAGGAGATTCTCCTCGAGCTTTGTAATGGGGAAGGTTCCCCACATTGGATCAGTGAACTCGGCGGTGAATTCGAGCTTGTCGCCTCGAGGTTCGTATTGCTTCATAGTGAATCTCCTTCGCCCCCGGTAGACCTGCCGCGAGGAACTGGTTAGCTTCGTTACCTATCATTACCAAAATCTGCCTTATTGAGCCGAGCATGAATCTAAGGTCAGTCATCATGCGAAATGGCGAAACGCAAACGTTGAGGAAGCCCGGGTGAGAGCCAACGCCCATGGCGAGCCACCTGGCAGCGCAAAGCTGCGAGCCGTCACTTGGAAAGTGACCCAGACCATCACCCTCTAGATGAATTCATTGATCGTTCCACCTAAGATCTTGGCGACTTCTTCCGGCCCAACTGCTGCCATGAGGGAATCTCGAATCTCTGGATGGCAAAAGATCCGACCCTTTGAGGCTACTCGCATCAGCCGATAATGAACCTTTGACCATACGGCGGAGATTCGCTGACCGGTTTCGACCCGCGTTAGATAGTTACGCTGCAGTCTTTGAGGCTCCGGAAGAATTCGCAATGATCGAACACTCCCAAATGACGGCGGTGGTGCATCGACTAGGATTGCGCCCGCATTGCCAAGTCTCTCCACTGTCCTATCGATGTCTGTTTCCCCCAATTGGGAGTATCGTGACTGGCCTCGTATCGCACTCACCCTTGCTACAAAACTTTCTCCCAGATTCTTTTGCAATTTATCTAGAAATTTAGAATTTCCAGCCACAGTCCTAAAAGAGTCTAGCTTTGACTCACGCCCATCTTCATAAACCATATCGTCATGTAGAGTAAACATCCGCTTGTAAAACCTGCGCTCTCGAATCAACCCCATTATCTCTTTTCCGCTCTCGTTGGCCCACTTCTCCAGTAGTCGTTGGATGTCTTCTATGTGAATCTCTCGTATGGGGCCATCGATTCCTACTACTCTGCCAAATTCCTTTAGAAAGCTGTTTCCCTTTGAATCCTTCTTTTCCAGAGCCGATCCGAGAGCACACTTTAGCATGGCGCGGATTGCTCTTGCTGAGTGATGCCAATAAACAGCTTGGTACATTAGGTAGCGCGCAAAGACCAGCGCCTCTGCGGCTGATTGGCCCCTTTCGTATACTCCTAGTTCTACCTTTCCTTCATCATCCTCGGCATTGCTGAACACCATAGTCAGGTTCCGTATCAGTCTGTCCTGATCAACGAGTTGGCCATACGGCAACCGGCATTCGGAACTATCACGGGTCAAATAGTCAAGCTTATCCACATCCAGTGGACCATTTATGATGGACGACAGCATCCGAAGCTTCAATCCCGACACAGGGAATAGTGGGGCCACCTTTGTCTTATGAGTATCCGCGAGAACATCATGAACCTGCTCTAGGGGCACACCCCAGCCCCATTCTTCATTCTCGATAATATCTTTTAAAGTATGACCATCTACATCTGTGGCCGTGCTCCCCAAGAGAGCGAGGGTCAGCCTCTCATGCTTCAACTCTGATGTCACTTCTTCCAGCTCATGAGCAAAAGGATAATGACCAATGTCATGCAGCAAACTAGCGATCAAAACCGCCTTGAGGTCGATGTCGTCTACCACCTGCCTAAAGAATGGGTTAAATGGATCCTGATAAAGAGAGAGCAAGTACTGAGTGCTATTACGAAAGGCCCCCAAGGCGTGCTCCAACCTGGTATGCGTAGCAGTGGGATAGACATATCTAACCAATCCAAGATGGGGCACGGTCGCTAGGCGCGCTACCACTGGATGCTCCACAAGTCTCTTTACCCTCTTGGTGAAAGGAGCCGGCATACCTCCCGAGCATTGGATGCGATGAGGGAAATAGGGGTCTAGCTCGGGCACACGTGTAAGTATATTGTTAGAGCCAACCAATTTTTCCAAGTCGCCGACGATCTGTATCATGGAATCATAGCGAATGCCGGGCTCGCGGAATTCTCGCTTGAGACTCATCCATGTCTCTCTGTAGCTGAGATATCCATCTCTGTCTTGCTGAAGTTTCAGCGAATTGATTTCATCGTCCGGAAGGTTATGGCCATCAAGCATTCTGCAAGCGGCCAAATGAAGTGAAAGGAAGGCTGCATCGTAGCTCACGGCGTCCGGAAAATCGCGATCAATCAATGCTAACAACTCAAGGACGCCCTTACCGAAAGCAAATATGTCCCAGGCAAACCTGAAGCCCTTTGGGCTTACCTGTTTCCGAATACGGTTTTGACTGGAGCCGCTCAGATAGTGAGCCGCCAACTCAGGGTGCGCATAAAACAGGGTAAAACCCACCACCACTGGTTCATCGGAGCCGGACTGGCGCTTTGCGAAACCTAAGTCGCTAAGAATCGGTCTGTCGGCGCCATCAACAAGGACATTGGCCGGCTTAATATCGAAATGAATAATCTTGTTTTGGTGCAAGAAATAGATTGCGCGGGCCGTGTCCAGCAGCCTCTTAGCCAGCCAGTCGGTAATCCAACCGAGAGACGATCGACCGGCCGCTTCGTTGATGAGAGCCGAGAGCCTCTTGCGCAAATCCCTGGCGCCCTCGATGTAGTCCATGACAAAGTAGGGGTAGGTTACACTCCCCACTTTGACCTCATTCATTGTGTGTAGCGCAATTATATTCTGGTGCCTTACCTTAACGAGATGAGACATCTCCTGTTTTACTGAGTCGAGAATCTGGTCTCCTTTAGGCCGAGGCATCTTTAGGGCACGAGGTAAGTCCAAGCGCCGATCTCTCACCTTGATAACTATCCCCGAACCCCCTCGTCCGAGAGGGTATTCGAGCTCATACTGTGGTATATCGGCTGCGATGATCTCAAGCGCTTCCTGAAGCAACTCGGCCTCTGACTGAAATACCTGCGCGCCTTGGTCTTCTTTAATATAGATATTCTGAAGCTGATCAAGAAAGCTAGAGGGCAACATCTTCTTCTCCCTCTATGCCATACCGGGAACAGGTGCCATACGCCTTTAATTCGACCCTTGCCAGCGTCAAAAGGTTGGTTTCCACCGGAGTTCCTCCAAAACATCGTGCTGCAATTTGACGGCCGATGCCGGCTGGAGCTTAGAATATCTGCGCATGCGCATAGGCGCTTTACTGACCATCTAATTATTCTACACCAACTAGGCTGGACGGGGGACAGGAATGCAGCGGGTGTGGCGCGAGCTGTGGTCCTCCCTCGTTTTCATCCCTGTAGGGCAGTTGCTTTGCTGGCATGGTTGTGCCGCGGATATCTCGCCATGTGCTCCCCACAACCTGCTCCCCTACGCCTCCGGGCCTGAGGCGGAGCCTCGTCAGGATTCCTCTTCCTCCTCCTCCTGAGAGCCGTACTCGTCGCGGAAGAACTTCAGACGGTAGATCAGAAGATCCTGGAAGAACTTGTTCTCAGTGAGCAGGAGGACCGAGCTGTAGCCGGCGACGGTGCCGACAAGGTCTTCCCAGTCCGACGCGTCGATGGCCGCCGCCACCGCGGCTCCGGCGCCCTCCATCGTAAGGATCAACAGTTGGTAGGGACCGGCGGTCTTCGCTGACCGGATCAGGTCGAGCACCCTGAGGAACGGTGACTTATCCGCCCTCTCGGCCCAGGAGGGGATGTAATAGCGCCCCCGGACCGCACGGCTCCGAGCTCTTTGAAATCCTGGCGCTATGGGCGGGCTCGGGGATCGTCAGACCTTGATCTGTGACCTTTATCTTCATCGGATGATCTTCCGCTTCCGGCTTCCAACCCTGCTTCTCCGGTAGCGCGCCCGCGAGCGCGCAGGCGGAGCTCTCGGTCTCCGAAGCGGAGCTCTCGGGATCTGTGACGTAGCCGCGGAGCTCCGCTGCAGAGCTCCCGGTCTCCGCTCTGGAGCCCGCGGGTTTTCTACCAAAGCTC
>Ga0134122_10002047_pt1 | contig 14763 bp, 12 predicted proteins | sample KB302_FD_96461 | JGI IMG/M metagenome (GOLD analysis project Ga0134122, IMG submission 96461) | Terrestrial soil microbial communities without Nitrogen fertilizer from Kellogg Biological Station, Michigan, USA - KB3-0-2 | ecosystem: Environmental > Terrestrial > Soil > Unclassified ... | reverse complement strand
CGCGAAACTGGACGTCCTGACCCACGCCGGCAAGCTTCTCGAGGCTGCCACCCATGGGTACGACGTGCTTTACGATTCCGAAACCTCGGTGAGTTCCGCCCTCGGCCAGACTCAGCGTGCGCTTCGAGACGCCGCCCAGTTCGACAAAAGACTGGAACCCATCATCGAACAGGCGGAATCGGCCCGCATCCTGATCCAGGACATTGCCGAGGCGCTTCGCGATTACTCGGCTCGAATCGATGCCGATCCCAGGGAACTTGAACGGCTGCAGTTGCGGCTCTCTGAACTGGAAAGGTTGCATCGAAAATACGGTCCGGACCTGTTGGGTCACTTAAACAGGGTACAAGCTGAAATGGACAGCATTGGTCTCACGGCATCCCGAAAGGAAGAGCTATCCGAAAAAATTTCCGGGCTTGTTGAACAATACAGTAAGGTCGCGGCAAAGCTCAGCCGGAAACGGCGGGCCGCTTCGAAGGGGCTGGAAGACCTCGTCGTTGGTGAATTGAAGTCGCTGGCCATGCCCAATGCGCGCTTTGAGGTGAACTGGTCGGATGTGACGCCCGGCCGGTCGCGGGGGATCGATCGTGCCGAGCTGCGTGTTTCCGCCAATCCCGGCGAGGAACCGCGCCCTCTGGATAAGATCGCTTCGGGCGGAGAATTGTCGCGCATTATGCTGGCGCTCCGGACGGTGCTGACCGTGGATCAAACTCAGAAGACCCTGGTGTTCGATGAAGTCGATGCCGGTATCGGCGGCAAAGCCGCCGAAACGGTGGGTAAGAAACTGCAGGAGCTCGCAGACCGCTATCAGGTGCTCTGCGTCACCCATCTGGCGCAGATCGCGGCTTTTGCGGCCCACCAGTATCGAATCGAAAAACTGGTTCTCGACGGCCGAACCGTCACCCGCGTGGAGCCGCTCTCAGGCGTTGCGCGCGTGGACGAACTGGCTCGCATGATGAGCGGAACTCGGGTCACGGACGCGGCGCGGCAACACATTACGGAATTGCTGGCGCAGTCGGTGAAATCCAGTAAGTAATGGTTGCGGTTTAATGGCTGCGGTATATACATTGCTATAGCAAACCAAGGAGGATCGCCGTGGAAGTCGAAATGAAAATCCGAGGCCTGATGATGGATCCCATCACCAACATGCCCATTGTGATCCTCAAGGAAGCGTCCGGCAGCAACATCCTTCCAATCTGGGTTGGTGTCTACGAAGCCAACGCGATTCAGCTCGAAATTGAAAAGGTGGTCACGCCAAGGCCGATGACTCACGATCTGATCAAGAGCGTGCTGCTTGGGCTGCAGGCGCACGTCCGGAAGATTGTGGTGACCAACATCAAGGACGACACGTTTTACGCCGTCATCTGGATCGAACGCGAAGGCCAGATGGTTTCGATCGATTCCCGCCCGAGCGATGCGCTGGCGCTGGCGCTTCGTATCGACTGTCCAATCTATGTGGATGATGTGGTGCTGAATTCCTCCAAGAGCCAGAGCGCCGCAAAAGAGGGAATCAACAACGAAGAGCTGAAACGATTCCTGGAAAATCTCAACGACGAGGATCTCGGCAAGTACAAGATGTAGTCCGCTGGAACTGTAGGCGCGGTCAAAGGAGGGGTGCATTAATTGGGAATGGGGGGCCCGAATTCCCCGCCTAGATTAGGCGGGGTGGCCGCGACCTCTAGAAAATGCTGCGAAGCTTCCATAGATGGAGCGGACGGGGCGGTAGATCCAATACAAACAAAGAAATCTTGTTGGAACTTGATCTACCGCCCCGTCTGCGCCAATTCAAGGTGCTGCGCGATATTTACTTGATGGCGCAGCCACCCCGCCTAATCTAGGCGGGGAATTCGGGCCCCCATTCCAACCAATTTATAATCGAATCGTCTCAAAAAACCGGAACACCGCATCCAGGTACAGCGTTCGATTCGTAGCAAATGCCTCCCCATGCCCCGCTCCGGGAACCACCAGCAGCTTCTTCAGCGGACTCTGATTTGCGTCAAACAATCGTTGCGCCACTCCCGGCGGCATGCGGCGATCCGCCCCGCCCGCAATAAAAAGTACCGGCACGTTTCCAAAACGCCGTACCGCTTCCTCCACGTTTCCCGAATCCGGATCCAGATGCAGGCGAACGCCGGTGATCCACACCAACAGATTGGCAACGGGGAAGGACGGAATATGAAACAACAACCGCACATGGTGCTCGATCGTCTCCCGAAACGATGGAAACGAACTGTCGGAAACCACTCCCGCGAATCCGCCGTAGTCGCGAACCGCAAGCAGCGCCGTTGCGGCTCCCATCGATACACCCCAGAGTAACTGAGGCTGACCGGGAGCCTTGACGCGCACATACTGGCTCGCCGCCGCCACGTCCCGCGATTCCAGAATACCCAGCGTGGTATGGGCCCGGTCGCTCTCGCCGTGATTTCGAAGATCGAACAGCAGGACATTGTAGCCACGCTTGGACGCTTCGCCGGCGCGCTCGAGAAGTTCAAGGCGCGAGCGATTCAACCCGTGGCAGAAAATAATCACCGGGAAATCGGCTTTCCCGGCGCTCCACCAACCCCGCAATGTCAGGCCATCACTGGTTCTGAATTCGACGGATTCCACATGGAGCCCAACATCCTCAGGGCTACGCGGTCCTCTTTCCGGAAATCGAAAATGGCTATTCGTAATCAGGAAGGAACCGCCGACAGGCAGGACGACAAAGAATACCAGCATCATAAGGACGACAATAATAATGAGCAGACGGCGAAGCCAGATCACCGTTCGAGCACATAGTTGGCGAGAACAGTTTGCGCATCGTTCTGCAGTACCTGAACCGTCACCTTGAATGGAACTGCGGCTTGAACACTGGCGTCGAGCGAATACCGGCGCTTTGCTCCCGCCGCAATGGAGTCACTTAAGACAATTGCTACGGGACGCGGTTTCCCGCCTTCAATGACCATTTCGCGATCTCCGGGAAATGAGGCCACCACATCGGCCGTTTTCGGAGGTTCGATTTGCGCATGCACTTCAATAGGGATTCCCCGGATAGGCATCGTTCCCGTGTTTTCCACCACGAGCGACAGACTTTCCCGGAACAGACCGTCTTTGGGGACGTCGAGCTTCCGGTCCATCTCAAAGCTCCATTTCGTCTTGGAATAATCGAAAGTCGGCTTATGGGGCGTCAACGCCCAGGCGACGCAGAGAGCGACCAGAATTCCGAAATAAGGATACGGAGTGTGGAGTCGAAGAACTTTTGCATACTTCTCAATGCGAGGGTGGGCGCTTCGCCCAAGGCGCTTGCCGCACTTGGCACAGAACTGACTGTCTTCAAGAATGTGAGCGCCACAGAAGCGGCAGAACATCAGACCCATTCCCTCGGTTTGAAGAATTCCATATTCCGCTCTTCCAGCGATCCCGGTTCCGGTTTGAAATCGTAAATCCACCGCGCCAGGGGCGGCAGACTCATCAGGATCGACTCGGTTCGGCCGCGAGTTTCCAAACCAAAAATCGTGCCTCGGTCGTAAAGAAGATTGAACTCCACATACCGGCCCCGCCGGTAAAGTTGAAATTGACGCTGACGATCGGTATAGGTTTCATCAATTCTCCTGCGGACGACCGGAACATATGCCGCAAGAAACTCATCGCCCAGGTCGGATACAAACGCAAAATCCTTCTCCCTGTCTCCTTCCACGTAATCGAAAAAAAGGCCGCCCACACCGCGGGTTTCACCGCGATGCTTGAGATAGAAGTACTCGTCACACCATTTCTTGTACCTGGCATAGTGGCCGGGGTCGTGCCGATCGCAGACGGTCTTGAGCGTTTGGTGAAAATGGACGGCGTCTTCCGCATACGGGTAGTAGGGGGTCAGATCTGTGCCACCTCCAAACCATGCGGCGTCACCCTTCTCGAGATACCGGAAATTGGCATGGACCGTAGGAACCATTGGGCTTCGCGGATGGAGCACGAGCGACACACCGGTGGCGAAGAACGCAGTGCCATTTCCGCGGGGAATCTTCGCCGCAAATTCCTCCGGTAGATTTCCTGCAACGGAAGAAAAATTCACGCCCGCCTTTTCAAAGACGCGGCCTTCTTCCAGCACGCGGGTCCGGCCTCCACCTCCTCCGTCTCGAGACCAGACGTCCTCGCGAAATGACGTCCCATCCACTTCCTCGATCCCACGGCAAATCCGGTCCTGGAGTCCTTTGAAAAAGTGTTCCGTTCGTTCGCGCCACATGGTGATCGGATGATAGCGGTAGTGTGGCACAATCTCGAAATGCAATCTGAACGCCTGGAGTATGAGGACAAACTGAAGGAATTTGTGGAGATACCGAGTATCAGCGCGGAGCCGGAACGTCGAGGCGATATCGAGCGTCTTGCCGATGCGGCGATTGCGGCAATTCGGGAATTTGGCGGAGCGGCGGAGAAGGTTTCGACTCCGGGCAATCCGGTCGTTGTGGGCCGCTTTGGAGCGTTTCCAGATCGTCCTACGGTTACAATCTATAACCACCTGGATGTGCAGCCTGCCAATGAACCGCAATGGAAACGTGCGCCGTTCGTCTTTCACAAACAGAATGGTCGATATTTCGGCCGTGGCACCACGGATGATAAAGGACCGGCGTTGGCCGCGCTTTTTGGCACACGCGCCGCCATGCAGCGAAAAACGCCGGTCAATGTACAGCTGATCTGGGAGCTGGAAGAAGAGATTGGAAGCCCGAACTTCGAGCATTTCATGAAGGCCAGCGCCGCGCGGCTTGGCACGGATTCGGTCGTGGTGTCCGATACGATTTGGACGAAGCGGGGACGTCCCGCCATCGCCTACGGTCTGCGAGGTCTGGCGCCGTTTCGACTCGTTCTTGAAACCGGTGCCAAGGATGTCCATTCCGGAACGACGGGGGGAGTCGCGCGTAATCCCATTGGCGAGCTGTGCCAGGTCATTGCGGAGTGCTACGACGCGAAAACCGGCGAGGTGAAGATTCCGGGATTCTACGCCGGGGTCTTGAAACCCACTCGATCCGACATGGCGGGTTTTCTGGCATCGGGTTTCACCACCAAAGAGTTTCAGCGCGCTCACGAATTGAAACGAATCCGCAGCTCATCGGCCGAAGAAGCCGTGCGCCACATCTGGGCCTATCCGACATTTGAAGTGCATGGCATTGTTGGCGGTTACACTGGCCCGGGTGTGAAAACGGCGATTGCACCAATAGCAGAGGCGAAAATCAGCATGCGGCTGGTTCCGAATCAGGATCCGGCAAAAGTTCTCCGCCTCGTGCGGGATTTCATTAGGAAGCGGAATCCCGATGTTCAGATGATTCCGGAATCGTTCTTGAAACCGTTTCTCGGGCCTAAGTCCGGACCTTACGCCGATGCCGCGCGTGAAGCCATGCGCACGGCATTCGGAAGGGAACCGGCTTGGGTGCGGGAAGGCGGCTCGATCGGTGCGGTTGTCACCATGCAGAAATATCTGAAGGCGCCGATCGTGTTTCTTGGACTCAGCCTTCCCGAGCACGGCTATCACGCACCGAACGAAAACTTCGATTGGGAGCAGGCTTCGGGTGGGATCAAAATGTTTGCTCGCTATCTTGAACTGTTGAGCGCCATGGGACGTGGGAAGTGAGCTAGAACGCTTTCGAGAGAGAATTCAGCGTTGTGACGAAATGAATTCCAAAGACATTGTTCCGTGTTCCCGATTGCCCGTCCGTGTTCAGCCACTCATATCCCACTTTGAGTGTTTGGAAATGGTTCAGGTGATAGCCCACTGCGAATTCGTAAGACTGCCGGTTTGGCATAAAGTGATTTGCAGTGTTCCCGTCCCTGTCTTCGACGGAGCTGTTTCCCTGATATCCGGCGCGGAACGCCGAGTAGAACCGGGGCGTCAGGGTCGACTTCAGTTCTGCATAGCCGGAAGAAACTGCCGGCGGCACGCGAAATCGAGGATAGTTGAACTCCACCCGGTTCCATTCCGCAGTGGCGGACCATCGACCGCGTCCCCACTGCAGGTCCACGTCAATTCCATTTGAAGGATAGTCGCGTACAGTGGTTTCCGGAGCCAGAAGGGAAGTTACGTCATTTTCCAGAAATGGACCCTTGAATACGGAAAAGCCGACGCGGAAACCCTGTCGGATCGTATACCCTGCGCCGGCCGTCCATTGAAGATGCTGGCTCCGGGACCGCAGGCTTTGAGGGTTTGACGGTGAGCTGTTCGTCATTTGCACTCGTGTATCGAAACTGTGCCAGCCCATGTTGATCTCGGCGCCGGGAATCCCATACAGAGTTACCGGCACCATTCCATCCCGCTCAACAGACGCGCCTCCACAGTAGTGTTCCGTGTATTCCGGATACTTCGCCTGCGCAACCAGATCCCGCACGCCACATGGGAGTTGATCGGGGCGGAGTTTCGCCGCGTAGGCAAACGCGAACGGCTGGTCCAGCAGGGGATTGGCCGTGTCGGAATACCGCAGAGGAAAAGCACCGAAAGCGGAAGCCAGCTTGCCTATTTTCACTCCGAAGGATTTCCGTTCTCCCTTCCAGCGATATCCCAGAAAGAGCTGCTGGACCTGCGTTTCGATTTCTTTTTCGGGATAGAAAGCTTCGTAGTAGAAGAACGGTGCCGACTGGATCTGAAGAGTTGAGGACACAAACCAATTTGAACTGATCTTCAGGCTGGGATGAAGGACGGCGCGAAAGCCCATCGAAGTTCCTGAGGCTTCGGGTTCAGCAGCGCGTCCGCGGTCTGACACCAGGAGGCCGCCGGTGACATCAACGGGCATGAGAATTCCTCGAGAGGCATCCTGCGCAACGACCGGGGCGCTTGCGAATAGGAGTGCCAGCAGGATGGTCAGAGTTCTGCGCACCGTGTTAGGTACCTCCTCGAATGGATGGGCTAAGGCAGGGATAGAACACGCGGTCCACTTCGTGAGGCACGACAATCTGGCGTTTTCTGTCCCAGGTTGGCGCCTGCTGCAGGAGAATCCGAAGCGCTTCGACAACATCAGGATCGAATAGCGGACCTGTTCCTTGACGGATCAGGTTCCACGCGACGGTGGTCGACATCGCCCCGCGATAGGCGCGGTCGGTGGTTATGGCATCCCAAACATCCGCGACATGGACAATGCGGACATCCATGGGGATTTCATCTTTTCTCAGACCGTAGGGATAGCCGCTGCCATCCGGATTCTCGTGGTGCAGTTCGACAATCGGCAGGAAGTCGCGAAATCGTCCTACCTTTTGAAGGATCTCTTTGCCGATCTGAGGGTGGCGCTGAATCAGAATGTATTCATCACGCGTCAACTTGCCCGGTTTGCGCAATAGGGCGTCCGGAATGCCGATTTTTCCCAGATCATGCAGCTTGGCCCCGATCCGGATGATCTCCACCTGCTCCGGTCCAATCCCCATGGCCTCTGCAATGGCGGTGGAATTCTCGCTCACGCGTTCGCTGTGCCCGGCCGTATAAGGATCGCGCGCATCCTGAGCTTGAGCCATCGATTCGATGAACTGTTCGGTGGCTTCATCCAACTGGCGTTCGGACTCTCGCACTGCTCCGGCGGCTCGCGTGAATTCCAATGCGAGTTCATTCACTTCTGCCGCCTGATAATCGGTTCCAAGCTTTGCGGAGAATCCCCCCGCGGATCCTTCTCGACGCAATTGTCCGATAAGTGTAACCAGTGGCCTGGCGATGGAGCGTGCTCCCACTGCGGAGACCAGCAAGATCAACAGGACGCCGCATCCGGCAATCAGTAGAAAGACGCCTTTCAAGCTTTCCTTCAACTCCCGTGTTGCGGCATCGGTGGATTGAAAACTGATCAGTCTCACTCCATCCTTGAAAGTATCCTGACGCACGGGTAAGGCAAGAAATGCTTCCCCACCGAATGCAACTTCGCACTCCTTCAGACCCGTGCCGCACCGCTGCCGGAATTGACGTTCAACCTCTGCAACCCGGTCCGCAGCGAACGTACTGAATAGGATTCTGCCGTTCTGAATCAGGGCAGTGTCACCGAATTCGTTCCATCCGGCAACGCTGAATTCCTTGCCGACGGTAAGAGTCCCCACATTCTCTCCAGCAAGGTTGATTGGAACGGTGACGGCTTCGTAGAGTTTCCTGTCAATTCGAAGGAGGGACGCAGAAATGTGTTCAACGGGGTCGGTTTCCAGCTTTAGCCGTGTCCTTTGACTGCCAATCACGCCCGCAACCGGGACTTCGAGGGAGTCCTGAAGCAGGAGAAGATCGTAGTCCAGGGATTCGCCGATTTGCCTCAGTTGCCCGACCAGAGTTTCGTGCACCTGCTCCTGCAGGTGTGGTTCCCTGGTTTCCCTCAGGAGCCCAATGCCAGCTTTCAACGAAGGGTTTTCAGTCAGGGCGGACAAGGTTCTGAGATTGCGCTGGGAGTAGTCCGCTTCGCTTCGTGAGAGGACGGCTTCGGTTTTTTGAAGAGATTCTCTGAGCCTGCTCCGGATTCTTCCTTCAGCAATTTTACTGACCAGCACGAAACTCAATACGAGTGTCAGCACCATTGGAATGAACGCGAAAAGAAACGCTCGAGTTGCCAGCGAAAGCTGTCGCGTCATGGTTCAGGCTCGTTCGCTCCAACCGGGATTTCCATCGACAATTTCGCAATGCCGCTCTGCGAAACCTGAATCCGTTTGCGAAAGAAACCTGCGGATCTGTGCCACGCGACAACCTGATAATTTCCGGGCGGAATTCCGGAGAAGGCAAAGGTTCCCTGATTAGTGGGCCGTGTGTACCAGGCATTGGGCACAACGAGGATGGATGCATTCATGTCCGGGTGAAGGTGACAATAGACCTGAACGACACCTGGTTTGTCGAAGCGGACCGTTCGTGTTTCCCCGGCGGGAAAAAAGCCGAGATCAAAGTTCCGTACCTTGGATAAGGAAAACACATTGTGAAAAATCGGATCGAGATTTGGGAACGAAACGGTGGACCCGACCGTCACAATGACCAGGTCCGGATCGAAGCGTTCGCCACTCTGATTGACGGTGGCAGTGATTGGTGAGGCTTTGGGAGGTCTATCGCCTTCGAGATAGACAACGACTCGATCCCATTCATTGATGGCGTTGACGGTACCTTCTGGATGCTTGTGGGGAGTTACCGCGCGATCCTGGTAGATGGGAAGGACAACACGTTGTCGGGTCAGGGTTCGAGTGATGACGAGCTGCCCACGAATTTCTCCCTCCAACGCGCTTAGGGGTATTGCTGCGCTGACAGCCAACCAACCGATCAAAAGCATGAAGGGGCGCATGGAATCCTTCATCCGTTTTCGACTCGGCGCCCTCAAAGCTTTAGCTCCGGCTGGTCCGGCTGTTTGTCCCATGCTCCCGAGTGTAGGTTCGGGACATCCGCTTAATGCAGACTAATTCTGCGAATTCACGACATCCCAGTATTGGCGGATTCGTCCCGCCTTCTCATTCGCGAGAAACGATCCGACATCCTGGACCAACGACGTCGAGCGATGTCCGGCAACGGCCTGCGGATGGACGGGACCTGCGCTCGCAAAGTAAGCTCTGACGAAAACGGCGTTGGGCATCATCGGAAGCGCCCGGACGTTTTGGATATATTGGGGCCACGACGGCTGATCGAAGAGGTAGTACTCCACGTTTGAAGTATAGAAAGTCGATACTCTCAATCCATTCCTGGCGAGAAACGCGCCAACCGTCTTGAATGCATGCGGACCGGAAAAATCTCCAACTATGGGAATGAGGCGGTTTTCTGCTTCGAACTGTTTCAGCCAAAGGAATGAATCTTCGTCGGCCAGATAATTCTGCAGCTTTCCAGTGCGGTCTGTTTCCAGTAACAGGCTTTCATACGTCGGATACTGCGCCGCGTTGTTTCGTCCCAGACTTGAGAATCGGAGATCCAGACCGTCGAGGTGAAAAGAACTGTAGATGTAGTCTATTTTCGTCACGTCCTCTGTCGTCATCGGGACTCCATATTCCCTGATCTTCTGTTTCACCGCTGCAAGGTCGCGCTGATACAAAACCTCGCTGGTCCGGGATTGGCGAACGGCACGCAGCAGTTCGGGTAGCGACGACTTAGAATTCACAACCGGGACTTCCTTCGCAAAGTAGCGCGCCAGATATTCCGCCCGCGTCGAAGAGAGCTCGAAGAGCGCTTTCAGAAAAAGGTGCTGCAGCATATTCTGACGCCGGATATCGATGATGATGGCAAGTGACGGTTTTGTGCGCGCGATGTAGGAAAAGTTCTGGTCCGGTCCAACCCCGATGTACACGCCGCCGGGACTGGTTTTTTTCTGCAGCTCCGGGATCACGTGCAGGTACGACGTCTCGTTTGAAATAAAATTATCGGTGTCGAAGTATCCTTCCGGCTCGGACCATTGCTGGATGTATTGTGCGAATTCGGCGCGCGCCACTCTGGAGCCTGTGGCTGTTGTGAGTTGTGCAGAGCTTCGCGGCAGCGGGGCGAATGTGATAAACAGGGATACACCGACGAGAGATGTGAGGAGGAACTTACGCATGGACATCACTATAAACCGGGATATCCACGTATGAAAGCACTACACACGGCTGCGGTTGAGATTCGCCCCGCGGGGAGCCAGGATCTTGGCAAGATGTGCGAATTCGCCGAAGAGCTTCTCCTGAAGTGGGACGCGCGTGCCACGCGGCGCGACGCCGAACGGGTGTATCAACACGTTTTGAACTCGCCGGATCTGGGTATCATTCTGGTGGCCGAGAGCGCTGCCGGAGAAAAGCCGGGATTGTGTGGCTTCGCATACGCGTCTTATGAATGGCGTTCAGAATTCGGCGGCGAAACCATGGAGTTGGTCGAGATGTTTGTCGAACAGTCGGCGCGAAGCGCCGGTGTCGGAAGGACGCTTCTGAACGCATTGATTGTTCGAGGACGGGAGCGCGGAATTCACCGGTTCAGTTGCCAGGTCCACCCGGGTAATTCGGCGATTGAACGCGCGCTGGAATCCTGCGGCCTCGATCCGGAGCGCCGCACCGTGTGGAGCTTGAATCTCTAAACCGGAAATCAGCTGCTCTCACACCTTCGCCTTCACCTTCATCGAATCCATCACCGCAGGAACATACATTTTCCGGACATAGTCCTTCAGCATCCGGCTTGCGGAATATTGAGGAACCACAGACCGCAGAGACTCCTTCGCCATCTGAATCCAGCCGTGTGAGAGGCCATTCTGGTCACGGTCGTAGTAGAGCGGGACGATCTGCTGTTCGAGTAAATCGTAGAGCGCACTGGCATCGGCCGTATCGTCGTAGTGAACCTCCAGATCTTCGGGGGGATCGCCAATGGCCCATCCGTTATTGCCGTTGTAGGCTTCATACCACCATCCGTCCAGAATACTGAGATTGATTACTCCGTTCATTCCCGCTTTCTGCCCGCTGGTACCGCACGCTTCCAATGGAGCTCGCGGATTGTTCAGCCACACATCGACACCCTGAGTCAGGAAGTGAGCCGCGTGCATTTCATAGTTTTCGATAAAGGCCACATGGCCTGAAAGGTCGCGATCCGCGGCAAGACTGTAAATCTGGTGGATGAGATGTTTGCCGTGTTCATCGGCAGGATGGGCCTTGCCGGCAAATACAATCTGGACGGGCCTCCATGGATTCAGAATCAGTTTCTTGATTCGTTCCATATCCTGAAACAGCAGGGAAGCCCGCTTGTATCCGGTGAATCGCCGGGCAAAACCGATGGTCAGCGCGTCGGGATCCAGCAGTGTTCCCATGGCAATAACCTGCCTGGCATCGATGAGACCTTCAGCCCACAATGCTCGCGCCCTCTCTCTGGCAAAGGAGAGCAGCTTCTTCTTCAGAATCTGATGGACTCGCCAGAAGTCTTCATCGGGAATTTCCGCGACATGATTCCAGAAGGAAATGTCGTCATACCTGTCGATCCACGCGGCGCCAAAATGGCGGTCGAAGAGCTTTCCCAGTTCGGCTGCAATCCAGGTGGGGGCATGAACGCCATTGGTGATCGACAACACCGGAATCTCGTCTTCTGGCTTGTCCGGCCAAACCGACTGCCACATCCGGCGAGTGACGCGGCCGTGCAATTCGCTGACGCCATTTCGGCGCCCGGCCAGATTGAAGGCAAGAACAGTCATATTGAACGCGTCATCATGCCTGCCAAGATCCATGAACTGATCCCGGCTGATCCCCAAATCGTTCCAGTATCCTCCGAAATGTTTTTCCATCATCTGGAAGGGGAACGCGTCATGTCCGGCAGCCACCGGAGTATGGGTTGTGAATATGCTTGTGGCCCGAATCTGTTCCGCGGCCTCTGGAAATGGAATTCCGGACTGGACCAGCTCCCTGGTGCGCTCGAGCAGCATAAAGGAAGTGTGTCCTTCATTGCCGTGAAAGGCGGCGGGCTGAATCCCGAGCGAACGAAGCACGCGCACGCCGCCAACTCCGAGGACAATCTCCTGGCGTATGCGATGTTCCTTATCGCCGCCATAGAGGCGTGCGGTCAATTCACGATCCCCAGGCGTGTTTTCCTCAACATCGGTATCCATCAAATACAGGACATTCAAGCCGAGATTGACACGCCAGACTTCGACAAATATTTTCGAGGGACCTACGGAAAGCTCCACAAGATAACGATCCTTGCCATTCGCGCTGGCGGGCTCAATCGGTGCATTCCGGCGTTCGAGGACTTCATAAACATCCTCCTGCCAGCCATCGGCGCGGATACGCTGATGAAAATAACCCTGCGGGTAAACGAATCCGACGGCAACCAGTGGAATCCCAAGATCGCTGGCTTCCTTGCAATGGTCCCCGGACAATACGCCAAGACCGCCGGAGTAGATCGGCAGGGAAGTGTGGAGTCCAAATTCCGCGGAGAAGTAGGCGATAGTTTGATCGGTCAGTTGAGGAAACTCCCTGGCGAACCATCGCTGCGCCCGCTGTCCATTCCCAGGAAGATGCTTGATTGTGATTTCGTACTCGCGGATAAAATCCGGATCCTCGGCAGCGTGGAGCAAACGCACCGTTTGAATTTCATTCAGCAACTTCACCGGGTTGTGCTGCGTCAGCGACCACAATTCGGGATCGAGCCGTTTGAATAATTCCCGCGCCCGGTTGTCCCAGCTCCAGTTCAGGTTATACGCAAGTTCCTCAAGGCGGCCAATACGCGCAGGTAAACCGGCAAAGCGTGGTGATTTCATATTATGCCAGGCAGGCCTCGAAGCTTTGAATGAAGTAGTTCAGTTCTTCATTCGATACGTGCCCCACGTGCCCAATTCGAAAGGTGGTTTTCTGGATGGCCCCCAGTCCTTCAGCGATCTGTATTCCAAAATCGAGTTCGAGACGATGGATGAACGCCGTCGATTCGAATCCGGCAGGCGGAATGACTCCGGTGATACCATTTCCCGGTTTGAGGGCATACACCTCCATTCCACATCGTCGCACCAGCTCACGAATTTGTGCGGCGACTTCGGCACGGCGCGCAAAAATGTTCGCCATGCCCTGAACGTGAATGAATTCGAGCGCGGCCTCGAGCTGGAAAAACAGCGACGTCGCGGGCGTAAATGGAATGGCGGATTTGTGCTTTGTCCAATCCCAGTAAAAGCGTGGCAGGGTCGAGCTTCTGCTTTTCTCCCAGGCGCGCGGGCCGATGGCCACTACGCCAAGACCGGGTGGCATCAGCAGACCCTTCTGCGAACCGGCGACGACCGCGTCGACACACCAGTTATCCATTTGCATCGGCGAAACAGCCAGAGCGGACACCGCATCCACAACCAGCAGCTTGTTGCGGCTTCGTGAAAACTGGCCGATTTCATCAAGGTCGATGAGGACGCCGGTGGAGCTTTCGCTCCAGGTCAGAAAAATCACGGTCGCATCGGGCCACTGCTCGACGGCATTTTTCACTTGCTGGAGAGAAACACCCACACGCCAGTCAACATCAATCTCTCGCACCGTCAATCCGTAGGCGTGAGCAATCTGAGTCCAACGCGCGGCAAAGGCGCCGCCTGCAGCGACGATCACGTTGTCACCCGGAGATGTGAGGTTAACCACGGCGGATTCCATGGCGCCGGTGCCGGAAGCGGCCAGGAATATCACGTCGGAGGTTGTTCCAAACAGAGGCCGGCAGCCGGACTCGAGTCTTGCCAGAAGATCGAACATTTGAGGAGACCGATGATTGAACAACGGCTTGTCTCCGGCGATGCGGATTTCGTCCGGGACCTGCATCGGACCTGGCAGGAAAAGTAACGGCTTTCTCATTCGTGGAAAATGATACCAGAACCAAAACCTCCGCCATTGTCGAATGTCCTTTGGCTATATCCCCGGGAGAACAATACAATGGCCAATCGTCCATCCGTATGCTTGGTCGAATTCCGACGAGCGCGGCACATGCAAAGGATTTCTGAATGAGCAATTTCGGCAGTTATTTACGAATCGTCCTGGCGATCTGTTTCGCAGTTCAGTACCTGGCTGGAATTGCGTACGCACAGCGAGCTCGAACCTACGAACACATTTTGATCGAAACGCCGAAACCCTACGATCGCGTTGCTGCCATCATTACGTCTCAAGGCGGCCGCGTGACGCACCAGTTTGCCTACGTGGATGGAATTGCGGCGGACATCCCGGTGGACTCCATGGAAGCGATACGCGCCATGGTTGGGCCAGTGGCGATGACGAAGGACGTGGTCATTCCTGCTCCACGCAGCATCGAATCGAATGGCACCCGGAGTGTGAATGGGAAACAGATCGGTTCCGTGATCACGGCAAAGTCAAAATCCGCAAAGACCGTCCCAACGGCAGGATTGCCTGCCTTTGCCGCGGCGCATCCGG
>Ga0134122_10002046_pt1 | contig 14763 bp, 5 predicted proteins | sample KB302_FD_96461 | JGI IMG/M metagenome (GOLD analysis project Ga0134122, IMG submission 96461) | Terrestrial soil microbial communities without Nitrogen fertilizer from Kellogg Biological Station, Michigan, USA - KB3-0-2 | ecosystem: Environmental > Terrestrial > Soil > Unclassified ... | reverse complement strand
TATCTGAAAAGCATGTCCTTCGCGGGCAAAGAGATTCAGGATCACATCGTGCCTGTGAATGAAATCAACAACGACCCGCTTTTCATCACGTTGACCACAACTCCTCCGAGCGGCAACCCTGGGGTTCGCTTGAGCGGGCGCATCATCGGAATCGACGATGCCACGGTCCCCGCGTTCGTTATGATTTCCGCGGTCGCTCCGACATCTTCAGTATTACCTGCGCTCTCGCCCGTTTCGGTGGTGCGCAGTTACATTACCCCAAACCCGGATCGCACATTTGCAGTAGACCACCTGCAGCCCGGTGAATACGGGCTAACAGTGAGATTCGCAAATGAGAACATCATGGCGGCGGGTGGAACGACACGCCGTGTTGTCATTGGCGATACGAATGTCGCGGGAATCGAACTCTCGGGCCCGCCGAAATGATGTCCGCATAATTTGGGGACAGCCTGCGATTAAAGTGATTTGCACAACTCTGCCAGCATCGGAAAAAATGCGGGTCAGAACGTAACACGCAGTTGACCTTGGAGCGCACGCTGCCCCGTTTTTGTCGTAATGGCTCCGAGCGGGCCCCCTGCGTTCAGGCTGGGTGCGCCAGGAACCGGGTGGTTCAAAACATTTGTGGCATCCAGGCGGATCTGGAAACTTTTGCTTTCGCTCACGCGGAAGGTCTTGCTAGCGTTCACGTCCAGGTTCCACTGCCCAAGGCCCATGATTGTGGTTTGGCCCAGGTTGCCCTTCTTGCCCTCACCAGCATACTTCAGCAAGACTTCTCCGGGTGTGCCGTCGGGATTGCGCGCGTATAGAGCTTGAATCGTACAGACCGCCGCGATCGCGGCGCCCGTTGTCGGATTCGTTTGGGCGATGCCGAGATTGGTACCCATCCTGTCACCTTGGCTGACGATCGACGGGTCCGAACAGCTCGGATCGGCGGCCCCGACATACGGCGTGATGATGTTGTTGGTTGTCGAGCCCGGCAATGCGTAGACGTTTCCTGTATCCCCAAACCATTTCAATTCAGCCTGGGGGTTCTGCCAATTAGGGCTGGCGATGTCGAAGTAGCAACCCGCACCTCCAGCGGAAGTTCCCGGCGAGTAGCACTGGGATTGACCGGGAGACAACGAAGCAGGAGTTCCGGTAGCAGCGTTAAAGATGACGCTGGTCTGCCACCGTTCAAGGAACCGTGCCTTCCATCCTGATGAGCTAGCGAAGAAAAGTTTGTTCGGCCCTAAGGGCAGTTCGAAGGTTCCATTCATGCGGAATTGATGGGCATTGATGTTTTGCGCCGTGAAGTTTTGGTTCCGGTTCGAGGGGTCGACATAAATCGCGGCGTTCGTCGACGTATTCAAAAACATCGACTTCGCCCAGATCCACGTGAACTGAGCGTTGATGCCGCTGGTTGGCCGCGCCGTGACCGAAGTCTGAAGCGAGTGGTAATTGCTGTGGCCGAAATTTCCGTTGTAGTTGATCGATTGAAACTGCGGGTTCGTCGTCAGCCAGTCTTCGGGAAAGCAGCGCAGCGGAATGGGCGCGCCGCTGTTTGCCACCTGCGCCCCACCCACCGTGGTCTGTTGAACAATCGTATATCCCAGGCCGAGACGGTCGCAGCCGTTGCGCAGACCGACCGCCGCTATCGGGTTGCCGGCCGTGTCGGCGACGGGACCTACACGGCCCTGGGCCGCTGACGGCGTCAGCGCAATCAAGGCGTTTGTGAGGGCGTTGAAGTCGCCAAACGACAGCGTGTTCTGGAAGGTCGAGCTCTTGCGGAGATGTTCCGCCCCGGACTGAAACACGCCGTTCACCACGGTTCCTACGGGAGCGAATGTCCGCGTCACTCCCAGTGAATCCGTGGCCGTGTTGGCTCCAGCCGTCGTATTGAGGTTCAGTCCCGCCAGCAGTTGATCCAGAAGGACCGGATCGCCGATGACATCGCAGGCAGAAATCCCCGCGGCCGCGTAGCTCGGATATCCGTTGGGATCGCAACCACCCCGCCGCGCGTCGTTGAGCGCCTGCAAGAATTCGGGATTGTGATAGACGTTATTGGTGTTGAGGTTGATGGCGCCCTGCGTTTTTCGTGCGAAGGTACCCACGTACCGCAGGTCTACATTGAATTTGCTGTTGAGCTGGTGTGATATGGAGAAATTGAGATTTTCAACGTAGGGCGTGTGGAAGTGGGGATCATAGACAATCGGCCCGAGCGACTGTAAGGCTGTAGTGGGGGTATGACTATAGATGTTAGCGGAGCCGCCGGGTGCAGTGGTCGGCCGTACCGGCACAAGTGTCGGAATGTCGGATAGATTGAGCGCGCGGCCCGTCAGTATATTCTGGAAAACACTGTCGCCAATCGTGGTAGAGGCACCAAGAAATGCACCCTGCGCATTGGCGATTTGGTTCTCGACACCGTTGAGCCGACCCGCCGCGAGCTGGCCTGCCGTGCCGTAGGTCGTCTGGAAGCCGGCGCGTATGGTCGTCTTGCCTTCGCCAAACCATGGGAGCGAATAGGAAAAGCCGACTGCAGGTCCAATGTCATGATAATTGACGGGCGTCGCCGTAATTTTGGGATTCGGGCTGCCCGGTCCCACGAACTGGATCCCCATCAGGTTGTTTGGGTCGCACGTCGAGACAAGCGGCTTGCCCATCGACACGATTGGGTTCCCCAAGGCATTGGTTAGCTGGGTGCCGTTCTGGCAGCTTAACGATGACAATCCGTAGTTTGCCAGATAAATGTTGCCGGGCCGAAGCCAGATGCCAAATGGATCCTTTTGGAACTGATCCAGAGTGGTTTGCGCCGAGCGTGCGGCGCCAAAGGCCCCATCTCCGTAGCCGATGACAGCTGCCGTGAAGCCGCCCTCAATGTAGGGCGATGAACGGTACTCCCACCGGGCTCCCAGATTCAAAGTGAGACGCCGTGTGATCTTGAAGTCGTCCTTGAAAAAGGCAGCCCACTCCTGGCTTATCTGATTGCGCAAGCGATCTCCTGAAGTCGAATGATCGGACCAGAGGCCGCTCTTTATATTGTCGGCACTGGTGACCCAGTATGGCTGGCTGGCGGAATTGACGGACCCGCTCATGAAATAGAGCATGTTCGTCACATTCATCCGCGCCGCGGTCGCTCCCGCGACTGCCGCGCTGTTGAGACCCTGGAGCACATCATTGGCGAACCCTGAGGCGGCGAAAGGGCTGGCCGTGGCGGTCGAGCCGGCGTTGTTCCCCATCGACACCGTCGGTAAGGGGTTTTGGCTGCCATTACCAGCCGTTCGCGGCAGCCGCAACTCGACGCCAAACTTGAACGCGTGTTTGTCGTGGCTCCAACTCAGGGTGTCCGCGTAGTTCCAATACGGGTTGAGCGATAGGAGGTTTTGAGCACCCGTCGCGATGGGGCCGGACGCATCGCCGAAAAGCCCAACCGACGGGTTCAGCACCGCCAGGTAATTCCCGAAACTCGGGTTCAACGTGCTTGCCCCGGCCGGTACCAGCCATTGCTGGGCCTCCTTTCTAACAGACGAATCCAGACTCCGAAACGAGGGAATCGTTTGAGTGGAGTTGCGGTTCATTCCAAAGCGTGCTTCGTTGATCATCCGCGACGATATCGTTGAAGTGAAATTCAGGGTAAGCACATGAGGCCGATGGGTAGAGTTGTTGCCAATCCCGGTTGGCCAGTTCGGAGAGGCATAAGCGTTGTCATCCCGCTCATAGCTATAACTGGCAGCGAACTTATGCTGCGCGCTGAAGTTGTGATCGATCTTGATGTTGATCTGTTTCCGGTTGACATAGGGAGAGGTGTTGCCGGCCTCGGTAGTGAAGGCATCGTTGCTGCCGTATCTACCGCGGGTCCACCGGAATTGACCGAGATTGAGGCCGTCGTTGGCGCCGAAATAGTTGGCGTGCGGCATCGCGGTTAGAAACTTCGCGATGTAGCCCGTTGTATCGAAGGTGGGCCGGTTGGCATCCCATATAGCCCCGTTCGACTGCGTGAAAACTGCCGTACCGTTAGGACAATCTGCCTGGGTAAACGGAACCATGCTGTAGCCGTTCGCCGGGTCCAGTCTTTGCGCGCCGAACACGCTAAAACAAACCAGCTTGCCGGAGTATGGTGAACTATCGGGATTGAACTTCGGCGCGACCGGATTGCCATTCAAATCGACCGCAACGGCCGAGGCCGTTGCCGCCGTTAGTGGGTACACTTGATTCGCGATGCCCGAGCTGGCATTCCACCCGACGGGGTTATAGCCTGTATAGTAGCGGTAGATTCCCATCCGCGCCGTATCGGTCAGCACATTTGCAGACACGGTAGGGTCGCGCGTATTGCTGATGTTCTGATCCCAGACCGTGTAGAAGAATGTCTTGCCCTTTCCGTTGTACAGCCCTGGTATTGAAATTGGACCTCCGTACGACACGGTGTACTCGTGGTTATTTCTCCACGGCAGAGGCGTTGGAGCTCCGTTCACTATCGTGTGATTGTTTGTCCAGGTATTGGCGTCCAACGCGCTATTGCGTACGTTCCAGCTCGCCGCACCGTTGTAGCGGTTGGTTCCGGATCGGGTGCTGATCTGCACCTGAGCGTTCCCGCGCCCCAATTCGGCATCTACCGGCGAAACGATCAGGCGGATTTCGCCGATCAGATCCGGGAGGAGCGTGGTTGACGACAGGACGTTCCTGCCATCGCTTTGCACATCGTACCGGTTGTTGATGATGCTCATGCCATCGCGCGTCGCATTCAGCGAATTCATTCCTACGCCGTTAATGGTGTTGAAAGCATCGCCGGCCGGACTAAAGCGAAGGCCCGGGAGAGTGTCGAGCAGGCTGAGCACATTATTGCCGACCATAGGCAGATCCTGTACTGCCTGCTGTGTCAACACGGTACCGATGGACGCCGACGTTTCCTTCAATGCACTCTCCGACGTGGAGACGACATCCACCGTCTGCGATGACGCACCCACTTGAAGAGTGAAATCATCGCGCACCGACGTGGCATAACCCAACTGGATCTCGTGGACCATCTTTTTGAAACCGGACAAATCCGCGGTTACCCGATAGGTTCCCGGCTGAAGTACGGGGAAGCTATACGCCCCCGAATCATTGGTGAGCTGGGTCACCGAAACGGCCGTCGCCACGTTGGTCGCCGTGATCGTCACGCCAGGGATCAAGGCACGGCTCGGATCCGCAACGATCCCTCCCAACTGCGCATTACCGGTTTGGCCATGCGCTATGCCGGCCAACCCGAGACACAGTATCAATGCCGTAACAACCGCGGTCGCTTTTACCATTGGAATACCCTCCAAATTGAAGTGTGTTTTGAAGTGGCAGGTCCGGTTCTGGACTCGAAGATCGACTGCTTGGCTCTGCTCCACCCGGGCAGGTTCAGTCTCATATATGGTCCTCGCTTGGCTGCGAATCCGCACGCTGATCGCGTGGAAACTCGAGCGGGCAACGAAAGTGGCATGCCACTAATTGACAACTATGAAACGGGCTTGCGCGGGAAATGTAACACGATCACATTACAATCAATAATAATTTAATCGATAATACGATGATCGATATTTTTGGTAATGGTGGTCCCAGGAAGGTACGGTTTGGATGGCTTTAATGGCGGGCGGACTTGCATTCCGGAAATAGCCGGTCACTCGAGGTACGAAGGAAGACGGGAGATCGTGCGCGAGCACAGGCTTAGATGTGCTGCTGCGCAGTTCAGCGGGAGGAAGTTTCCATGTCGTACTTTGAAGGTCTGACGTTCCGTAACGCGGAATAAGGTACGGTTTTAGCAAACGTAACTGACGGGTTCTCCGGGAGCATGCCGGATCTCGGGGCACTCGAAGCCGGCGCTGCTGTTCCGCATTATGGCCCCCGCCCGTAGCAGGGTTCTTTCATTGGTTATTTCACGATTGAGAGAAACCCCCGCCGTTTCCCGGCGGGGGTTTTGTGGTGTTCCAGACCGATTTTAGAAAGACACTCTCAACTGTCCCTGAATTGTGCGGGACCCGGATTTGGTGGTAATCGATCCAAAAGTCCCGGCTGCGACATTGGTGTTCGGAATGCCAGGTTGAGGATGATTCAGGATATTTGTTGAATCGATCCGAAGAGAAACCGTTTTGGATTCGCTAATCCGGAATGACTTCTGAGCATTTGCATCGAGACTGAACGCTCCCCAACGCGTAAGTGTACGAGGTCCCAATGTGCCCTGCTGTCCCGGTTTAGGGTTTACCAGAACATTCACGACTCTGGAAGCAGGATCGTTCGGATCCAAAAGATACGAATCCGAAGTACCTGCCGGAACATACATCGCGAGTGCGCTGAGTGTGCAATTGCCGCTGGCAAAGGCATAACTTCTGCTGTCGGTAGGTGCGATGAGGGATGCGTCGCTGCACTGAGGATCGACAACGCGAATGTAGTTGTTTTCTCCGTAAAACCTTCCCTGAGCTCCGTTAGCGGCGCTCCATGTGACATGGCCTTCTGGAATCTGGAAGTGAGAAGTCGCCACATATCGCGGATTGGCGTACAGAGTGGTTCCGGCTCCTGAGATGGCAGCTGGGGAGCCACTTTCAAGGTTCAGGATGAAACTCGTCTGCCAGCGCTCGATGGCCCGCGCAATCCAGCCGGACGAGTTTGCAAAAAAAAGCTTGTTTGGACCGAATGGCAGCTCAAGCGTGCCATTCATGCGAAAGCTGTGCGGAGCCTCCTGACCGCGCGTCCGATCGGAATTACGGAAGAGAGGATCGGTGTATCCGCTTCCGGGAATCTGCATGGCCTTTGCCCAGGTATAAGTGGACTGGATCGAAAGAGCCCTGGTTTGCATGCTGTGCTGAACTTGCAGTTGATGGTGACTACTGCGGCCGAGGTTCGAGTTGTAAGTCGCGGTGCTGAGCTGCGAATTCGCCGCGAAGTAATCCTCAGGAAAACATCGGGTCGGAATATTGGTTTGTGATGCAGCGAGTCCGGGATTATACATACCGATCGCAATACGGTCACAGCCATTCCGAAGCGTGCGGTTCGAAAGAGCAGTGATGCCGGCAGGAAGCGACGTGCCGCCCGTCACGCCGTAATAGCCGCCCTGGGGTGCGTTTGTTCCGAGCAACGTGGCAATAACACCCGCATAATTGCCATTGGCAAGGTTGGCAGCCGTGCCGCCCGCCTGCCAGCGGCGTAAATGCTCTGAACCCCGTTCCCGCACCGTTCCCGCCGGGCAATAGGCATCGGCGGGAGCACCAGCCAGTGGAGTACACGTACCGACGGGCCCATATCCCGTTGCGGTGTTGAAATCGAGTCCAGCGAACATCTGGTCGAACAGATCCACATTTTCCCCCCTGCGGGTGCGTTCGAGTGCGTCAAAGAGTTCGGGATTATGGAATACGTTTACAGTGTTCAGATTCAGATTGCCCGCCTGTTCCCTGGCCAAAGTACCGACCCAACGAACATCGAGAGTCATTTTCCTGGGCAACGTTCGAGTCACGGAAAGCGTGAGAGTCTGCGTATACGGCGTCTTGTAATTGGGATCATAAGCCGTCACAGACTGGCTTCTTGAGTAGATGGGAACTGTGCCTCCCGGCACACTTCCCGGGGTCAATGGAACCAGCGACTGAAGGTCATCAAGAACCAAAGCGCGATTACCCGCCGTCGAGGCGATGATGGATTGGACCGCGGGATCATTGACGCCCAGACTCTGATTCAAATAGCCTCCAAGGGCAGACCCCAGAGTGCCCTCCGGGACGGAAGGACGAGAATAAGTAATCTGGTAACCACCGCGTACCGAAGTCTTTCCTTCTCCGAAAAATGGAACCTGCCACGCAAAGCCAACTGCCGGACCAAAATTGTTTCTGTCGCGCGGAATAATGGTCTTTCCCGGATTTGGTGAATTTGGCCCGATGTATTCAATGTTGGTCAGAAACGTCGGATCGCAGCTAGAAGCCGGAAGCCCGTTCTGTTGCGCACCGGGGACACATTCAAGAAACGATGTTCTTCCCGGGGCAAGCAGACTGGCGTTGTTTCCATAGCCTGTCAGATAAAGATTGCTCGGGGACAACCAGTTGTTAAAAAGCGATCCACCGGATCCACGATTGGCGCCAAACAGACCATTCCCCTGATCGATGGTCGTCGACGTCAAACCGGATGTGATATAGGGGGGCGCGTAGTATTCGTACCGCACCCCGAGGTTCAGCGTCACACGACGGTTCAATTTAAAGTCATCCTTTGCGAAGAAGGCATAGTCGGTGGAGACCGTTTCGCGATGCCGATTGTCCTGTGTCGTCGTGTCCTGCCAACCCGCGAGTCCCTTCGCTACATCCGCTGCGTTCTCCGCCCAATAAGGAGTGGAGATGAAACCGATCGAGTTCGTGAACATGTACTCGAGATCTCGTGCGACAGTTCTAGCATTGGCTGGGAAGAGATTCGAGACTTGTGCCGGATTTGCAGCTGTGGGAGTTCCAGTGGTACCCAGCGATGGTGTCGTTGTGGAACTTGTAAAAGGACTCTCCGTCGTGGCGCCTCCCAGGTTGCCGTATCCAGCCGTAGGATAGGGCTGCAGGGTGAATCCGTTCGATCGCGGAAAACGAAGATCACCGCCAAACTTGAACGCGTGTTTACCGCGAGTCCAGCTGATTGTATCGGCGAAGTTATAAAGAGGATCGGTATATCCGACTTGAGTCACACCGACGATTATCGATCCAGGGCAATTGGCAGTAATCCCCGATCCGCCGCATGTCTCCATCACACCCGCTGCAAACTGCATATCTCCGGTCTGTGGTGTAACGACGACAGGATAGGTTTTCCCATTCCCTGATCGCGACACTCCGCCGGTCAGCAAATAACTCTGTGCCGCCTTCGCGATCTCCTGGTTGGGGCTGAGCCATGCTGGGACACTTCTCGTCTTGTCGTAGTTGATACCGAATCGCGCCTCATTGAGAAGGGTCGCACTGATCGCCGATGTGGCATTCAATGTGAGCGTCTGAGGACGCCGGTACGTCGCTCCAGAATAAGAACCCGGCCAATCCCCGATGTTGTCAATGTTATCGTCGAACTGATATGTCCAGCTGCCGCTAATCCGGTGTATCGCGAAATTCTGATCGATCTTGAGATTGATCTGCTTCCGTTCCGCCTGGCCTTCAGAGCCGACAATAGATTGGTTGTCGTTGTTTCCATGCCGAACGAGGAGGTATTTATGGTCGGCGTAATTCAAGCCATCCCCAAAAGCATCCGCGACGAAATCATTCGCATGGGGCATCTTCGCAAGTATTTTGGAAAAGTATCCAAGCTGGGCCTGGTTGGCGTTAGGGCGTTTTGTGTCCCAAAGGCTGCCTGCTGTCGGAATCATCGCGACACCGGTATACGCGAGGCCCTTGCTGTCTGTCCCCGATGGGCAGTCGCCATCGGTGAACGGGCTCCCATCGGCCTTCTGGTTTCCAAAAACACTGAAACATACCAAACGGCCTGTGTAGGGTTTGGAGCAGACGCCGCCAACGAACGTGCTGTCAGGCCAGCACACTGGCCGCGATGGGTTTCCTAATACATCGACTGAAGGCCATGTAGGATTTGCGCCAAGGCTAGGAAACGTCGTCGCATTGGCAACGGGATCTCCGCTGTCTGCAACCCATCCTTCCCAAAATCGAAAAATTCCCTGCCTTGCCGCGTCCGTCAACACGCGATTCTCCTGGGTCTGGCGATTGTGCGAGATTTGCTGATCCCACAGCACGAAGAAAAAGGTCTTGTTCCGAAATATAGGACCGCCATAGCTAATCGTGTACTGATGCGTATTTCTCCAATCCAGTTTGCGAGGTTCCCACTTGCCCGTAACCGAATTGATTGCCTGATTGTTGGTCCACGTATTCGCATTCAATGCCGTATTTCGAATGTTCCAGACTGCAGCTCCGGTAAACCTGTTCGTCCCGGATCGGGTTGTAATTTGAACCTGAGAATTTCCGCGGCCCAATTCCGCATCGACAGGAGCAAGGATGAGACGGATCTCGCCCACGAAATCGGGATTAATAGTGGTCGTTGCGAGCAGACTAAAGCCACCGGTGTAGGCCCCGACTGCTGTTGGGTTCCCGTCGAGTGTCACTCCGGCTTCTGGATTGAACCGTTCATCTCTGGTCGGCATCCCATTGAGAGTCACGTTAACCGTATTGATTCCCAGACCGCCGATCGTATCGAAAGATTCACCTGCGGGACTCTTTCGAAAACCAGGAAGTATTTCGAGAAGACTCAGCACATTGCCACCGACCAGTGGAAGATCTTTGACGCGATCCGCGGATAGGACATCACCGACGGACGCTCCAGCAACGGTAATCACCGAATTCGCCTCGGACTGCACGTCTACCGTGGTTGAACTGGCTTCCAACCCGAGTTGGAAGTCCTGTCTGCTGTTTGTGCCCGCCCCGAGGTTCAGATTCGTAATTGATTTCGTCTGAAACCCCTGCAACGAAGCGGTTACTTTGTAGGACTGACCGGCCTGGAGACTCGGGAAGTTGTAAGCGCCTGCATCGTTCGTGAGTGTTGTATTGGAGACGTTGGTTTCCGTATTCGTGACGGTAATCGTAACGCCAGGTATTAACGCTTTGGTTGAATCGGAAACAACACCGCCCAATTGCGCGCCGCCGCCCTGTGAAAGAGCAACCGCGGAGAGTACCAGACACAGACAGATCGACCGGATCAGTACTTTTCTCGTCACGTTTCACCCCCCTGATGACAAATTGCAACTTGAGATGTGAGAACCCACCTGTAAACGAATTTGTTGTGGGAACGAGATATCACCAACAGAAATGCTATGTCAACATCCATCATCGATCATCGGAGGATGTCCATCATCGGAGGATCTATTGACCGGCCCACGCACGGCTGACATACTCCGACCGATGCTATGAATCTCAATAAGCGCGTGGACGGAGCAACTCGTCCTCTCCTTTGCGGACTGCTATTGGCCGCTACGACGGCAATTGCTTATTGGCCGGCGCTGCATGGCACGTTCTTGTGGGATGACGATGTTCATCTGACAGCGAATCCCGCCATTGTGGGACCCCTGGGATTGAAGGAAATCTGGACAACCAGCGCAGCCGTCTATTACCCCCTGACGTCGACGAGTTTCTGGCTGCAACATTTCTTATGGGGGCTGAACCCGTTTCCCTATCATCTTGTCAACGTGGCTGTGCATGCTGCGGCCGCAATCCTGCTGTGGCGGGTTCTGATTCTTCTAAAAGTGCCGGGAGCCTGGCTCGGGGCAGCCCTTTGGGCATTACATCCCGTGCAGGTCGAATCGGTTGCCTGGATTACAGAGTTGAAGAACACGCAATCAGGATTGTTCTACCTGCTCGCCGTCTGGTTCTTTTTGAAATGGCGCGACATGACAACATCGAGCACGCAACGAGCTGCGGCATGGATTTACGCATTGGCGTTACTGACTGGGACGCTCGCCATTCTCAGCAAAACGTCGACGGTGATGTTGCCGGTTGTGCTTGGTATGTGCTGGTGGTGGAAGGATCGCCGCTGGCAATGGCGCAATGCGCTGTGGTTGGTTCCCTTTTTTTTGGTTTCATCGGCCGCGGGGGTGTGGACGATTTGGGAACAGATGAATCACGCCAGGGCGCTGGGACCGGAGTGGGCGCAGGGTTGGCCGGAGCGTGTCGCGATCGCAGGGAGAATGCTTTGGTTTTATGTTGGTAAGCTTGCGTGGCCGCATCCCCTAATATTCATCTATCCCCGATGGACCATTGATCCTCGACAACCGATTGAATATTTACCTGCATTGGCGGCCGCCATTGGCCTTCTCCTCTTGTGGCGCGGAAGAAACGGACGTCGCCGGCCACTGTTCTTTGCTGCCGCGTACTTCGCAGTCTCCTTGTTTCCGGTGAGCGGCGCGTTTAACATTTACTTCTTTCGTTACTCCTTCGTTGCCGACCATTTCCAATACCTTGCTGCCATCGGTCCCTTGGCTTTGGCGGGAGCCGGTATTGCTGCCGCTTTCCGTTCTATAAAAGAAAAAAACCGATTCATGATACCGGCAACCAAAGGCGTGCTGCTGGGTCTTTGCGGCTTACTCACCTGGCAACAAAGCGGCGTGTATGCAAATCCCATCAGTCTTTGGAGCGATACACTTGCTGAGAATCCAAATGCCTGGATGGCGCATACCAACCTCGGAGCGGAACTCGACGACCAGGGCCGGTTTTTAGATGCCATCGATGAGTATCGCGCAGCATTGCGAATAAACTCCAACGATGCAGGAGCTCACAATAATCTGGCGGCCCACCTGGCCAAACTTGGCCGCCAACACGAAGCAATCTCGGAATGGGAACAGGCGGTGCAGATACAACCCGGAATCGCCGAAGTTCACACGAATCTGGCATACGCATTGGCGCAGGTGGGCCGGACGCCGGAAGCATTTCAACATTGGGAAACGGCACTGAAGATCAAGCCGGATCTCGTCGACGCTCACCGCGATTTCGGAGCTGCCCTGGCAAGGGCGGGCCGGTACGATGAGGCGATCGCACACTACGAGCAAGTGCTGCGAATCAATCCAAGTGATGCGGACGTCCAATACAGGCTCGCATCCGCATTGCAGCATCAGGGAAAGTTCGAGAATTCAATCGCTCACTATCGCAAAGTCCTGGAGCTGGACCCAAAGGCGGCCCCGGCATTAAATGCCCTTGCGTGGCTGTTGGCAACATGTCCCGAAAAGTCTTTGCGCAACGGAAATGAGGCCCTGAAACTGGCGTTAAAAGCGAAGCAACTTTCGGCGGAAAAAATTCCACAAATCCTGGACACTCTGGGAGCCGCCTATGCCGAGTCCGGACAGTTTGAAAATGCGATGCGATCCGCTCGTGAAGCTCTCGATTTTCCCCTCATTCAAGAAAATGACGCGATGGTTATCGCAATTCAAGCTCGTCTCAGGCTATATCAAGATCATAAGGCCTATCACGAAAACGAACGTACGGGCCAAAGCGGCCCCTGAACGGCGGTGATTATTGGAGTCCAGCTTGGTTAGTTTTTCGGCCGAACCGCTTGAAGCCGTTGGTACGACTTCTCGTTTTCCAGGCAGATCTCGTCGATCAACTCCGTATCGAGTTCGATTTTCTGAACCATTTTCACCGTCCACGGACGTGTGTATGTCTTCGGGTCATTAACCGTGATCTCGAGTTCGAGGCTTCCGAAATTGGGGCGGCGCATCCGTTCTGTCATGACAGCCTCTTCGCTCATTGGGCTTCCGGCCATGTCGATCCAGAGGTCATCGCGGAAGCCGTTCGTTTGCACGACGAGCGTATCGCCTTCCCATTTGGCGGTGGAGTATCCGTTCCAGCTGGGGTTGGGGTCGACCAGCGGCGGGCGCCCATCCACGAATATCTGCCGGTACATCGCGTTCACTTCGTAAAGCAACACCAGCAACTTCGGAGTATGTACCGCCTTGACCAAATGCGGCATAACCCATGTGCGTGGCGGATTGTCGGGCAGGCATCTCACGTGAGGATCGTCGATGCCGCGATCGGCCTTCCGCTGCTTCACGAGCGCGGCCGCCCATGGCTGATACGGCAGCCCCCCGGCCATGTCTGTTCCAAGATCGAGGGCAAGTGGCGACCCGCCGATTTCCGTGCCGCAATCGATGAACTTGTTGCCGTCCGGGTTGCAGGGGATGAGTCTTGCCGTGTGCCAGATACCGGAGAAGTCCGGCTTCCCGTCTGCCATGCGCGGTGTGCGGCCCGTCAGATTCGGACTGCCATTGGCATTTTTGGGTACTCCCGCTGTTGGGTAATGCAGCCACTGGCCCATGCCGACGAGTGGCGCGGCGCAAAGAAGGAAAAGAAGAAGCGCTCGACGACCGGTAGTCCTCACTGTTGCCCCTGACTGGATGCCGCGAACAGCCTTTTTCCTGTGCTGGCAAGCGTGACCGCTCGTGCGTTCGCGTTGTTGCTTTCGTCTTTGGCGCGGCTGCCTTCCACCGTGACGACGTCGCCCGTCTTCATCGCTTTTCTGTCCCAGCCGGCGCGCATCAGGCCGTTCGGGCTTCCCATTTCAATGCCCCAGTTGGTGACTTTGCCCGACGAAGCATCTTTGACGTCGATGTAAAACCACACATGGGGATTCTGCCATTCGACTTTTGTGACGGCGCCGGTGATTTTCACAGGCTTATTTGCATCGAATTCGGCAGCGAACGAATGGTGGGCGTATGCGGATACGGCCGCTGCAAGCACCAGTATCAAGACACGTACTGAGATTGTTTTCATCATAGAGACTCCATTTCCGATTACATCCGGGCTATGGCGCCAGGCGTTGCTGAACGACAAGAAAAAGATTGTTTGGATCCTGAACTACGGCAAGACGCCATGGGTTTGAACCGAACGTCATCCGGACCGGCGAACCTTCCGAGGAAATGACGCGCGAGCCTCCCTGCTTCAGAGCTGCAAGCGTTTCGTCGATGTCGCGAACATTCAGCTGAAGGCGATAGGAGCCGGGATCCTGTACTCGCGACGACAGCGACTTCGTATCTCCGACTCCCTTGAGTTCGATAAATTCCAGCACCAGCTGTGAACCCGGTAGAGTCGAAGTTGCCACGCGATATTGCGCTGCGCCAGGGAAGCCCATCATTGCCATCACGCTTTCATCTTTCGTGAAGACTCCGGGCTCCATGCCGATGCCGAGCGTCTGACGATAGTAGAGAGAAGCTTTCTCGCTATCGGTCACCGTTATTCGAAGTCGAATTCCGATAACATTGCTTTGAGCGGTCGCGGTTGTTTGCGGTGTCGGTTGGAGTTGAGCGAGTTCTATCGGATGACCGTCAGGATCCTGAAC
>Ga0134122_10002044_pt1 | contig 14765 bp, 9 predicted proteins | sample KB302_FD_96461 | JGI IMG/M metagenome (GOLD analysis project Ga0134122, IMG submission 96461) | Terrestrial soil microbial communities without Nitrogen fertilizer from Kellogg Biological Station, Michigan, USA - KB3-0-2 | ecosystem: Environmental > Terrestrial > Soil > Unclassified ... | reverse complement strand
GGCCTTCCGGTTACAGCGGTAAGGCAAGGGATACTGAGTACCCCATGCGGAGACAGCCATGCCGGTAACCGCTCCGACTCCTGACGAGCTGAAGCAGGTCGCCAATGACATGGGGCTATCGCTCACGGAAAGCGACGTAGCCTCGTTCATTGCCCTGATGGAACGGAACGTCGACGCTTACAACTTCGTCGATCAGCTTCCCGACAACCTGCCTCAAGTGAAATACCCGCGTACCCCTGGCTACAGGCCTGAACGCGACGAGAACAAGCACAACGCCTGGTATTACAAGACACGGGTCGAGGGCGCAAGCCAGGGCAAGCTCCACGGGAAGACCGTGGTTCTCAAGGACAACGTCATGCTCGCCGACGTGCCGATGATGAACGGCGCAGCCACGCTCGAGGGCTACATTCCGAACGTCGACGCCACCGTCGTCACCCGCATCCTCGACGCCGGCGGTGTCATCCTCGGCAAGGCGCACTGCGAGTGCTTGTGTCTGTCGGGTGGAAGTCACACCAACGCGACCGGACCGGTCCACAACCCTTACAAGATGGGATACTCCGCGGGAGGCTCGTCCTCGGGCAGCGCCGTTCTGGTGGCGCTGGGCGAAGTGGACATGGCGATTGGAGGAGATCAGGGTGGCTCCATCCGCATGCCGTCGTCCTTCTGCGGCATCTACGGCATGAAGCCGACGCACGGCCTGGTGCCCTACACCGGCATCATGCCCATCGAGATATACATCGACCACGCCGGCCCCATGACCGCCACGGTCCGGGACAACGCGCTCCTGCTGGAGGTGATCGACGGCCCGGACGGCTACGATCCCCGGCAGTACGCGCCCAAGGTGCACCCTTACACGCAGATGCTCGAGGGCGGGGTCCGGGGTCTCAGGATCGCCGTGGTAAAGGAGGGGTTCGGTCTCTGCGAGTCAGAACCCGACGTCGACAACAAGGTCCTGGGGGCGGCGCAACTGCTCGGCAAGCTCGGAGCCGTCGTCACCAAGGTGTCGATCCCCTGGCACCTGCTGGCCGGCAAGATCTGTGTCCCCATCAGCGTCGAGGGGTTGACGCAGACGATGATGTGGGGTGACGGCTACGGCCTCAGCCGTCCCGACCTCTACGTCACCAGCCTCATGGACTTCCACCGCGGGTGGCGCCACCGCGCCGACGAGCTGTCGGAAACCACAAAGCTCTTCACGCTGTTCGGCACCTACATCCACAAGCACCACGGGAGCCGGTACTACGGCAAGGCGATGAACCTCTCCCGTACGCTGACCGCGATGTACGACGCCGTCCTGGCGCAGCACGACCTGCTCCTAATGCCCACGACACCGATGAAGGCGCAACCGATGCCGAAACCGGATGCGGCGCGGGAAGAGATCGTCGAGCGGGCGTTCGAGATGATCGCGAACACCGCACCCTTCAACATCTCCCACCATCCGGCGATGGCGATCCCCTGCGGGATGAGCGATGGGCTGCCGGTCAGCATGATGCTGGTAGGAAGGCACTTCGACGAGCCGACGATCTACCGCGCTGCCTATGCATTCGAGCAAGCGGGTGACTGGAAGCAGATGTGAGCCGCCCAATCGGAGGAAATGCGTGCAATTCACAGTCCTGATCGAGTTCCTTATCCCGGGTCTCGCAACAGTATTGCTCTGTTATGCTCTTCTTCCATGTGACATGGCTCAGAGCCTGCGGAACGCCTTGCCGACAGGAGACGCCGCGTTCGCCTTGGTGCTCCTTGCGGTTTCTTATCCCGTCGGTCATCTGATCAACTTCCCGGTGTACCGGTTGCTACAATGGAAGCTACTCGCGCCGCGGGCGCGCGAGCGCACAGTCAATAAATGCTCGGCCGCAGGAGTTTACTTGGCGGAACGAGCCAGTCAGGAGCTCGGGTTCCGAGTTGCCGCCAACACCAGGGAGGATCTCCGAGAGCTGTTCTATTACATGCAGACGATCACCTTCAGCAGAAACATCGAGCAGTTCAACACGCATGACCTCTTCCACAAGAGTCTCCAGCGGCTTGCGAGAGGCATGCTCTTTCCGCTTCTATTAGTTGCCGCCCTGGATTTACGCCAGAATGGTTTCTCGCCCCTTTCACTATTGATCTTGCTTGTTATTCTTGTTTCTATCATCGTGTGTATCGGCCTATGGAGACACTTCGTTCAAGTAGAGGAGAATGAGATCGCGCGCTTTTTTCTAGTGTCAACTGCAACCCCCGAGCATTCGCACGGACGCTGGGCTCGGCAACCGGAGGAAGGGTGAACCCAGGAAAGCCGCCGAAGCTCAATGCCCAAAGCGCGCAAGCTATCGCGCGATTCGGAGTCGGCCTGTTCCCGGTGGCCCTGGTAATTCTGGGGGCCGGCTGCCGCTCCGCGCCCGCCGCGGTGCTCCCCTCGACGGCTCCGCCGGTCGCCGCAACTCAGACAGCGCTCGCCCCAGCTCCCGATGTAGTCCTGCCGCATCAGACCTTCACCATCGCCTCGAAGATGCTGGGTGAAAGCCGAGTCATCAACGTCTACACGCCGCCGGGCTATGACGAGGCTGCCGGCGCCCGCTATCCGGTGCTGTACATGCCCGATGGTGGCGTGGGAGAGGATTTCCCGCACGTCACCGCCGACATCGATACCGCCATTCGGGCCGGCGAGATGCGGCCGATGATCGTCGTGGGCATCGAGAACACCGAGCGGCGCCGCGACATGACCGGGCCCACCCGGGTCAAGTCGGACAAGAAGATCGCGGTCCGCGTGGGCGGCTCGGCCAATTTCCGCGCTTTCATCCGCGACGAGCTGATGCCGATGATCGGCCAAAGCTTCCGCGGCAACGGACAGACAGCCATCGTCGGCGAGTCGCTGGCGGGCCTTTTCGTCCTCGAGACCTTTTTCGAGGAACCCCGGTTGTTCGATACCTGTATCGCCCTCAGCCCGAGCCTGTGGTGGAACGACCAGGCCTTGGTGCACGGCGCCGCCGAGCGGTTGAAATCCCAACCGGGACTGACCGGGACCCTGTACTTCGCCACTGCCGGCGACGACGACATCGGCGACGCAGGCAAGGCTCTGGAGGCAGCTCTGCAGGCCGCTGCCCCGAAAGGCCTGACGTGGTACTACGAGCCCAGGCCCGACCTGCTGCACAGCACGATCTACCGTGGCGCCTCGCCTGAGGTGTTCCGCAAGCTCTTCCCGCGGTGAAGGCAGCGCCTTGATGCCGGCTTTCCCGGGAGAGCTCGGTCCGTACCGACTCGCTCGGCGATCCGCCTACCCGTACGTGGGCCTCTGCGGCCATCCGGGCGGCGAGTCCTCCCAGTCCTCTTGGCGGCCGTAGGGAGTCGTGTCGAGGAGGCTGAAGGAGTTGGTGAGGCCTTCGACGCCGCGGGCATAGCTCGAATAGGTGTGGAAAATGTCGTCGTCGACGCGAAAGAAGACGCTCAGGCCGTGCGCCTCTCCTTTCATGAGGGAGCCATGGATCTTCTCGTGCTCCGCCTGGCTCCGATAGTTGTATTCGACGGGCGCGACGTTCTCGTCCAGCGTCACGTGGAAGTCGTAGTTGAAGTCGCTGCCAAAAGAGGAGTACCACGGGAGGCTCCATCCCTTGAGCGCTTTGTATGCCTCCAGCTTCGCCAGCGGGGCACGGGAGATGAGGACGAAGCTCGTGCTGCGGTCGTACAGCATCGAGAGGTCCCCCAAGGAGCTCACAAAGCCGGTGCAGCCTGGACAGCCCTTGTCCCACTCGGGGTCGAACATGAAGTGGTAGACGATGAGCTGGGTGCGCCCGTCAAAGAGGTCCTTCAGGCTGACGGGGCCGTTCGGGCCGTCGAAGACGTAGTCCTTGTCGATCTGCACCATCGGGAGGCGCCGCCGCTCGGCGGCCACACGGTCGCGGTGCTTGGTCAGCTCTTTCTCGTGTCCCAGGTGCTTCTTGCGTTCGGCAAGCCACTCCTCCCGCGACACGACCTTGGGATGCGGAATCGTTGCCTCGGCTGTCTTCATCGCTTCGTCCTCCTTCCAACTGTGGGACGCGGCGGCCTCAACCATCGAGGCACCCCCATCAGGCGGTTGCATGTATCGTGCCCCGGCCGCCCCGTTACTGCCCCGCGAATCACCTCCCCGCGGTATCATGCCGGCCCGGAGCCGCAGGGGGCGGCACCGGGCACTGAAGACGCGGCGGGGGACCTTGAAAACGTACGATGCGATCGTGATCGGGGTGGGCGGGATGGGCAGCGCGACGGCCTGTCACCTGGCGCGGCGAGGCTCTCGGGTCCTGGGCCTGGAGCAGTTCGACATTCCGCACGAGCTGGGCTCGTCGCACGGGGTCAGCAGGATCATCCGCCTGGCCTACGCGGAGCATCCGAACTACGTGCCTCTCATGCGGCGCGCCTACGAGCTCTGGCGGGAGCTCGAAAACCAGGCTGGCGAGCGGCTGCTCATCGTCACCGGCGGCATCGACGCCGGTGCGGAAGAGAGCTCCATGGTGAAGGGATCTCTGGCCTCTTGCGCCCTTCACCACTTGCCTCACGAAGTGCTCGACGCCGCTTCCCTGAGGCGGCGGTTTCCAGGGTTTCGCCTGGCCCGTGGAATGCTCGGCGTCTATCAGGCGGATGCCGGCTTTCTTCTGCCCGAGCGTTGCATCGTCGCGTACGTGGAGGCCGCTCAGCGGCTCGGCGCGGAGATCCACGCCCGCGAGCGGGTGATCGAATGGCGGAGCGATGGCAAGGGCGTCTCGGTGAGGACGGACCGGCAGAGCTACCGCGCCAGGAAGGTGGTGATCACCGCAGGTCCGTGGGCTCGTACCCTGATCCCTGCATTGGCGGAGGTGGCGGTGCCCGAACGTCAGGTGTTGATCTGGACACAGCCGCTGCGGCCCGAATACTTCCGGCTCGGAGCGTTCCCCGTCTTCAACATGGAAGCTCCCGAAGGGCGGTATTACGGCTTTCCCGTCTACGGAGTGCCGGGTTTCAAGCTCGGCAGGTACCACCACCGTCACGAGACCGTGGACCCGGATCGCATGGACAGGGACTGCCATCGCGAGGACGAGGAACTTCTGCGCGCTGGAATCCGCCGCTACTTTCCGGACGCCGCCGGCCCCACGATGGCCATGAAGACGTGTCTCTTCACCAATTCACCGGACGAGCACTTCATCCTGGATCTTCATCCTGAATACCCGCGGGTGGCGCTGGCCGCCGGATTCTCGGGTCATGGCTTCAAGTTCTGCAGCGTCATCGGCGAGATCATGGCGGACCTCGCGCTGGAAGGCCGGACGCGTTTCGACATCGAGATGTTTCGCCTCGGGCGAGAAAGAGAGACCCCGTCAGCGTGAAGACACTCGTACCTTTCGTGATCCTCTCAGCCGCTGTCACCGCTCTTGCTTGACAATCGCGTTTGCGCGTGTGACGCTCCCGGCCAGAGCTTCCTTGTAGAAAAGACCAGGTCGGCCTCTCGGATCTCGCCGCGGGCGGCAGGGGTTTGCGCCGCTCTCGTGGCGATGAGCGCCGGTGGAATCGGGGGATGCGATGCTCAGACGACGCGATCTCTTGCGGCTTGGGTTGACCGCCGGCAGCGCCAGCGCCTTGACGGGAGCTGCCGGCCCGGCGGTTAACCCGAAGGACCTCCTCAAGTTCCTCTGCCCGCCGGACGGCGAGCCGCCCGATCTCGACAAGCCCAGCCCCAAGGTGCGGCCGTTCGTGCGGGAGCTGTACGTGCCGCCGATCCAGCAGCCCGTGGCCTCGCTCACGCCACCCCCCGACCCGAGCGCCCACCAGCGCTACGACGAGTTTCTGCCCCGAAAGCTCTACGAGCTCCGCGAGGAGGAGATCAACTGGGTCTACCATCCGGACCCGCCCTACGGCGGTGGGAGCGCCTCCTGGGGCTTCAATGGCGCGACACCCGGCCCGGTCTTCCACGCCCGCTACGGCGAGCCGGTGCTGGTGCGGCGGATCAACAGCCTGCCGCCGACGGGAGTGGGCAAGGTGAGCTTCGCCCTCCCCTCCACCACCATGCACCTGCACAACGGCCACACCGCCTCGGAGAGCGACGGCGAGCCCCAGGACTGGATCGATCCCGGCGAGTTCTGGGATCATCACTACGCCAACTTCCCTTCCGGCTTCGATCCGCGGGAGAAGCTCACGACGCTGTGGTATCACGACCACCGCCTCGACTTCACGGCCGCCAACGTCTACGCCGGCCTCTCCGGTTTCTATTTCCTCTTCGACGAGGAGGACTCGGGCGACGAGAACGATCCCGACCCGCGCGCCTTCCGGCTGCCGAGCGGCAAGTACGACGTGCCGCTCATGCTCCACGACGTCCTGTTCGGCGATGACGGCCAAGTGCGCTGGAGCCCTTTCAACACCGACGGCATCCTGGGGGACCGCTACACCGTCAACCGCCGTATCCAGCCGTATTTCAACGTCGAGCGGCGCAAGTATCGGTTCCGCATCATCAACGGCGGCCCGTCGCGGTTCTATCAGTTCTTCCTGAGCTCCGGTCAGCCCTTCGTCGTCGTCACCGGCGACGGCAACTTCCTGCCCGAACCGGTGGTCGCCGAGAGCCTCTACCTCTCGGTGGCGCAGAGGGTCGACGTGATCATCGATTTTTCGCGCTACAAGGCCGGCGAGACGGTCGACCTGGTCAATCGCCTGGAGCAGACCAACGGCAAGGGACCCTCGGGCCGGATGCTCGATCCGGGCGACTCCATCCTGCGGTTCCGGGTCATCGAGCGGCAGCAGCCGGATCCCAGCCGAATCCCCGACAAATTGCGCGACCTGCCGAAGGTCGATCTCTCGGAGGTCCGGCAGCAGCGGCTCTGGGTCTTCGACTACGTAGGCGGCCTGTGGACCATCAACGGCAAGGTGATGGACCCCAACCGCATCGACGCCGGGGTGGAGCAGGGCACGGCGGAGATCTGGACCTTCCGCAACGGCGGCAACATCTGGGCGCACCCGATCCATTGCCATTTCACCGAGTTCCTGATCCTGGAGATCAACGGCAGGCCCTATCGGCCGAGCCATGTGCAGGACAACGAAGGTGGTGAGCTGCACCTCGCCGAGGTTTTCGGCGTGGAGAGGAAGGAGAGCATCGAGCGCTTCATGGGCGGACCGCGGCGGGACGTGGCGACGCTGCTCCCCGGCGACGAGATCAAGGTCTTCCTTCGCTTCAAGGACTTTCTCGGCAAGTACGTCATGCACTGTCACAACGTGGTGCACGAGGATCACGCGATGATGCTCCGTTGGGACATCGTCGAGCCGGGCCAGGGCTTCGTGGGCTCGCGTCCGGCCGGCGCCGTCTACGGCACGGAGGAGGCGCCGCCGCACGTCGAGCCGCGCCCGGCGGCTCCCACACAGCAGCAGGATCAGGAGGAGGACTAAGGCCATGGCGGATCACCGCTCCTTCGATCGCCGAGAGGCCCTGCTCGCGCTCGCAGCCGGCGCGGCCGCGCTGCCAGTGCTGGGACGGGAAGCCGTCGTCCCCGAATCCCCCCCAGGGGACGCCGAGGCCTGCGGACGCGCCGCGCACGATCTCCCGGACGTCGTCCTGGTGGACCATGAAGGGCGCAAGCAACGATTCCGCAGCGATCTCCTGCGGACGAGAACGGTGCTGATTCATTTCTCCTCGGTGGCCCGCGAAGCGGGCGCGCCCGCCGCAGCCTCGCTGGTCGAGGTCCAGCGGCTGCTGGGTCCCCGCCTCGGCCGCGACCTGATGCTGCTGACCATCACCTCCGAGCCGGAAGTGGACGGCTCTCACCAACTGGCCGCGCTGGCCGCACGCTACGGGGCCGGGCCGGGTTGGAGATTCCTGACCGGCGAGCCGGCCGCGGTCGAGACGGTCAAAGCCCATCTCTTCGCCAGCGCCGCCGGCGCTGACGGTCACCGGCATGGAGAAGACTGCTCGCAAGGGCTCGCCCGCTACGGCAACGCGGGAGTCGGGCTTTGGGGCTCGGTGTCGATGATGACCGCACCGGCATGGATCGCCGAGCGTCTGCTCTGGGTGAGCGGCGCCGCGCCGCCGGCCGCGGCGGCGCAGAGCGCCATGGGCCCGCTCCGCCGGCGGGGACCTCGGCCTCTCGCCTCGCGCACGCTCGCCGGGTTGCTCCTCGCCGGCCTGCTGAGCCTCCTGCCCGCCGCGAGCCGGGCGCAGCATCCTCATCCGCAGCCCATGCCCGCGCCACCCACCCAGACGACGTTGCCGGACGGCACGCTCGCCGTCTCGACCAGTCCGAGCCTGTTTTCTCAGTCCTACCCCTTTCAGGACCCGCCGGGTACGAACTTCCTGCCGACGATCTACACCAACCTCTTCGACAGCGCCGGCAACGAGATTCCCAACACCCTGCCCTCGACTCCGACCGTGCCCTACAACCTGCACGACGGCTCGCCCCAGGTGAGCAACGTCAACCCGACCTCGCCGACCGACGATCTCCAGCGCCTGTTCTCCACCCTCCCCGAACGCTGCCGCACCAGCCACGATCCCGAGCTGATCCGGCGCTCGCTGCAGATGGGGATCGACATCCTCGAAGGCAACCCGGTCCGCAATCGCGCGTACAGCGGCCTGCCGCTGCTCCATTACCTCGGCCCCCTCAAGCAGAAGCAGGTGGAACCGATCCTAGGCGCCGGCGGCAAGACGATCGGCGGCAACGTCGACGTGCATCAGGTCTGGTACGACGGCCACATCGAGAGCGACACCTACCTGCTCGACGCGAGCGCGGCCTACGACGTGCCCTGGACCATGACCTACACGGTCGACGTGCTCAACCGCGGAGAAGACGACTTCTCCCCGTTCACCATGTACTACGACCTCCCCGCGAACCGGGCGCCGGTGGGCTCGGTGCCGCTCGCCGGCATGGATCAATCGTTTTTTCCGATGCAGGACGGCACCCGCACGGTGTTCAAGATCAGGATGCCGCCGGCCAAATATTGGAACCTGACCTACACCTGGGGCTGGCGCATGCACCCGCCGCGGATCCAGGTGATCGAGAACGCGAACAAGAAGGTCGGAAAGTTGACGACCGTCGAGTGGGAGACCTCCGTCTTCGGCGACAATCCGCGGGCCGACGAGCAGGCGAAGCTCGCGGCGATCGCCAAGATCGGCGATCTCGCTCCCGAGAAGAGGATGTGGACGGCGCTGCGGGAGGCGCGAGACGCGGCGGAGCAGGGAGACTGGGAGCGGGCGGCGATGCGGATCGAAGAAGGGCAGCAGGCGTTCTTCGACTGGAAGGACCGCAACCAATTACCGCGTGGATTCGAAATCGACAAGAGCGCCGATCTCACCCTCCTCTACGTCAACAACACGATCTACGGTCAATTCACGGCCGGCACGACGACGCTCTTCCCGCCCTTTCAGACGCGCGGCGCGAAGTTCAAGGTAACGCTGATCAATGGCGACAACTTCGATCACGCCTATCAGATGGTAGACTTCGGCGGCGCTCGCGGCTGGGAGAACCAGTTCAAGTCGTCGGTCAAGGTCGGCGGCTCCGGCTGCTTCTTCACCTTCGGCCGCGCGTATTGGCTGATGAACCTCAACCCGATGGCAACCATTCCGGCGGCGAAGAGCGCCGACCAGCCGGGCGTTCAAAAGGTACAGGTCACCTTCAACTACGACCCGTCGCGGCGCCTGCGCTTCTATCAGTTCGACCCGACGCACCACGACGTGGCCATCTACTCGATTCATTGAGGTGCCGGGTTGTCCGCTTTTCACTCCGCGGTCGGTGGGCTGGTGCTGGGGGCCGCCGCCGTTGCTGCCACCACGACCGCCGCCGCGCCCGCCGCGCCCCGCTACGCGCGGAGTGAAGCCCGCTACGAGCTGCCCGCCGTCACTCTCACCGACTCTGCGGGGAAGGCCGTCCCCCTGGCCTCCGCTCTCGCTCCCGGCGGGCCGGTGCTCCTGCAGTTTTTCTTCGCCACTTGCACGACGGTCTGCCCGACTCTGGCCGCGACTTTCCGCGCCGTCCAGAGCGACCCGGGCGGCGCGCGGCTGGTCTCGATCACCATCGATCCCGAAACGGATACTCCGGCGCGCCTGCGAGAGTACGCGGCGCGCTTTGCGGCCGGCGAGCGCTGGAGCTTCCTGACCGGCCGGCTGGAGGACGTGGCGGCGGTCGAGCGCGCCTTCGACGTCGACCGCGGCAGCAAGATGCGCCATCCGGCGGCCATCTTCTTGCGCGCCGCCGGCGCCTCTTCCTGGGTGCGGCTCGACGGCTACCCCTCGGCCGCCGATCTCCGGGCCGAGGTCGCGCGGCTGCCGCCGCCGGGGTCCGGCGAGGCCGGCGGCATCGGCAATGGCGGCGGCGACCCCGCGCTCGGCCGGCGCATTTACCGCGAGGGGATCCTGTCTACGGGCGAGCCGCTCTCCGGCAGGCTGGCGGGCGAGGTTCAGGCGACGGGCGCCGCCGTCGCCTGTGCCGGCTGCCATCGGCCGAGCGGTTACGGCGGCGTCGAGGGCTCGGCCTGGGTGCCGCCCGTGACCGGTCCGCTACTTTTCTCGGCGCGCGAGCCGCGGCGGATCGATCTTTTCGAGAAGCTCTTTCAGGAGTCTCTGGCGCCGAGCTTCTGGCGCGAGCTGCGGGAAAGGGCGAGCGGACCGGCGTACGACGAGGCAAGGCTCGCCACGGCGCTGCGGGACGGCACAGACCCGCTCGGCCGGCCGTTCCACCCGCTCATGCCGCGCTACCGCCTGAGCGGCCTCGAGGTCGCCCATCTCGCCGCCTACCTGCGCACGCTCTCGGTCGCCGCCTCACCCGGCGTCGACGATCAGACGATCCGCTTTGCGACGGTCGTGACGGAAGGGGCCGATCCGGCGCGGGCCCGCGCGCAACGGGAGCTGATCGACGCCTACGTCCGTTTTCACAACGCCAACGTCGAGCGGTGGCGGAGCAAGCAGGGCCGGCTCGCCTGGGAGGACGAACAGTGGGTCGACACCTATCGCTTCTGGCAGGTGGAGACCTGGAGCCTCACCGGGCCTCGCGAAACCTGGAGAGAGCAGTTGGCTCGCCGCCAGCGCGAGCGGCCGGTCTTCGCCCTGCTCGCCGGCCTCGCTCCCCTCGCGCCCCCTGCAATAGACGCCTGGCGACCGATCCACGACTTCTGCGAGACCGAGGAGATGCCGTGCCTCTTCCCCGAGACCGACCTCCCGCCGCAGGAGCCGAGCCGGTACAACCTCTACTGGTCGCGCGGCCTCGCGCTCGAAGCCGGCGCGCTGGCCCACCAGCTCGAGACCGGCGCGGCCTTCCGCGAGCGGCCGCGGATCGTCCAGGTCTATCGCGAGGCCACGCCCGGCGAGGCGGCCGCGCAGGCCTTCCGCGAAGCCTGGAGCGGCGTGGTCGAGAGCCTCTCCTGGAGAGCCGGCATAGGAATATCCGCGCTCTCGGCGCAGCTCGCCGGTCGGCCCCAGCCCGCCGTCCTGGTCCTCTGGCTGGACCGGGAGGATCTCGGCGGGTTCGCCGCGGTGGCGGCTCGCTTCGCCGCGGAGCGAGGGGACCGGGTCTCGCGGGTCTATCTCTCCTCGACCCTGGCCGGCGACGAGCCGCCCTCCCTGCTGGCCGCCTGGCAGGACCGCACCTTCGCGCTGCGGCGGTTCAGCCTGCCGGGAAAGGAGCCGCCGCACGCTTACCGGGTCCGCGCCTGGATGGGCGCCCGCGGCATCGCCCGCACCGCCGAGCGGACGCAGCTCGATACCTACTTCACGCTGGCCGCCCTGGACGACGCCCTGTCGCGGATGGTCGACCACTTCTCTCGCGATCTGCTCATCGAGGTCCTCGAGCGGGAGGTCGAGAGCGACTTCAACCCCGGCGTCTATCCACGCCTGGCGCTCGGCCCCGGCCAGCGCTTCGCTTCCAAAGGCTGTTACGTCGTGAAGCTCGCTCCCGGCCGGCCGGGGGGCGTGGAAGGCAAGGGCGAATGGGTGGTGCCGTGAACGCCTCCTAGTGCCGCTCGACCGGCCCTGACTCCGGCGAGGGGCCATACGGAGTGACGTAGTCTTCTCTTGGAATCACCGGCGCGTTCTTGTCGTCGCCGGGCTCGCGCACGGCCGGCAGGATGTATCTGGGGACGAGGTTCTGCTGGACGTCGAGAGAGGGGCCTCTGCTGCTGTAGTTCCCGGCGTAGGTAGCGACGACGAGATCGAGCTCCGGGATCACCATGACTCCTTGACCGCCGGCGCCGGCGGCGAAGAAGGCGTGCACGGTGCGGTCCTTGTAGGGATAGTCGATGCCCCACCAGAGATAACCGTAATAGATCCCGCGGAGGTGATACAGCGGCGCGGAGGCGCGGGCGACGAAATCGCGGCCGAGGATCCTGCGGCCCTGCCAGGTTCCGCCGTCGAGCATGAGCTGCCCGAATTTCATGAAGTCGCGCGGCAGAAACTGCACGGAGCCGCCGCCGTAAGGGTTCCCCGCCGGATCGAGCCCCCATCCGTAGCGTTCGATCTTCATCGGCACACCGAGCAGGCGGTCGAAGGTGTCGAGCGGAAATTCACCCATGGCGCGGCCCACGACGCCGAGCGCGAGGTTGGGATTGGCGCTGCAGTAGATGGCCTTCTCTCCGGGCTCCCAGGACATCGGGACCTCGAGCGTGTAGCGGTAGAAGTCCGGCTCCTCCTCCTGATTGGACATGGCCTCTTCGTTGCCGGGCGCCTCGGGATTGGTATCGTCGCAGAAGTAACCGGAGGACGTCGTCAACAGGTGCTCGAGCGTCATGGCCCGCTTCCGCGGCTCCAGGTCCGCCGGGAAGGCGCCGCCGTTCATGACCTGGTAGACGGGAGTGGAGAGCTTCAGCGGCGCTCCGGCCTGCATGGCGGCGCCGACGAGGGTGGCGGTCACGCTCTTGGCCGCCGAGCGCGTCTCGTGCGTCTTGTCGCGGTGCTGGCCGTGGAAGTACTCCTCCAGCACCAGCTTGCCGTGCCGCGCGATCAGCAGGCCCTGGATCTCCGGCGAGTCCGCCGACTCCATCGGCGCGTCGAGGATCTTCTGGATGAGCTTCTCGATCGCCGCGCGATCGATGTCCGCCTCGTCCAGGGTCCCCGCGGGCCAGCCGTCGTCAAGGGCCGACGGCGGACGGTACTCATAACGCGCCGGGTGCTTGCCGCGGGGATAGAAGTCGCTGTCGTCGCCTTCGCGCCGGAAGTCGTAGGACCCGCCGCGATTCGGAAAGGAGAGGGTGATCACGCCGCTTTCCGCGTCGTACGTGCCGCCAGCCACTTCTCCCCCTTCCTTCCAACCCGGGCGTTTGCCGATGAGCTTCACGGCGTTGCCCTCGCGCACGACGCGATCGACGCCGAGCCAGGTGCCGAAGTCGCGCTCCGGATTGCGCAGGACGGCGCCCAGGGTTCCGTCCGGCCGTTTCTGCGCCAGGAGATAGAAGGTGAACGTGTCTTCCCAAGGCACGACGGCTCCGCTCCAGCGGTGCGGACCGTCCGGCTTCAAGCGCACCGGCGAAACGAAGATTCCGCCCGCGTTCTGCGCCATCCCGCGCGGTGGAAACCAATGGCCGAGGATCGCGCCTTCCCCTTGCAGCTTGCCGCGAAACGATCCCTGCTCGTTCGGCAGGTCGAACGACAGCTCGTCTTTCTCGCTGCGGACGGGCACGATCCGCCCGACCATCTCCGCGGAGTACGTCGCACCGGTTCGTTGAATGACCAGGAGGCCGCGGGCGTCCGGCCCGAACCGCCGCTTCGCCTTCCAGAGGCCGGCGAGCTCGTCCACCGAAGCGGCGGGAGCCGCGGCGCAGGCAGGGAGCACCGTGACGAACATCGTGAGGGCGATCCAAACCGATCGCATTCTCATCGTTTCTCTCCTTCGCTCTCGCTACTCCGCGCGCAGCGCAGACAGCGGGTCCACCTGCGCGGCGCTCATCGCGGGACGCAGACAACCCGCCACCGCTGTCACCAGACAGAGGACCACGGCGATGCCGATCGTGGAGGGATCCGCGGGCCGCACGCCGAAGAGCAACGCGCTCATCCCGCGCGCCGCGGCGTAGGCCACGGCGACGCCGATCACGGTTCCGATCAGTGCCAGCGCCAGCCCTTCGCGCAGCACCAAGCCGATGATCTCTCCCACCTGCGCGCCGAGAGCCCGGCGCACCCCCAGCTCCTGCGTGCGTTTCGAGACGGTGAAGGCGAGCAGCCCGTGAATGCCGAGCGCCGCGATGAGCAGCGCGATGGCCGAAAAGGCGCCGAGCAGCCGGAGCTGCGTCACGCGCGAGGCCGTCTCCTCGTCGACGATCTCGGACATCATGCGCACGTTGGAGATCGGCTGCTCCGGGTCCGCCGACTTGACGATGTCGCGGATGCGCGGCAGCAGATTGCCGATGCCCGAAGGTGTGGTGCGCACCACGAGATCCTTGGGGGTGTAGCTGATGATCGAGCCGTCTTCCACCTGCTGGTACGGCAGATACACCTGCGGCTCGCTCGGCCGCTCCAGCCCGCGCACGCGGACGTCGCCGACCACTCCGACGATCTCACGCTCTCTGAAGGCGATTTTGAAATGTTTTCCGATGGGATCCTCGTTCGGCCAAAGGCGCTTCGCCAGCGATTCGCTCACCACCGCGACCAGGGGTTGGTCGTTCCTGTCGGCCACGGCCACGTCGCGCCCCCGCCGCAGGGGAATGCCGAGCGTGGCGAAGACGTGCGGCGTGACGTAGCGCAGGCTCACGCCGTTGTCGCCGTCGTCGAGATCCTCCCGGCCGGGGAGGAACGCTCCCCAGATGCCGCCGCGCATCACCATCGGCAGTCCCGTCACGTACGCGGCGTCCCGCACGCCCGGCAGCGCGCGCACCTCTTCCAGCACGCGGTC
>Ga0134122_10002041_pt1 | contig 14771 bp, 12 predicted proteins | sample KB302_FD_96461 | JGI IMG/M metagenome (GOLD analysis project Ga0134122, IMG submission 96461) | Terrestrial soil microbial communities without Nitrogen fertilizer from Kellogg Biological Station, Michigan, USA - KB3-0-2 | ecosystem: Environmental > Terrestrial > Soil > Unclassified ... | reverse complement strand
GCGCGCGGCTCGGTGCCGAAGGCGATCGCCATCATTCTGGTCGGCATCTTGCTCTCGACCGTGGGCACGGACCTGGAGAGCGGCGAGGAGCGCCTGACCTTCGGCTGGACCGAAATCTCCGATGGCCTCGACGTCGCCGTTCTGGCCATGGGCCTGTTCGGCTTCGCCGAAATTCTGCGCAACCTCGAGATCACCCAGGCGCGCGACGTAGTGCGCGCCGCAATCGGTAACCTGCTCCCCAATCGCAAGGATTTCGCGCAATCGGCGGCGCCGATCGCACGCGGCACCCTGATCGGTTCCATCCTGGGCCTCCTGCCCGGAAACGGCGCCGTTTTGGGTCCATTTGCCTCCTATACTATCGAAAAGAAGCTGGCTGACGATCCGACCCGCTTCGGGCGCGGGGCGATCGAAGGCGTGGCCGGTCCGGAATCGGCCAACAATGCCGGCGCACAGACGGCATTCATACCCTTGCTCGCGCTCGGCATTCCGCCGAACGCGGTGATGGCCTTGATGGTCGGCGCCATGACCATCCACGGTATCGTGCCCGGCCCGCAGATCATGACCAAGCAGCCCAACCTGTTCTGGGGCATGATCGCCTCCATGTGGATCGGCAACTTGATGCTGCTCGTGATCAATTTGCCTCTGATCGGGCTCTGGGTGCGGTTCTTGAAGGTGCCGTATCGCCTGATGTTTCCCGCGATCATCCTGTTGTGCTGCATCGGCATCTATTCCATCAACAATTCGCCCGTGGAGGTACTGATGACGGCGGGCTTCGGCCTGTTCGGCTACGCCGTTGTCAAGTTCGGGTTCGAGCCCGCGCCCCTCTTGCTCGGTTTCGTGCTTGGCAGGTTGATGGAGGAAAAGCTGCGCCAGGCCTTGGTGATTTCGCGCGGCAGTTTCCTGACCTTCATCGATCGACCTTTGAGCGCGGGTCTGCTGCTGCTCTCGGTGATCACGATCGTGCTCGCCGTCCTGCCAGCGATCCGCAAGGGCCGGGAAGAAGTGTTCCAAGAGGCGGACTGACCCTGGGGCGCCGCGTGCCCCAGCGGCGACTCGGAGCCAATCGCAGACGTGAGGCTAGGCCGCGGCCTAAGCGGCGACGCCGTCGAACCGTGTTGCCACAACCCACCAGCGCGGCTCGGAGCTGCGCAAGGCTACCGCCGCCGCCGCCGCCTGAGCTTTGCTCGTGAAAATGCCAAAACAGGTTGGTCCGCTGCCCGACATTGCCGCCGTTCGGCACCCCGGGCACGCGAGCAGTGCCGCCTTCACCGCGCCGATCACCGGTTCGAGCGCCATCGCCGGCGGCTCGAGATCGTTGCCAACAGTGCCGATGAGGTCGCAAAGCGCCGCCAACGATCCGATCGGCGCCAGCGGCGCGGTGGCCGCGCGCGCACCCTTGAGGAGTGGTGCCTGCAGCGCGGCAAACACCCGTGCGGTCGCCAGGGGCACGCCCGGATTGGCCAGCACGGCGGGGAGCGGGGGTAGGGGCGAAGTTCCCGTCGCCAGCAGCTGCAGCTCATCGCCAATGCCCCCCATGCGGGCGGGGCGGTCGGCAAAACAGACGGGAACATCGGCGCCGAGCCGCCGAGCCAGATCGCGCCACAGGGGTTCTTCAGCGCGTCCCGCATGGGCGGCGCGGGCCAGCCGCAGCAAAGCGCCTGCATCGGCTGAGCCGCCGCCCAGACCAGCCGCAACGGGCAGGTTTTTCTCGAGCGTGAGGCTGCCGCCCCCCAGATCGACCCCGGACTGCGACAACAGATCAAGGGCGCCTTCGAGAATGTTGGGTCCCGCGATAGCCTCGGCAAATGGCCCGCTCACGAGCAAGCGGGCCCCAAGGCCCGGGTCAAAGGTTAGCCGATCGCCGATCGCAGCAAAGGTGACGAGACTTTCGAGTGTGTGATAACCATCGGACCGCCGCCCCAGCACCTTGAGTGTGAGGTTGACCTTAGCGCGCGCAATTTCTGTGACACCCATCAAAGGAGGCCCTGCGCCGGCCGCGTGCGCGGACCACACGGGTGCCCCCGGCGACGACTACTTGAACAGCGGCAGACTGAAGGTGGTCTCCGAACTCTTCTTCAGGTGCTCCTTTTTGACCACTTCCTTGGTTCGCTTGACGGGACGCGCCTGCTGCGGCGAGGCCAGCCCGCGCTGCAGCTTGCGTTTGATTTTATCGGCGTCCTCCGGCTCGGGCTTGAGCGTCAAGGCCTGCTCCCATTGAAAGCGGGCTTCCCGCTCGCGGCCGACGCGCCAGAAAGCATCTCCAAGATGGTCGTTAAGAACGGGATCTTCCGGGCGCAACTCAACGGCCCGCTCGAGATGCTTGACGGCTTCCTTGTAGTTGCCGAGCCGGTAGTGGGCCCAACCCAGGCTGTCGACGATATAGCCGTCGTCGCGTTTTTGGCGCACGGCCTTCTCGATCAGCGCCATCCCCTGCTTCAGATTGCGGCCCTGATCGATCCAGGAGTAGCCGAGGTAGTTGAGGGCCAGCGGCTGGTCTGGGCTCAGCTGCAGCGCGCGCTCCAGGTCGGCTTCGGCGAGCGACCACTTCTTGATGCGTTCATAGCAGGTGCCGCGCGAGTAGAAAAACGACCAATGCTTCTGGTCGGGCTTGTCGATGAGCGCGATGGCTCGGGTATAGTACTCGACCGCCTCCTCGTAACGCTTTTGGCCGCGCATGATGCCACCCAGGGCGTCCAGCGGACGCACGTCCGTCGGATTTTGGCGCGCGGTACCCTCGAGCAGCTCCTTGGCCTCCTCGATGCGCTCGAGCTGGTTGAGGTTGAGGGCCTTGCGAATTTCGATGCTGACCTGGAGCGGGGTATTGTTCGGGATCCGGTCGTAGGCGACGATGGCCGCATCATAGCGCTTGGTGGTCTCGTAGGCATTGGCAAGGGTCGCCAGCGCAAAGGGAAAGTCGGGCCTAAGGAAGAGGGCAAACTGCAGATAGACCGCCCCCACGCTGACGCCGCCCTCCCCGGTCAACGCCTCGCCCAGCCCGTAGAACGATTCGGCAAGACCCTCGGTCGGCGTGGTGACGAGAAGCGAGACTTGCGCTCCGGCATCGAGTTCGTCCTGCAGCGCCTTGGCCTCGGGGTGGCCGTCCGCCTTGGCCTTATCGAAGTGTGCCTTCAAGATGCGTTGGGCCAGCTTGCTATCGCCGCCGTTGGCGGCATGACGGGCGTAGGCCAATGTGATGCGCAGCGTGCGCTGGTCGTTGGCGGGAATGCGTTCGTAGGCGGCGCGTGCCTCGGCGCGACGGCCGCTGACGTCGCCGATCAGCGCCCGATGATAGCGCAAATAGAACTGGGCCCAGTCGGGCAACTTCGGGGCATCGAGCAGAGCCAGCGCCTCCGCCGTCTTGCCCTGGGCTTCGGCGACCCAGGCGCGGGCCATCGCACTGGTCAATTCGCCGATCGGGTTCCCGCTTACCGCCTTGAAATGCTCATCAGCCGAGGCATAGCGCGCAGCTTTGAAATCGGCGAGGCCAAGCAGGGCGTGGGCGGTACGATGCGTGGGCTGCAGCTCGACGAGCTGACGCGCCAATGCCTCAGCGCGCGCCCATTCGCCCTCGGTCGTCTCCATCAGAAACGCCTGCTCGATGAGCAAGCTATTGCCGGGATCCTGGGCAAGGGCCTGCCGATAGAAAAGGGCGGCGGCGCGCGTGTCGTTTTGTGCCCGCGCCACGCGTCCGGCAAGGTAGCTTCCGAGCAGCGAGGCAGCTTCCTGAGAGGCACCGAGGCCCGCGCTGACGGGAGGCGCCATGGCGGCCAGAACGACCGCTACAATTGCGCCGATGAGGCTCAGCCTGGACAGCCACCGACCCATGTCACCTCGTGCCTTAGAGCTTGGTTTGCTCATTCGTTGATTCCCGCCCAGCAGGCTAGCAGGAAAGAGTTGTGCAAGCGACTCCAGAACGCCCACTCGGGAAGCTTTGTTCGGCGATCGTGGTCGCTGCCATCGGACCGGCACAATGGGGCAAATCGAGGACCGGGAAGCCCGCAAGCGGGCCGGCGGGATCCCTGTAGGCGCTACTGGCAAGCTGTGGATAATCAGGCGCCGCCCGGCTTCTGGCCAAAGGCTGCTCGCAACCGGGCTGCGCCAAGATCGGTGGCGCGCCGGGCATCGGCGACGATCCGCCCCATGGTGATAAACCCGTGAATTTGTCCCTCGAACCGCTCCAGATCAACGGAGACACCGGCACTCGAAAGCGCTTTGGCAAAGGCTTCGCCTTCGTCGCCGAGCGGGTCGAAGCCCGCCGTAATAATGAGGGCCGGCGGCAGGCCCCGCAGGGTCGCCGCCCGCAGCGGTGAGGCACGCCAATCGTGCACGTCTTGCGGCCCGCGCAAATAGTGGTCGACGAACCATTGCATGCCTTTTCGCGTCAGCGGCAGCTGCTCGGCATGCCGGCTAATCGAGACAGTTTGCATGGCCATATCCGTGCCGGGGTAGATCAAGACCTGAAGCACCGGTGTCAGCCCGCCGCTGTCGCGCGCCGCGATCGACACGACCGCGGACAGATTACCCCCGGCGCTGTCGCCGGCAACCGCAAGGCGTTTGGCATCCACCTTGAGCCGGTCGGCGTTGTCGGCAATCCAGCGGGTCGCCGCAATGGCATCCTCCACGGCGGCTGGAAACTTGTGCTCCGGCGCGAGCCGATAGTCGACGGCAATGACCGTGCACGGCACTGCGTTCGCAAGGGCACGGCAGAGCTGGTCGTGGCTTTCCAGATCGCCAATCACCCAGCCGCCGCCGTGGAAGTAGACGACGACGGGTTGTGCGTCCGTTTCCGTGGCCGGCTGGCCCCGATAAAGACGCAACGGAATTGGCCCGGCCGGCCCCTGCGCGCTCAGTTCCTTCACCTCCGCGACGGGTTCCGGGTCGGGTTGCAGGATCGCTTTGGACGCCAAATAGATGGCACGCGCTTCGACCGGCGTCAGCGTCTCGATCGGCGGCCGGCCCGAGGCGATGATCATTTCGCAGACCCTTTGCGCATCGGGATCTAGTTTGTCGGCGGACATACGTCCCCTCCTTTTCTCAATGGCTGTGCCTGGCGACTCACATGCCTGAATAGTTCGGCCCGCCGCCACCCTCCGGCACCACCCAATCGATGTTCTGGTTGGGATCCTTGATGTCGCAGGTTTTGCAGTGAACGCAGTTTTGGGCGTTGATCTGGAAGCGCAGCTTTCCGGCCTCTTCGAGCCACTCATAGACCCCAGCCGGACAATAGCGGGTGGAGGGGCCAGCATAGACATTATGCTCGGATTGCTTTTGTAGGACCGGATCGCGCACCTTGAGGTGGGGCGGCTGGTCCTCTTCGTGGTTGGTCGCCGAGAACGACACGTTGGTGAGGCGGTCAAACATCAATCTGCCGTCGGGCCTTGCATATTCGATCGGCCGCGCCGCGCTGGCCCTCTGCAAGGTCGCATGGTCGGGCTTTCCGTGCTTGAGGGTGTAGCCGAAGCCCACGCCGGGGAGCAGCGTATTGGCCCACATGTCGACCCCTGAGAGCGCCGTGCCAATGAGCGTGCCAAATTTCGACAGCATCGGCTTGGCGTTGCGCACCCGGCGCAAATCCCGTGTGATCGGCCCCGACGCCACCGCCGCTGCGTAGGCCTCGAGGCGGTCGTTGGCACGGCCGGCCGCGATGGCGGCGAAGGCGGCCTCGGCGGCGGCAATGCCCGACAACATGGCATTATGCGAGCCTTTGATGCGCGGCACGTTCATAAACCCGGCCGCGCATCCGACGAGCACGCCGCCAGCAAAGGTAAGGTGCGGGATCGACTGCAGGCCGCCCTCGGTCAGAGCGCGTGCGCCATAACCGATGCGCCGGCCGCCCTCGAATGTCGGCGAGATCAGCGGATGGGATTTGAAGCGCTGGAATTCGTGGTAGGGCGACAGGTAGGGATTGGCATAGTTCAAATGCACGACGAAGCCGACCGATACCAGGTTGGCGCCGTAATGATAAAGGAACGATCCGCCCCCCGTGCGGTCCTCCAAAGGCCAACCAAGCGTGTGCTGCACGAGGCCGGGGCGGTGGCGCTCCGGCGCCACCTCCCACAGCTCCTTGAGGCCCAGCCCGAACTTCTGGGGCTCGCAACCCTCGCCCAAGCCGAACTTGGCGGTCAGCGTCTTGGTCAAGGATCCGCGCGCGCCTTCTGCAACGATGGTGTACTTGCCCTTGAGCTCCATGCCCCGGCTGAAGCGCGCCGTTGGCTCGCCGTCTCTGCCTACGCCCATGTCGCCGGTGGCGACGCCGGTGACGGCTCCGCGGTCATCGTAGAGGACCTCAGCCGCGGCGAAACCGGGATAGATGTCGACCCCAAGCTCGGTCGCCTGCTCACCGAGCCAACGGCACAGGTTGCCCAGACTAACGATATAGTTGCCGTGATTGCGCATCAGCGGCGGCATGACGATGTTGGGTATGCGCAACCGGCCTGCCGGCCCGAGGTAATAAAAGCGATCGTCGGTCACCGCCGTTTCGACCGGTGCGCCCTTCGCCCGCCAATCCGGAACGAGCGCATTGAGCCCGATCGGATCGATCACCGCCCCCGAGAGGATGTGGGCGCCAACCTCGGAACCCTTCTCCAGCACCACAACTGACAGGTCCCTTTCGGCGTTGCCGGCAAGCTGCTTCAGGCGGATTGCGGCGGCAAGGCCGGCAGGGCCGGCGCCGACGATCACGACATCGAACTCCATCACCTCCCTGGGCGAACTTTGAGCATCCGCGAGCGCCATCGGCATTTTCCCCAAGCCATCGGTGCTGGTTCGATAGGTCGAGGCCGCCCGGCGCGTCAAGGTCGGCCTTTTGCGCGCGCAGGGCTTTGCTGCAAATGGCGGCCGGCTGGCATAGATTGCGCCCATGACCGATGAGCGCCACAATGGCGGACTGGCGGCCCTGCTGGGCTGGTACCGCGACATGGGCGCCGATGAGGCGCTCGGCCAAGCCCCCATCGATTGGCTCGAACGGGGCGATGCGGCGCCGGGGCACCAGTTTCGCTTGCGGGCGGCAACGCCGATGCCGGCCGCGCCGGCACCGCTTGGCCCGGCGCCACACCAGCGGCAGCCATCCCCGGCGGCCCGGGCCCCAGACCTGCCGCCGCGCGCGACGCCACCCGCGACGGCCCTTGGCGGCGCCCAGCGGCCCTTTACCGCCGTGCTGCCGGACGCTGCCATCATGGGGGCACGAGGCGCCGCCCGCACCGCTCAGTCGCTGCATGACCTCGAAAGCACCCTGGCGGACTTCGACGGCTGCAGTCTCAAGGCCACGGCCAAGAACCTTTGCTTTTATCGCGGCGCGACCACATCGGCGCTCATGTTGATTGGGGAGGCCCCCGGGCGCGATGAGGATCTGGCCGGCAAGCCGTTCGTGGGGCGCGCGGGCCAGCTCTTGGACAAGATGCTGGCCGCCATTGGCCTTCAAGAAGAGGACGTCCACATCACCAACATCGTGTACTGGCGCCCGCCGGGCAACCGCACGCCCACCCCACAGGAGGCTCAGGTCTGCCGCCCGTTCCTGGAGCGCCAAATCGAGCTGGTCGCGCCCAAGGTCATTGCCCTTCTCGGCGGTGCGGCGGCCAAGCACCTGTTCGACGTGACCGAAGGCATTATGCGCATCCGCGGCAAGCAACGGGCGCTCCTGGTCGGGACGCATAATGCCCAGGCCATGGCCACACTGCATCCGGCCTACCTGTTGCGGACGCCAGCCGCCAAGCGGCTAGCCTGGCGGGATCTACTTGCCATTAAGGCGTTGCTAGAGGGTTGATGTTGGCACCCCAGCCGCGGCTTTCGGCCGACCAGAGCCAAAAGGCGGCGAGCGCGTTGCGGGCGGGGTGCCCGCCCGCGACGTTAGAGGCCCCATCGAGACGGAGACCGCGATATGGCCAGAATTGACGAAAAGCGCCCGTTCGTTGCCGTACGCATTGCAGTGTTGACGGTCTCGGACACGCGCAGCGTAGCGGATGACAAGTCCGGCGACAGTTTGGCTCAAATGATCCGCGCCGCCGGGCACGAACTCGCCGATCGCGCCATCGTCAAGGACGAGGCGGTCAGTATTGCGGCCAAGGTGAAGGATTGGATAGCCGATCCCAACGTCGATGTGGTGATTTCGACTGGTGGCACGGGGTTCACGGGTCGTGACGTCACGCCGGAGGCCGTCAAACCTCTGTTCGAAAAGGAAATCGAGGGCTTCTCGACCGTCTTTCACATGATTTCGTTTCAGAAGGTGGCCACATCCACGATCCAATCGCGCGCCTGTGCCGGACTAGCGGGCGGGACCTACATCTTCTGTCTGCCGGGCTCGCCGGGCGCCTGCAAGGATGCCTGGGAGGGCATCTTGCGCCACCAGCTCGACAACCGGCACCGCCCCTGCAATTTGGTCGAAATCATGCCGCGCCTGGAAGAGCACCGTGCCAAACCGTAGCGGACTGCAACGCCCTTCATCGCCTCTTGCTTCATCGGGTCCAAAGAGCGAAGCCGTTCGTCCCGAGATTGTCGGTGCCGAGATCGTCGTCAGCAGCAACCTGCCCCCAGCCTGGCGGCAGCATGTGGAGAGCATCTTCTTCGAAGCGAGCGGCCGCACCTTTGTGCCCGGACCGGACCGCGATTGGTTCCGGTATCGTTGGCTCGAGCGCTATCTGGACGCGCCCGGCGATCCCGTTTTGGTGGCCATCGTCGGCGAAACGGTCGCCGGCTACCTGGTCGGAAGCCTGGAAAATCCCGCCGCGCAACCGAGGTTCTGCGACCTTGGCTACTATTGCGCGCACTTTGCCGCCCATTGCCGTCGGTTCCCGGCGCACTTGCATATTAATCTTGCCCCGGCCTATCGCAGCCGCGGCATCGGCAGAGCGCTGATCGATGCCTTTGCGGCGCTCGCCGCCGCCGCCGGGGCCGCCGGCGTTCACGTTGTTACCGGCAAGGGCATGCGCAACATTCGGTTTTATGAAAGATGCGGTTTCGAGCCGATCGACTCGGCACCATGGCACGGGCGCGAGGTAGTCCTGCTTGGCAAAGACCTGAGCGGCGCCATTGGCTCCGAGCCGAGGAAGGATGAGCAGCGATGAGCGGCCTGCGAGCTTTGCGGTGGGGTGCGACGCTGGCGCTCGCGGCGATGGCGCTCGCGGCGGACGGGCACGCGCAAGTTGCAGAATATAGCGCCGGAAAGATCAAAATCGTCGCGCCCTGGACGCGCGCCACCCCCGAAAGCTCCAAGGTTGGTGGCGGCTTCATGACGCTGATCAATACGGGCAGCGAGCCCGACCGCTTGGTTGGCGGCTCCACGGAGGTTTCAGGGAGCCTGGAAATTCACGAGATCCACATCGTCAATGGCGTTGCCATGATGCGCCAGGTCAATCCCGGCATCGCCCTCAAGCCGGGGGCCAGCGTTGTTCTCAAGCCGTTCTCCCATCATTTGATGATGATGGACCTGATGCAGCCCTTGAAGGCTGGGCAAAAGATCAAGGGGACGCTGGCGTTCGAGAAGGCCGGAAACGTCGAGATCGAATACTTGGTGGTCCCGATGGGAGCCGATGGACCCGCCGCCGGAGCGCGAGCACACAGCAAATAGCCGGCGTTGCTGAGGGGGCCGATGGACCCGCTCGTGGCCGCAAGGCCACGGCGTTTGCGCACAAGTGGAACACGGGGCCGACTGAGGAATGTTGGCGGACAGGCTCGCTGGCGCAAAGCCAAACCCGGGCCCTACCCCGAGCCAGGCCGGAGCCAGCCCGGGCCGAACCTGCAAAACCCGGACGCTTGACGCGCGCGGTGGTCCCGGCACCGACGCGTCCCTGCAGCCAAAAAACGGGGCCTCGCGGCCGCGGCTCATGCCGGGCTGTTGCCGTTGACCCGCCTCGCCGTATAAGACCGGGGACAGGGGCAGTCCGTTACGCCCCGATACCGCCTTGCCTGTCAGGGAAATCGCGGATCCTTTCCCATGCCCCAGCTGACGGCCGAAGCGGCCAACGCCATTCTTGCGCAAAACTTCGCGCCATGGGTGCTGGCGAGCGGCATCAAGGTTGAAGCCATAGGTCCCGAGTTCGCCAGGCTACGCTTGCCATTTTCGCCGCAGCTCTGTCGTACGGGCGGCATGCTGTGCGGGCAGGCGCTCATCACCGGCGCCGACACCGCCATGGTCATCGCCCTTGCAGCCGCGAGCGGCGACTTTAGGCCCTGCACGACCGTCGACCTCACCATCAGCTACATGCGCCCCATCAGCAAAGCGGACGCCCGGTTGGAGGCCAAGCTGATGCGGCTCGGCAAATCGCTCGCATTCTGCGTCTGCGAGGTGGGCGAAGCCGGCGGCAAGCCCGCCGCCTTCTCGACGGGCACCTATGCGCTCTTGGGCTGAACTGGGGCTCGCTTTCGCACGGGGGAGAGGGCGGGGGAGACGCAGGGAGAAAGCGGGGCAGAGCACGACCAAGAGGCGATCGGAGAAAACGCCATCGCCCCAGCCCACTGCGGTCGGCTCCACGGTCCGGAACGCGCGGCTGAATTTTGCGCTACGGGTCGAGAACCAAGGTCTCGCTCAAGCTTTTGCTGACGCTGGCGCGACGCCCCCCGTGTGGGCGCCCAAGGCGAAGCACAGCGGGGGTCGTGGGTTGTGACGGTCGGCGCGGCGACGCCGGCAGCTCCGTTGGGGTGGGCGGCGCGCTTTGCATTGTGATAGTTTGGGGCGCCGGCGGAGATCGCACCATGAACAAGTCCCTGGTTCAGGACCAATTTGGGGCCCACGCGGCCGCTTACGTCACCTCGACGGTGCACGCCAAAGGCGCAAGCCTTGGGCGCCTCGTCGAGCTCGTGCAGCCTCAGAAGCAGTGGCACGCCCTCGACGTCGCCACCGGCGCCGGTCACACCGCGTTGGCATTTGCCCCGCACGTGGCGAGCATCATCGCGAGCGATCTGACCCAACCGATGCTCAATGAGGCGACAAAGCTGGCGGCGGCGAAGGGGATTGCCAACCTCGAGACGGCCCTTGCGGACGCCGAGGCGCTGCCGTTTGAGGACGCCCGCTTCGACCTCGTGACCTGCCGCATCGCCCCGCATCACTTTCCCGACATTCCGACGTTCGTGTCGGAGGTCGAGCGCGTCCTCAAGCCGGGCGGCACCTTTGCGCTCGCCGACAACATCGAACCGGACGCCGAATCGACCCCGGGCTTCGTGCCCATCGAGCTACGGGATGCTGCGCTGATCTATAATACCTTCGAGCGCATGCGCGATCCGAGCCACAGCCGCTGTCTCGGCATGACCGAATGGAGCGAATTGATCGAGGATGCAGGCTTGCGGATCGTGCACAAGGAGCGCACGCCCAAGGAAATGGAGTTCGAGCCCTGGGCAACGCGGATGGGCTGTAGCGGCCCGACGCTCGAGCGCCTGCGTTCCATTCTGCAGCAGGCCTCGCCGGCGCTCAAAGCTTTCCTCAAACCGCGCAGCGAGGCCGGCGTGCTGTTTTTCACGCTGGACGAGGCCATCATCGTTGCGCGCAAGCCGACGTCGTGAGGGCTGACCTATTCGGCGAGCCTGCGTCGCATCTCCAAAATGCCTCGGTTGAGCTCGGCACCGAGTATGACTACAACCGCCGAAACCTGAAAAAACACGAGCGCGCTCATGATTTGCGTGAGGCCGGCATAGAACCGGGAATAGTCGCTGATGCTGAGCCACGACCCGAACAGGTGCGCCGCGGCGATCCACAACAGTAGGCTCAGCAAGACGCCTGGCAAGACGTCGCCCAGACCGCGCGACCCGGCGGCAAGCCACAGATGATAGGCGAGCAATTGACCGCCGATGGCGACGACGACGATCCCATAACGACCAAACAGTGCCGTCCAGCCTTGATCAGTAAGCCACAGAAGCCAGCTCGGCTTTAGACCAGCGGCCATCTGCGGGCCAACGACCACGCCCCAGGTCAGGGCAAGCATGCCGACGGCGCTCAGGATGACGAAAACCGCGCTTTGCGCCAAGCACCACAGATAGGAGCGTTTTTCCTTCACACGGTAGGCGATGTTGAGCGCCGCGCGCAGGCTTTCGACCGCACTGGTGGCAAAGAAAAGGGCAATCAGGGCGCCAACCGTCAACAGGCCGAACCGGCTTTGGCCCATGACGCGCATCACTTCCGGGGCGATGGCTTCGACCACGGGCGCGGGCGCTAGCTGGAAGAGCTGTTGGACTGCGGCTTGCGCCAAGGCTTCACCCCCAAAATACCCTGCCACTGCACCCAAAAAGATGCAAAAGGGAAACAGCGACAGCACGAACGAGTAGGCGACCGCTCCGGCCATGGAAAAGCCGCTGTCGGCAAAGGTTTCGTGGAAGGCAATGGCAACGGGTTTCAGGTGGCGAGAAAACATGCCTGCTCCTGAGTCTCCAAGCTTTGAAGCGGACCTTGACTGCGCGCCGCGCCGCAGCGCCGAACCTAGGCGCTGATGGGGCCGGCGTCGAGCCGACAGGCCGCCGCAATTTGGGCCGGCTGCACGAGGATAGTGCCGCCCGCAAAATGGGCCTAGAGTCGTGGCGTGTTCCAGACCCTCCGGATGCGCTAGCATCGCTAAGCGCAGGGGAGGGTGAGGAGCGGCAGGAGGGGTTGCGTGACGTCCGTCGATGAGATGAGCAAGCTCAAAGCGCTACGGCGCGCGCGCGAACGTCTCGAGACCGCGCTGGCGGCGGACGAGGGCTGGCAGGCGCTGCTGCGTTCCAGCGCCACAGCAGGTACCGAGGCCGGCGAGACCGGCAGACTCCAAGCGAGGCTGCTGGCAAATCCCCTTTACCGCGCCTGGACGAACGTGAACGCGGCGATCGAGGCGCGACAGCGCAGCGGGCCAATCGACGCGACGGCGCCACGCCCATCAACATCTTCGAGCGACCTCGATCCCAGCCTGGCACGCCGCCAGCGTAACGACGACGCCGTGCGCGAGGCAGGATCGCGAGGACTGGCACAATCTCCGCCGGGCGAGGAGGAGGCCAGCGTGTCGTTCGTGGCGCTTGCGCCGCTGCCCGCCCCATCGGATGGCCGCCAGCCACGGCGCTCGGCCCTGCCTGCGCCGACGGGTTTGCCGGCGAGGCAAGGCCACGAGTTTCCCGATAGCGGCGCGACGCGCGGGGTCGAAGACTGGCAAGGCGAGGAAGCTGAAGTGTCGGTCGTCAGCGTCGATGCCAGGCGACACGCCGGGGCGGTCGACCGTCTCTTGCGGGCGCTGCGCGGCGAGACCAACGCCGGCTAGTCAGCGCTGGCGGGAGCATCGGCCATTGCGCTCGGCGTCGGCCCCGCTATGTTGCGGCGCAGCACCACCCGCGAGGAGCCAAGCCGTGATGACTGTCGTGCCTACCGGGCCGGATGAAGGCGTTCGCCTACTTGAGGCCTCAACCGATGCCGTTAGCGCGGCAGAACGCCTGTTCCACCTGGCTAGGCTCGGCGTAAAAAGGGCTGCGACCGGACCCGGCGGGCCTGAGACGGCGCAAGCCGCGCTGCACGGACTTGCCTGGCTCGCCACCTACGTCGAAGCCTTGCGCCAGATGCTGGGCTGGGGGCGGCGCCTGATGGCTTCAGACCGGTTTGGGGAAACCGAGCGTCTGCTGCTCAGCGCTGGCTTTGGCGAATACCTTGCCCAGATCGCCGGCGGCATCCCGATGAGCCAGAACGAAACGGTACGGCCGGCCGATCTTGGTGTGACGCGGATGGAGGCCCATGGCTTCGAGCAACGGGTCGCGGGGCTGATCGATCAAGGCACCAGCAGCGCCGTAAGGGGGCGCTTGGCGTCGATCATCGCGGCGCAGCCCGACGTCACCACCTTCGGCGATACCGGTCTCGACGACATCTTGAACGAGATGCGCACGCAGATGCGCCGCTTCGCGCAAGCCGAAGTGTTGCCCTACGCGCAGGAGTGGCACCTGAAGAACACCTACATTCCGCGCGAGGTCATAAACAAACTCGGCGAACTCGGCGTGTTTGCCTTGACGTTGCCGGAGGAATTCGGTGGGCTTGGCCTCGGCAAGGAAGCGATGTGCGTGGTTTCCGAGGAGCTCTCGCGAGGCTATATCGGGGTCGGCTCGCTTGGAACGCGGTCGGAGATTGCCGCAGAGCTGATCCTGGGCGCCGGGACAGACGAGCAAAGACGCAAATACCTGCCAAGGATCGCCACCGGGGAATTGCTGCCAACCGCGGTGTTCACGGAACCGAACACAGGCTCCGACCTCGCCTCGCTCAAAACGCGCGCGGTGCGCGAGGGTGACGTCTACAAGGTGACGGGCCAGAAAACTTGGATCACGCATCCCGTCCGCGCCGACATGATGACCTTGCTGGTGCGTACCAAACCTGACGCACCCGGCTACAAGGGCCTTTCCATGCTGCTCGCCGAAAAGCCGCGCGGCGATGATGCCAATCCCTTCCCGGCCGAGGGCATGTCGGGCGGCGAAATCGAGGTCCTTGGCTATCGCGGCATGAAGGAGTTCGACATCTCTTTCGATGCTTTCGAAGTACCTGCGACGCAGCTCCTCGGCGGCGTCGAAGGCCAAGGCTTCAAGCAACTCATGACAACTTTCGAAGCCGCCCGGATCCAGACGGCCGCGCGCGCAATCGGGGTCGCACAGTCGGCCATGGACCTCGCTCTCGGCTATGCCCTGGGGCGCCACCAGTTCGGCAAGGCCATCTATGCCTTCCCGCGTGTTGCCAACAAGATCGTGATGATGGCCGTCGAGACCATGATTGCGCGCCAGCTCGCCTATTATGCCGCGGGTGAGAAAGATGGCGGTCGTCGCGGCGACGTCGAAGCAGGAATGGCCAAGCTGCT